>Ga0247727_10000485_pt1 | contig 96600 bp, 82 predicted proteins | sample WisWelCaveWW1625_FD_202498 | JGI IMG/M metagenome (GOLD analysis project Ga0247727, IMG submission 202498) | Biofilm microbial communities from Wishing Well Cave, Virginia, United States - WW16-25 | ecosystem: Environmental > Aquatic > Deep subsurface > Groundwater > Cave microbial mat | place...
AGAAGGTGGAGAGCACCAAGCCCGCGCCGCCGCGCCGGAGCAATTCCGAACCTGCCATCCACTTTTGGAGACGCCGGGCTGTTTCCATGTGCTGCCGGATACGGCCGGCAGCCTGCTCGGCCTGGCTAAGCAGGGCGGAGCCCCCCGGCTTCGGCTCCGCCTTGGCCACCAGGGCCGCGATCTCCTGAAGGTCCTTCGGATGGCCGATGGCCCCAGCTTCGATCAGCCCGCCCAGCCGGGCAGCAAGCTGGGGAAACCGTGCCCCCAGCTTTCCTTGCGCTTCCCAGGCGGCCGCCAGTTGCACAGCGGCGCTGAGAGCAAAGGACAGCCCGTATTCGTCTCTTTCGGAGGGGCAGCACTCGAGGATCTGCCAGGCGTGGGCCTCCGCGGCGCCGTACTGCCGGGCGGCGAGCGCCACTCGTCCCAGCCGGAGCAGCAGCGCCGCACGGAGCGTGGGGGTGCTTGCGAGGGACATCAGATGAAGTAGCGCTCCCCGGGCGCCCTGGTGGCTGCCCCGCGCCTCCAGCACCTCGGTACGGTCTATCTCGCGCTGCCACTGAGGGCGCCCCACTGCCAATTGGTAGCTGAGGAGGGCGCGGCGATAGGCTGCATCGTAGTCGGGGTATAGCAGCCTTCCGCTGGCCTCAAACAGAAATGCGGCCTGCACGCTGTCAGGCGCAGGTAGCGGTGGCGCATAAGGCAGGCGGCCGGCCCAGTGCCCCTCCCAACTCCGGCTGAGTTCTCCGGTCAATTGGGCCAGACGCTCGGTCAAGCGGGCGCGAATGCGGACAGCTTCGGCCTCGGCCGACTCCTTACCCCGCCGGGCGCGCGCCTCGCGGTCCAGGCGCAGCCATTGGTAGCCCAGCAATCCGATCAGCACGCACGTCGCCACGACCACCAGAAGGTGAACCGCAAGGAAGCGATACGGCCGGCTCATGGCGCCCTCCGTGGGTGTTATTCTACCCGTTTCGAAGGGGTAAGTTGTCAGAAAAATGTCAGGGATGCAGAAAGTGCTTACCTAAGCCCGAGGCATCACAGAATCCCGAACAGGACAGGCCGGGAGGCCGGTCCTACGGGCTACGGGACCAGCTCCCAATCGAGCAGGATGACGGAAACCGGGCGGCCTCCGGCGCGTAGAACTACCCGGTTCCAGCCGTTGCGTGCCGAGGGGGACTCGACCGCGACTACGTTGCCGGCCTGCGAGGGATCAAAGCGATAGACAGTGCGGTTCCAGCCGTTCTGCGCGCCGGGCTGCTCGGTGACAGGGGCCCGGGAGTACCGGAGATTGGCACTGAAAACCGTCATTCCGGAGCCTGCCAATTCGCCCGGCGACACGCTGAGGCGCATGGGTTGGCCGGGGAGCTCACCGGTCAGGGTACCAACGGAAGGACGGCCCTTGTCGATAGACAGCACGCCATTTCTTTCGAGGAGACCTGTCCAGATGAGCCTGCCAGAACCACGCCCCTGACTCAAAGCTCCGCTGGATGGTTCATCCAGTAATCCCATGGGAACAAATGGCTTAGCAGGCTTCGGTTGTTCCAGCTTCGGGGCCGGGAGCTCGAGTGTTGGTTGAGTCAACCCGGGCACACGACGGGGAGCGCCACCGGGCTCGGGCAGCGACTGGGGCCCCTCCATCAGCACGGGCTTTGCCGGAGGTGTTACTGGTTGTGGCTTTGCAGGAGCAGGAGGCTGCACGGCGGGTGGAGCCTGTGTGGCGACGGCCTTCGCCGGCCGTGCCGCCCGCGCCTGAAGCCGTTCCTCCAACTCTTTCACGCGCCGCTCAAGCCCGGCCGATTCGTCGGTGGACTCCCGCAGCGAGTTCTTCAATTTGACAACTTCTTTGCGAAGCTCGTCCCTACGTTGGGCGGCTTGGTCGCCGGTGAGGTTCGCATCGGGGGCGGCAGGCGGGGGGCCGATGAAACGCGCGACAGCCTGGCTTGGTTCTCCCTGGGGGGCCTCGACTTTGAGCCGCACGGTGACTTCTCCGGAGCGCCGGGTGATGCCCCAGAAGCCCTTCTGGAGCACGTACGGCTCCAGCGGGACGACGCTCCGCGGCTGGCTCCCATCGACAATCTCGAGCCAGGCGCGACGCGCCTCGCGGATGGGCGCCTCCGCGGGACTCCAGAAGACTCGCAGAAGCCCGTCGGATTCGAGCAACCGCAGGGAAATGGCTGCCGGGGCTGGGGGAGGCGCCGGCCACCAGGTCTCGCGGAACAGCCATGCAGCGGGTATCGCGGCCAGCACCAGGGCGCCGGCGGCGACCCAGAGAACCGGCCACCAGGACTCGCGCGGCTTCGGCGCCAGCACCTGGGGCGGCAGCCCGAGTGGAGTGACGCGGATTACCGGCGCCTGGGGTTCCGCTGGAGCGACCGCGGACGGCGCGGCAACTTCGACCGCTGCCTCCAGGTAACTCGACTCGGCGAACACGGAGCCATCCGGCTCGCGGAAGAAGAAACCGAAACGGGCCGGCTCGGTGCTCGCCGGGCGAACCACAAGAACGATTTGCCAGGAATGCGGAAAGTGTTTCTTGAACAGTGCCAGGTCGGTCTGCGAAAGCGAGATTCCGCCGCGGGGGTGGGAAACGTACCAGCCCACCGGCTCCAAAGGCGCCAGGGCCGGATCGTCGACGCCGGTCTTGAGAAGCGAGTCCAATCCGGTTTCGTCTTCTTCGGAAAGAACGTAATCAGGCCCTTGGGTGTTGGAGCAGTGAACGGGGCGCGCGGCGATGACTCGGACCAGGTCGCCGTGGTGGCTGCCGTAGAGGACGCCTCCGACTCCCAACCCTCCGAACGGGAAGCGGTGCGAGCCATCCACCGCCGCCTGGACGATCTCATCCAGGGTGGCGAGTGAGTACTTTACGACCTTGGCCGGTTCGGAGACCTTCCAGGTACCGAACTCAGCCTGCCGGCTGGCGCCAATCATACAATTCGAACCGCTTCTGTTTTAATCGGCAATCCCCAGTGTAGCTGTATTTCCGGTGTCGATGATAATCCCAAGCGAGGGAGGATTTCAAGCGCTCCGGCCGCCCCCTCCGCCCGGCGCTACAATTGGACCGAGCAATGACGTGCGCGTCGATCGGCGCGGTGGGGCCGCGGGTGCTGCCCCTGGTGATGCTGCTGTCGCTCGCGCCAGGGCAAACACCCGGTCAAACAGGGGCCCCGCGCATCATCGTCGTGGAAGGCGAAGGAGCGATCCACAACATCCGGGAAGGGCGCGCGGCACAGCCGCTGGTGCTCGTCCAGGACTCGATCGGGCGGCCGCTGGAGGGCGTGGCGGTCACCTTCATCGGCCCGGAATCCGGGCCCGGCGTCCAGTTCGCCAACGGTCTCAGTATCACGGTGCGCACAGACGCGCGCGGCGAGGCGCGGGCCTCCGGCATGCGGCCCAACCGGATCCCGGGCGGATTCCGCCTGCGCGTCGAGGCCGGCTGCGGCGGCCAGATCGCGCGTGCGCTGATCGGCCAGACCAACGCCGCACCGCTCGACAAACGGCGCGGGTGGGGCCGAAAAGCGGCGGTGGCGGCGATTGTCGGGGCGGCTGCGGCTGCGGCTGTGGCGATCGCCGCTGGAGGAAACTAGCAGGCCGGGGTCAACCCGGCAGATCGTCGGCGCCGAAGAAGAAGGCCACCTCGTTGCGGGCGGTATCCTCGCCGTCGGAGCCATGAACGGCGTTGCACTGGATGCTGGCGCCGAACCGCCGGCGCACAGTGCCTTCGGCGGCCTTCCCGGGGTTGGTGTTCCCCATCAGGTCGCGCCAGGCGTGAATGCCATTCTCTCGCTCCAGTGCCAGGACGATCACCGCCCCCTGGGTCATAAAGGCAACCAAGTCGGCGAAGAAATCGCGCGCGCGGTGCACGTCGTAAAAGCCCTCGGCTTGGAGGAGGCTCAGCCGCGTCATCCGCAGCCCCAGGATGCGGAAGCCGGCCGCCTCGATCATGGCGATGATCTCGCCGGCATGGCCGGCGGCAACCGCGTCCGGCTTGATGATGGCCAGTGTTCGTTCCCGTTGACTCATAGCAATAGCAATCCCGCGACGGTGGTCCCGATCTCGGCGGGCGAATCGCAGACCGAAATGCCGGCCGCGCGCATGGCGGCGATCTTGTCGGAGGCCTTCCCGGACCCGCCGGAGATGATCGCCCCGGCGTGGCCCATGCGCCGGCCCGGCGGCGCCGTCTGCCCGGCGACGAAGCCCACCACAGGCTTGGTCACGCTCGCCTTCACGAAGGCCGCGGCCTGTTCCTCGGCGTTGCCGCCTATCTCGCCGATCATGACGATGGCGTCGGTTTCAGGATCCTCCTGGAAGAGCCGGATGGCATCGGTGAACGTCGTACCGATGATCGGATCGCCTCCGATGCCGATACAGGTGGACTGGCCGATGCCGAGCCTGGTCAACTGCCCGACCGCTTCGTAGGTGAGCGTTCCCGAGCGCGATACCACCCCGACGCGTCCGCGCGTGTGGATGTGCCCGGGCATGATGCCGATCTTGGCCTGGCCGGGGGAGATGATTCCGGGGCAGTTGGGGCCGATCAACCGCGTGGATCGCCCGTCGAGGAACGCCCAGGCGCGAACCATGTCCGCCGTCGGGATCCCTTCGGTGATGCAGACCACCAGCGCCAGTCCCGCGTCCGCGGCTTCCATGATGGCTTCTCCGGCGAACGCCGGCGGAACGAAAATCACCGAGACGTCGGCGCCGGTGGCGCGCACGCACTGGGCCACCGTGTCGAACACCGGCAGGTCCAGGTGCTTCTGCCCGCCGCGTCCGGGCACCACCCCGCCGACGATCTTGGTACCGTAGGCCAGGCACTGCTGCGCGTGGAAGGTCCCTTCCTTGCCGGTGAAGCCCTGGACCAGCACACGGGTCTCGGCGTTTACCAGGACGCTCATCGCGCCAGCTTCACCACTTTCTCGGCCGCGTCGCGCATGTCCTCGGCGACAACCAGCGCCAGACCGCTCTCGCCGAGGATTTTGCGCCCCAGCTCGACGTTGGTGCCTTCCATGCGCACCACCACGGGCACGCGGAGCTGGAGCTCGCGCGCGGCCGCCACCACGCCCGTGGCCAGAGTGTCGCAGCGGAGGATGCCGCCGAAGATGTTGATCAGCACCGCTTTCACGTGGGGGTCCGAGAGCAGGATGCGGAAGGCGTTGCGGACCTGCTCGGCGGTGGCGCCGCCGCCTACGTCGAGGAAGTTGGCCGGGCTGCCGCCGGCGTGCTGGATGATGTCCATGGTGGCCATCGCCAGTCCCGCGCCGTTGACCATGCAGCCCACGGTGCCATCGAGCTTGATGTAGTTGAGCCCGTAACGGGAGGCTTCCACTTCGAGCGGCTCCTCTTCGTTGAGGTCGCGCAGCTCGACCAGATCCTTGTGGCGGTGGAGAGCGGCGTCGTCGAGGGTGATCTTGGCGTCGAGCGCGAAGACGCGGCCGTCGGTGGTGAGCACGAACGGGTTGATCTCGGCGAGCGAGGCGTCGATGGCATCATAAGCGCGTGCCAGCGCCGTCATGGCCGCTACCGTTGCCGCGACACTCGCAGCAGGCACCCCGATTCCATAGGCGAGCTTGCGGGCCTGGAATTGGCTCAACCCCCAACCGGGTTCGATCGCCTCCTTCAGCAGCAGCTCCGGCGTGCGGGCGGCCACCTGCTCGATCTCGACGCCGCCGGCCGCCGATGCCATGAAAACGTTGCGACCGCGCGCGCGATCGAGCACCAGTCCCAGGTAGAGCTCCCGCTCGATGGGCAGTGTCTGTTCGATCAACAGCCGCTGGACCAGCCGTCCTTCCGGCCCGGTCTGGTGGGTCACCAGGCGCATGCCGAGGATCTGTCCGGCGATCGCCCTGGCTTCGGCCGCATCCCGGGCGACTTTCACGCCGCCGCCTTTGCCGCGGCCCCCGGCATGAATCTGGGCTTTCACGACGACGCTGGGTCCGATGCGGCGCGCCGCGGCCTCGGCCTCCTCGATGGAAAAGACCACTTCTCCGCGGGGAACCGGCACGCCGTATTTTGACAAGATGGCCTTGGCCTGGTACTCGTGGATCTTCATCGGCGGGGGCTGTGCTAGGATCGCAAAGAAGTCAAAACACTCAATATAGCATGACCCTGGTCGACTTTCTCCACCGCGTCGCGGACCGCAAGAATCTCAGTTCCGCCGAAGCCGGCGAGGCGATGGGGATCATCCTGAACGGAGAGGCCTCGACGCCTCAGATCGCCGCTTTCCTGGTCGCGCTACGGATGAAAGGCGAGACCGCCGCCGAATTGGAGGGATTCGCGCGCACGATGCGCGGGAAAGTGGATCGGGTGGACGCCGGGGTCCCGGGCGAACCGCTGCTGGATACCTGCGGCACCGGCGGCGACGGCACGGGTACCTTCAACATCTCGACCCTGGCCGCCCTGGTGGCCGCCGGCGCGGGTGTGCGCGTGGCCAAGCACGGGAACCGCTCGATCTCCAGCCGCTGCGGGAGCGCCGACCTGCTCGAGGGCCTGGGCGTGCGCGTGCAGACGACCGCTGCCGGGATGGGGCGCGCCATCCGCGAGATTGGTATCGGCTTCCTGTTCGCGCCGGCGCTGCACCCGGCGATGAAACACGCCCAGCCGGCGCGGCTGGAGCTGAAAATGCGCACGGTGTTCAACCTGCTGGGGCCGCTGACGAATCCCGCCGGCGCCCAGGCGCAACTGGTGGGTGCGCCTTCGGCGGAGGCGGCCGCGCTCATGGCCGAAGCGCTGGCCGCGCTGGGACTCGAGCGCGGCTTCGTCGTGCACGGCTCGGACGGCATGGACGAGATCACCACCACCGGCTCGACGCTGGCGTGGGAGATCCGCGGTGGCGCGATCGCCGGCAGTGTGATCGAGCCGGAGGATTTCGGCGTGCCGCGGGCCCAGGCCGCCGAGTTGCGCGGCGGCGACCCGGCGACCAACTGCGCCATCGCGCGCGAGATTCTCGCCGGGGCGCGCGGGCCGCGGCGGGACATCGTGCTGGTGAACGCGGCGGCGGCGCTGGTGGCGGCGGGCCGTGCGGCCGGGTTTCAGGAAGCGATGGCGCTGGCGGCGGAATCTGTGGATTCCAGCGCCGCCCTTCGGAAGCTCGAGGCGCTGGCGGCGTTCGGCGCGGCTCCCGGCCGAGCCTGATTCGAGCTTTCGGCCATGAGCGGTTGCTTGCAACCACAGCGGGGGGCTGCGCATGCGAATGGGCCAGTGCGGTAGAATGGCGAGAGTGGTCAGGCGGGCAGTGAACTTCGCAACCCTCGCGGCAAATGCCACTCAGCACGTGGTACGCTTCATCCACGGCAACACGGTTTTTAGTCTTCGCAAGCCAATTGACCTGGAGGTGCGCAATGATGGTTCGTACTGCCTGGTCGAGTATGAACCCCTTGGGATGCAAGGCCGTGGACGGGATCAGGAAGAAGCCCTGGCGTCCTTTGCCGATCAATTCTGGGGCATGTGGGAATGGATCGCGTCGGCTGACGACCCCAAACTCACGCAGGATGCTCGTCGATTGAAGCGAACGATGCTGAGCCTGGTGAGGTCCGTCACGCCCGCCGCATGACGGAGATCCTCGTCTCGCTGCTGATCAACGCCCTGTTGAGAAAGGGCTTTGAAAAGGTCCAGACCCACCACACAATGTTGTGGTTCATGGTGCAGGGTCGGCGCACGAGCATTCACACTTGGGTCAGCCACGGGCAAAGGAAACTCGATGATCGGCTGCTGCGGCTCGTGGCCAAAGAGCTTCATCTTCCCAAAGCGGAATTGCCGAGCTTTGTCATGCGAGATGGGTTACGAGGAGTACCTCCGCCTCATGATTGAGCGAGGTCACGTGCGGCCATAGGCAGAACATCTCCGGCCCCGTGGGTCACATCGTTGAGCTTCAGTGAATACGCCCACCGCCACAGATTGACGCCGACTGTGAAGCCGGCGCCGACGGCGGCGAACACCACCAAGTCGTCTTTGCGGTTAGCGCGCCAACGTCAAATGCTCGCTGCCAGTTCTGCCTTGGTGATCTCGGCATCGCGGAGAATCTTGGACAGAAGACCGGGCCCGATCGTTTCGCCCGCGTGGAAGGGCACGACAGTTGTACGGCCATCTGCATGGCGCAGGTAGTGGTGGCTGCCTCGAATCCGAATCCGCTGGAAACCCAGCCGCCCGAGGGCGCCGATAACCTGCTTGCCCGTAACGCTGGGCACGCGGCTCATGCGCTGATCCGAACACGCTGAACACCGACAAACTCAAGGTCCTCCGCTCGATCACCCTCAACCTCCAGGCACAACGCGATTGCCTCCTGGATGCGGGACATCAGCTTGTCGAGAGACTTCGCTTGCGTGTGGCAGCCTCGCAGGGCAGGAACAGACGCAACGTAGTAGCCGCCCTCGTCCCGTTCCACTACCACGTCGAACTCTCGGGTCATGATCCAATTCTACTCGCATTCGCGGACCGCCTGGTCTTATCCATAGAGCCGTTTCCGCTCGGACCGCGGCAGGACATCGTGCTGGTGAACGCGCTGGCGGCGTTCAATACGCCCACCGCCACAGATTGACGCCGACTGTGAAGCCGGCGCCGACGGCGACGAACACCACCAGGTCGCCCTTGTGGAGCTTGCCGGCCGCCAGAGCGTCGCGGGTGGCCAGCGGGATGGTGGCCGCCGTGGTGTTGCCGTAGCGCTCGATGTTGATTACCACCTTGTCGCAATCCAGTCCCAGCCGTTCGACCGCCGCGGTGATGATCCGGCGGTTGGCCTGGTGGGGGATGAGCAGCCCGATGTCCTGCGGCGTCAGGTTGTTCCTGGCCAGCACGTCGCGGCAGCTTTCGTACATCTTCCGCACGGCGTACTTGAACACTTGCCCACCGTCCTGGTGGACATAGTGCAGCCGGTCCCGAACGGTCTGGGCCGAGGAGGGCTGGCGGCTGCCGCCGGCCGGCATCTTCAGGTAGTCGCCGCCGGAACCGTCGATTTCGTTCAGGAAGTCGACAAAACCGGTACCGTCCTCATCTCCGGGCTCGACCAGCATCGCGCCGGCGCCGTCGCCGAAAAGCACGCAGGTGGAGCGGTCGGTGTAATCGATGATGCGCGACATCGTGTCGGCGCCAATCACCAGCACCTTCTTGTGGGTGCCGGCGGAGACCAGGTGTGCGGCCGTCGTCAGGCCGTAGACGAAGCCGGAGCAGGCAGCCACAAGGTCGAACCCCCAGGCGCCCCGCGCTCCCAACTGGTGCTGCACCAGGCAGGCGGTGGAGGGAAACAGCATGTCCGGGGTGACGGTGCAGACCAGGATCGCGTCCAGATCGGCTCCGCTCAGCCCGCGCTGGCAGAGGGCGACTCGGGCAGCCTCGACCGCCATGTCGCTGGTGGCCATCTCGGCGGGGGCGATATGGCGCTCGGAGATGCCGGTTCGTTCCAGGATCCAGTCATTGGTGGTGTTAACCATCTTCTCCAGGTCCTGGTTGGTCAACACCCCCGGCGGCGTGTAACAGCCCACGGCAGTGATGGTTGCTTTTCGCAATGCTCCTCCCGTTTCGAACAAACAGTCAACCCTGATATGTTACATTTGGAGGCAGTGCAAATCCAAGGCGTCTTTCCCGGCTGGGAGCCCGGGGAACAGACGGAACGGATCGAGCAGGAGACCGCCGAGCAGACCTATCGGCGTGTATTTCAACTGTTGAAGCCGCGCACGGCGCCGCCACCGATCGAGGTGCGATTCTGCCAGTTTGCCGACGCCAACAGTTTCATCCGCCTGCGCGGGGAGCGCCTGGTGGTGAGGATCACCGACGTTCTGGAGGGCGCGCCGGCGCCGGTGCTGGAGGCGCTGGCCCACATCCTGCTGGCCAAGCTGTTCCGCCGGCCGGTGCCGGCCGGCTTCCAGGACCGCTACCGGCGCCACATGGACCGCCGCGACGTGCGCCGCAGCGTCCACCTGCTGCGGGAGATTCGCGGGCGCAAGTTCGTTGCTCCTCCGCAGGGCAACCATTGGGACCTGGTGGAGATGTTCGAGCAGCTCAACGCGGCGCATTTTCACGGGCTGATGGCGCAGCCCCGGCTGGGCTGGAGCCGCGGGCCGTCAAGAACGATGCTCGGCCACTATGACCCCTCGCATAACGCCATCATCATCAGCCGGGCGCTGGACCAGCCGGATATACCACGCCTGCTGGTGGAATACGTCCTGTTTCACGAAATGCTACACCTGCGCTATCCGGTGGAGCATCGCGCGGGTCGGCGCTCGGTCCACACGGCGGAGTTTCGCCGCGCGGAGAAGGAGTTTCCGCGCCTGAAGGAAGTCAAGGAACTGCTGAAGAGGTGGTAGGGCGCGGCGGCCCGTCTCAAGCGGAGGCCGAGGCCGAGACCGGGGCGAGGCGACTCATTCGCTCCAGCGATTGGATCAGGCCCGTTACCGGCACGGTTCCCAGGCCGGCCGCGTGCAGCGTCAGCCGCGCGTGCACCGACAGCATCCCCCAGCGGAACAGCAGCGCCTGGCGAAATGCGGCCCCGGCCAGCTCCGGCTGGTCCTCGGGCGCATCGCGCAGCAGGATCCGTACAGAACGGTGGAGCCTGCGGAAATCCTGCGCCATCAGGCGGAGATAGGACCGGAACACCCGGCGCCGCTCGCTGCGCAAACTCCGCAGCATGGACGGCTCGAAACCAGGCTGCCGTCTAAGGAACTCTTCATCCTCCGCCAACAGCAGGCGTTCCATGGGACGATAAAACTCCACCGAGAACCCTTGCGGATCACGGGCAGGCATCTCCGGAGCCTCACGCATGACGATCGAGCCCATTAGGATCACACCCTCCCCAAACTGAACGTTACTGCAAACAGAATACACCAAACCGCCAGGGAATGTAAACTGGTTTTTAGCGTTTCATCTGCTTTTCAGGGATCCCGGCGAGACAATCTGTTCGATTTCGCGTCGCCGTTCTTGCCCAGAAGCGTGGAGTTGAGCGCCTCCAGTTGCCCCAGCAGCCGCTTGGCTTCCTCCGGATTCCAGCGATGGCCGGTCACCAGCTCCCGGCTCCGGCCGGGTTGGCGCAAGCCGAGCAGCCAGACCAGGAAGCAGGCGGCGGCCACCCCCAGCAGCAGGTTGTTCATCGCCGGGGTAACCGCGTGGCCGTAGATGTTCCTGACCAGGAACCCCACTGCCTTGCTGAGAAAGTAGGCCATGTAGACCATACCGTGCAGCACTGTGTTGGAATCCAGGGAAACCGGGTACCAGCCCAGAAAACCGCTCATCAGGAGCAGGTAGACCACCACGGCGGAATAAATGGCCCGCTCGCCGACCGCGAACGAGAGCAGGATCGGGTACTTCTCCTGGGCCGGGCCGATGTTGGGGGCCACGGTCAGCGCCGAGATCAGCAGCGCGGCCGCCAAGCCTCCGCCCAGCACCAGCCGCCCCAGCGTCCAGATGCCGGGGTATTGCCTTAGGACTTGATGGTAAAGCTCCCAGACGATAACAAAATGTAGCACCCACAGGAGGGGCTGGGAGTACATGTAGAGGAGCGCATACACATTAGGCGTGCCGACGAGCTGGTACAGAACGACCGAGCGTACCAGGTCAATCAGCAGATACAGAAAAAAGAATCGATAGGTGCGGTGCAGACCCAGCTTCCACAGCCGCCACACCAAGGCGGCCTGAGCCAGGCAGACGGCCAGCCATGCGTAGAGTCTGGCAAACCCCAGCATTCCGTTCCCCGGATCTCACCTCGAGCACCCCGATTCTATCACCTGAAGGCGCCCCACCGCCGCGGGCTAGCGGCGACTTATGCGGGCGGCCGGGTCGGCGGCGGCGGCTCGCACGGATAGCACTTCGGGAAGGGCGCATCCGCCGAGGCCTGGTTGAGTACGCCGACAAGTGGGATTGCCAGCAACAGCGTAACGATAATCTTCTTGAGCATGGTCCCAAACTCCAAATCTAGTTTTTGATTTGTCGCGGAGCGACAACAGAGAGCCTACCGCAGGGGGGTACTGTTGTCGATGATCCTGTGAAAATGTTCCTGAATCAGAACAAAGCGAACTCCGGGGCCGATAACATGGGTAAGAACGATCACACGCGGTCCCTGCCCATGGGGCGGCCTGAATTCTGCTCTTGGAGTTCTGGTATAGAATGTCTACAGCGAGGGAAGGTTTGAGTTCTCACGCCAGAGCCACTTTGGAGCGAGGGGCAGCCGCCGATCTTTGGCGGCACACTCTCTGCCAAATCCCCACCGTGTTCGGGCGCCTGGTGTACCTGTCCTCCCTGCGGGATTCGAATTCCGGCCGCTACGAGCATCACGGTCTGGCGCTGGTGTTCGGAGAAGAACAATGCCACAAAGCGCTCCGGGAAAGCCACAGCCGTGCCTTTGCCGAGTGGCTTTGCTTTACGCTCGAGCACCAGCAGGCGGACCTGGGGCTGTACCTTTCCGGTTTGCCGGGTCACCGGAGGACCGTGCTCGATACCTGGATGCGGCTGGCTCCTTACAGAAACCTGATGCCGACCGGTTCGCGGCGCGTGGAAAAGCAGCTTTATCTGGAGGATCTGGAGCGGCTGCTGGGGCTGCTCAGAGCGGAGTACGGCGTCGGCGCAGATCCAGACGCTTAGCCACCCCAACCACCTGCCCGATCACCTCAATCTCGGTCGAGGCAAACACCAGCGGCGTGCAATCGGAAGCCGGGTGCGGCTGGAGCACCATCTGGCTGGCGGTCTGAGTACACCAGCCGCACGCATAGCCCTGGCGGGTCTCAAGAAAGTAGATAGGCCGCTCGAATTCGCTGTTCCAGCCGCCGTGGATGACCTTGCGGCGGGTTTCATCGATCAAGACCAGCGCGCCCGGCGGCACCAGCGGAAACATGAACCAGTCTTCGGTTCCGATAAAGCCATAGCGGTGGTTCTTGAGGTCCATCGCGTTTAGCAGCGCCAACGGCAAAACGCCCCAACGCTGGATCATGCGGCTCAAATAGATCGTTTGTCGCAGGTCCAGGCCCGGGTCCAGCGCCAGCGGAACCTGCACGAGGCCGTGCCCGTCAGGCCCGAAACGAAACAGATGGGTGCCCTCAAGGTCGATCCGGGTGACGTCGGCGGCCAGACCGGAGACATCGACGTTGTACCAGCGCAGGACTTCCTGGTAATCGATGCGGTAGATGACGCAGAGGGAGTATATCCGGAATATGCCGGGGACTAGCCCCTTGTTCTCGATTTCCGATAGCCGGCTGATGAAGATTGCAAATTCGGCGTTCTGGTGCAGCTCGGCGATCCGCTGGCTGGCTTCCTCGACCTGTCTGTACTTCAGGCCCAGGCTCTCACGGATCTTCCTCAGCCTTTGTCCGGCTGCCTCCATGGTATGATGCTCCCGGGGGAGCGGAAAAACCACGCGCGGCTGTTTCAATTGCACGCCCCAAGCGGCAATGAAGATTTCCCTGGCTGAATTATAGCCGCCGGGTGATGGCATGGGCAAGCCCTTACGCAAGTTAATGTTCCGATTTCGGAACAGACTTGAAGGGATGCCAACGCCGGGCCAGAGCCGACGCTGAGTAAGTACAGTGCTTTCATGAAGAAACCTCGTGAGCGCGTTGCCTTCCAGGGTGAACTGGGCGCCTTCAGCCAGGTAGCCGTTCACCAGCTCCTCGGCAAACACGTGGAAGTCGTTCCCTGCCAGCAGTTTGAGGAGGTTTTCCGCCGCCTGCGCCGGCGTCGCGTCGATGCCGCCGTAATTCCCATGGAAAACACACTCCATGGCTCGGTACACGAAAACTATGACCACCTCCTGCGCTACGGCCCTGTAATCACGGCGGAAACCAGCGTTCGCATCGTCCACCACCTCATCGCCCGCCCCGGGGTGCGGTTTTCCGAACTACGCCGCGTCTACTCCCACCCGGTGGCACTCAACCAGTGCCTGGACTTCTTCGCCTCCCACCGGAAACTGGAAAAAGTCCCCTTTTATGACACGGCGGGCAGCGTGAAGATGCTGGCCTCGGAGAAGCCCGAGGGGGCGGCCGCCATCGCCTCGGAACTGTCGGCAGGCCTCTACGGCTGCCGGATCCTGAGGCGCGCCATCGAGGACGACTGCAACAACTACACCCGGTTTGTGCTTCTTCGGCGTCCGGACCAGGTCCGCGGACTACCTCGGGCCCCAGCCAAGGGACACAAGACTTCCGTGGTTTTCTCGACGCGCAATATCCCCGGCGCCCTGTTCCGCTGCTTGAGCGCTTTTGCGCTGCGCGATCTGAATCTCATTAAGATCGAGTCGCGACCGCTACGCGGCAAACCCTGGGAGTACCTGTTCTACCTGGACTTCCTCGGCCGGCTGGATGATCCCCGAGTGCGCCACGCCATGGGGCACCTCCAGGAGCTGGCGGATTTTCTGCGGGTGCTGGGTTGCTATCCGCGCGGCGAATAGCGATAGGAGTCCGTGGCAGAAGTCAGGACAGGCCGGGAGGCCTGTCCTACAGGGAAACTCCCAACTCCTTCCAGGTCACCATCCGCCGGCGGTAGATCGCCTCGCGGCCCAGGATGGCGGTCAGCGCCGCGGTGGCCGCAACCTCGATATCGGCAAACGGCCGGCGCTTCTCGCGGATGGCGGCGAAGAACTCTTCCATGGCATTCTCGCGGCCGGACTTGATCTCCGGCGTGTGCAGCTCCACTGGCGCGGCTGTCTCCTGCATGGGATAGAGCAGTCCTTTGTTCACCTCGATGACGCCCTGGTCGCCGAAGACCATGTACCACTGACCGTTGGCCAGCTCCTTGAGGCCGCGGGGGTGCAGATAGAGCTGGCTGTAGTCCAGGTGCATGTCGTTCTCGTAGATGTAGGCCACGCTGAAGCCGTCCATCATGATCGATCCCGGCGGGATGAGGGTCGGCAGGTACTTGTTGCCGTGGCCGTAGGCGCTCACCGGACGGCTGTCGGCGATCCAGTTGCACGCGTCCAGATTGTGGACGGCGTTCTCGACGATGAGGTCGCCGGAGCGCTTCACGTCGTCGTACCAGGCCGGCCGCGAGCGCTGTGAACCCGGCGCGGCAGGAGTGCTGTGCCGCTGCGCCTTGATGACGAACGGCTGGCCGATCGCGCGCACCTCCCGGATCTGGCGGATCGATTCGCGCATGGTGGGGTAATAGCGCAGTTGCTGGCCGATCTGGAGGAAGGCGCGGGAACGGCGCGCCGCCTTCACCACCAGGTCCACCTGTTCGGGAGTGATCCCGAGCGGCTTCTCGCAGTAGACGTATTTGCCGGCGTCCAGGGCGGCGGCGGCCATCTCCGCGTGCAAGTCGCAGGGGGTGGCCACCAGCAAGGCGTCCACGTCCTGAAGGTCCAGCACCAGGCGATAGTCGGAGAACGACCGCGGATTGTCCCTGCGGGCGAGTCCCTGGGCGGCGTCGCGCGCCTGCGGATCAATGTCGCAGACGGCGGTTACGCGCACGTTCTCGAGCGCCAGCGCCTGCTTCAACAGCGTGGTTCCGCGGCTGCCGACGCCGATGGCGGCGGCCCGTATCTCCTGCGCCTGGGCGGCCGACGGCGCCGATCCGGCCAGAGCGGCTAAAGTTCCGGCAAGAAATTTTCTACGATCCTGTTGGTAGGGCATGCCGGGTATTGTACCCTGTTACTGGTACCATGACCCGACGCAACGCGCTGACAGCCGGGCTGGGGGCGCTGGCCCCTGCCTGGGCACAGACCGCCGCGGCCAACTGGACGCGGTTTCAGGTCGCCTGCATGACGCTGCCGTATTCGGGGCACTCCTTCGAGCGCGCCCTGGAAGGGATCGCCCGCGCCGGATACCGCTTCGCCGCCTGGGGAACCAGCCATACCAACGCCGAGGGAAAGCGAACGCCGCTGGTCGCGGTAGAGGCGCCGGTGGAGGAAGCGCGGCGGCTTGGCGAGCGCACGCGCGCGGAGGGCCTGGAACCGGTCATGATGTTCTCGACGGTGAACCTGGAAGCTCCTGAAGCAGCGCAGGCCCACGAGCGGCGGATCCGGCAGGCGGAGGCGGCGCGCATTCCGTTCCTGCTCACCTTCGGCAGGACCGCTCCCGGGGAGTACGAGGCCGTGATCCGCTGTCTGAAGCACGCCGGTCCGATCGCGCGCCGGGCCGGAGTGACCGTGGTGATCAAGCAGCACGGCGGAAACACGGCCACCGGGCAGATGTGCAGCCGGATCCTGGACGACGTCGGCGAGGAAGGCGTCAAAATCTGCTACGACGCCGGCAACGTGCTCGATTACGAGAACCACGATCCGATCGCCGACATCCAGACCTGCTGGCGCCAGGTGCGCGCGCTCGCCATCAAGGACCACCGCAACACGCCGAAAGACGAAGACTGCGGGCCGGGCTTCGGCGAGATCGATCACTACAAGCTGCTGCTGCCCCTGCTGCGCACCGGGCTCACCATGCCGCTGGCGTGTGAGAACATCTTCGAGCCGCTGACGCCGCGTCCCCGGACCGCCGACGGCATCGACGCACTGGCGCGGCGGGCGCGAGAGTTTCTGGAGACGGTGATTCGCGGGCTCCAGGCCTGACGGGGGCCGCCTCCGCCGCTACTCGAGCGAATTGACCTTACGGGCGACGCGGTCGCGCAGCGCCTCCCCGTCGCCTTCGAAGCGGCCTTGCAGGATGTGGGGCAGCCGCGCGCGAATATCCGCGAAACTGTCCCCATACGCCTGCCCGGGGATGACGGCGAACCCCAAAGAGCTGGTCAGCAGGCAGCCCCAGTGCACCAGGCTGGTGAGGCGCAGCTCGCCCGGGGCCGGCGGATCGTGATGACAGCCGGCCACCTCGGCGATCTCCTCCGGGAACTTCCACCGGCGCGCCAGCCAGGCGCCGGCCGCGCAATGGTCCACTTCGAACAACTCGCGCTCGGTGTCGCGCAGATCGAAGCCGTGCTCCTGGCTCACCAGGATCAGGTTGGAATACTCGTCCGGGTAGTTGACCATCAGGCCGAGCAGGCCGATATCGTGGAGCAGGCCGGCGGTGTAGGCGCGATCTTCCTCGAAATAGGATGCGCGGGCCAGCTCCTCGCTGACCAGCGCGCAAGCCAGGCTGTGCCGCCAGCACTGGCGCAGGGTGGCAATTCGCAGGGCCGGTCTCAAATAAGAGCCCATGGAGACCGACATGGCCAGCGCCCGTACCTGGTCGAATCCCAGCAGCACCAGGGCGTGCTGAAGGCTGGAGACTTGCGCGCTGAGGCCGTACAAGGCGGAGTTGGAGCGGCGCAGTATCTCGGCGCTGAAGGCGGCGTCGGATCGCAGCAGCTCGATCAACCGCCTGACTTCGGCGTCGGGCCGGGAGAGCAATTGGAGTAGCTTGGTGGCAACGGAGGGGAACGCGGGCAGCTCGCGAAGCGCCCACGGACATTCCTCGGTGGTCTCCGGGTTGTTTACATCCAGCGCGTTCATGGCGGGACCTCCGGAATTCTTATCGGTTCCCACAACCTGAATCGGAGTACTCCGCGCTACTATGGCGGGTATGCTGGTTCTGGCTTCGGCTTCACCTCGGCGAGTAGAGATCCTCCGCAGCGCCGGCATCGAGTTCCTTCACCGGCCGGTGGAGGTGCCAGAACAACCGTTTCCGGGCGAGACGGCGCCGGAGCATGTGCTGCGGCTGGCGCGGGCGAAGGCGGAAGCGGCGCCGCTGGGGGAAGGCGAGGTGGTGCTGGGCGCCGATACGGTGGTGGTGGTGGACGGCCGGATTCTCGGCAAGCCGGCCGACGCCGCCCAGGCACGGCGAATGCTGAGCCTGCTTTCCGGTCGAGAGCACGAAGTGCTCACCGCGATCTGCCTGCGCCACCGCGGCGGCGAGGTAGTGGACCTGGAATCTACGCGCGTGCGCTTCGCGCCGCTCTCGGAGCGGGACATCGTCGACTACGTGGCCAGCGGCGAGCCCATGGACAAGGCCGGCGCCTACGCCATCCAGGGGCTGGCGGGCCGGTTCATCGACGGCATCGACGGCTGCTACTTCAACGTGGTGGGGCTGCCGATCGCGCTGGTCTGGAGACGGCTGCGGGAGATCGCCGCAGGCGGTCAGATTCCGGCGCCGGGGTAGCGCCGCCTCATCCACTCGACGAAGGCGGCCGGTGCGGCCATGGTGGAGAGCCGCCCTTGCCGCACCAGCGCCCAGTCGGAAAACTTGCCCGACTTTTTGATCTCGGCGAGCGTGGTGGGTGGCTCCAGGCGGCGGAGAAAGGCCAGTCCCACCACCGAGAGCCGGGGATCCTTGGGATCCGGCCGCGGGGCTGAAGTGACCGCGGCCAGGCCCACTACAGCCGCATCGCCGCCGCTGTGATAGAGGAACACGCTGTCGGAAGGCTGCATGGCGCGGATCGCATTCAGCGCCTGGGGATTGCGCACGCCGTCCCAGACGGTTTCCCGCTCGCGCTCCAGGTCCGCCACCGAGTAGGTCTCCGGGTCGGTCTTGGCGAGGAAATAATTCACCTTTCCCGCTCTTCCTTGGGAACTGAATCGAGCAATTCCTGCCAGCGGAACCAGGGCTTGCCGCGGATCCACTTCTCGAACCAGTGGTACTCGGACATCATCTTGACCAACTGGAAACGCGGCTCGGATATGCCGTGGCCGGTGCGGGGATAGACGATGAATTCGGTCGGCAGGCCCAGCTTCTTCAGCGCCATGTGCAGTTCCTCGCTTTGCGGGCGCGGCACGCGCGGATCGTCGTGACCGCAGTGGATCAGCGTGGGGGTTTTGGCGTTGCGAATGTAGCGCAGCGGGGAGACGGCGATGTAGTGGTCCCAGTTCTCCCAAGGTTTGCCCTGGAAATAAAACTCGCGAACATCCTGCATGTCGGTCTGCGCGTACATCGAGATCCAGTTGACGGCGCCGGCGCCCGAGGAGATGGCCTTGAAGCGATCGGTGTGGGTGAGCGTCCAGTTGGACCAGTGCCCGCCGGCGCTCCAGCCCATCATGCCCAGCTTGTCCTGGTCGGCGACGCCGCGGCGGATGAGCTCGTCGACGCCGGTCATGATGTCGTCGAATGCCTGGCGGAAGTAGTCGCCGGAGATCTGCATGCGGAATTTCTCGCCGTAGTTGCTCGAGCCGCGATAGTTGGGCTGGAACACGGCGTAGCCGCCGGCGGCAAATACGTGCGTATAGGTGCCCTGGGAGGCCGAGAAGCCGCGCTGCGACGCGGCGGCCGGCCCACCGTGCAGTTGCACGATGAGCGGATAACGCGTACCCTCCTGGTAGCCGACGGGTTTGACGAGGAGCCCTTCCACGGTGGCGCCGTCGCTGGACTTCCAGCGCACGGTCTCGTACTGTCCCAGGTTGAAGTCGGCGGCCTGCGGATTGGCGTCGCTCAGCCGGCGCCAGCGGTCGGGGCGGTCCAGGTCGCCCGGTGCGCTGAGGTAGTAATCCCGTGGCCGGGTCGGATCCTCGAACAGGAGAACGAACTGGCCCGCCTCGCGCGCGTAGTTGGCCGAAAGCACGCCGCCGCGCGAGGTGAGCTGCACCGGCTCCCGCGCCGACAGGTCCATGCGGAACACTTCGCTCGCCACGCCGATCCCGTCGGAAAAATACACCGAGCCGCTGTCGGCCGCCCAGGCGAAATCGCGATCCAGATCGCCGTCCCAGGTCTCGGCCAGTTGTTTCCAGTCGCCGCCGGCGGTCGCGCGGACGTGGAGGCGGCCGCGGCGGAAGGGGGTGAAGTCCTGGGCGGCGGTGAAGGCCAGCCAGTGGCCATCGGGAGAAACACGCGGCAGGGACTCGGGAGTGCGGTTGCGGGTCAACTGTTCCATGCGGCCGTTGGAGGTATCGACGAGGAACCCCTCCGAACCGGCCGAAGTCGCATAACGATCCGTGGAACCGCCGGTGAAGGTGAGAAACCGGCCGTCGGGAGAGACCGCGAACCGTTCCACGGTAAAGTCCGCCGGAGAGGCCAACTTGGTCGCCTGTCGGCTCGCCAGCTCGAATTGCCATAACCCGCGCGCCGGGCGCAGCGGATTCACCAGTCGTACGTCGAATTTCAGCTCCGCGCGCCGCTGCTCGGTTTCGGCGGCGGACTCCGACGGCGGCTCGGCGGAGGTGAAATAAATCCGCGCCGAATCCGGCGACCAGGCCCAGTCGGAGACACCCTCGGGACGCCGCGCGAGCGGGGTGGTTTTCTCCGAGGCCAGCTCGTAAAGCCAGAGCTGGCGTGCCTGCTGGCGTCCGCCCTGGAATGCGATCCAGCGCCCGTCGCGGGAGAAGGCGAAGGCAGACACCCCGCCATTGGCGCTGGTCAGCTTGCGCGCCTCGCCGCCGGCGAGATTCAGCAGATAGACCTGGTTGGCGCCATCGCGGTTGGAAAGAAAGGCCAGCCAGCGGCCGTCGGGGGAGAAGGCGGGTTCGGATTCATCCTTATCCGGCGTGTGCGTGAGAGGCCGGCCGGGCGGGCCGGCAACCTCAGCCAGGTACATGTCGGTGAACCGCTTGCCGGCCTTCCAGTCCAGGCTGCTGACCACGTAGGCGAACTTGCGGCCGTCCACGCTGAGCGTGCCCTGCGAGACGGAATGGAAGTGCAGCACGTCCAGGAAGGTCATGTTGCGCGCCGCCTGGCACAGGCCGGCGAGGATCAGGCCGAAAAGGAGAGCAGAGTGTCTCATGGCAATGTCATTCCAAGTCCATTACGGAGGTACCACATTCTCCCACCGGCGCCTGCGGCAGTCAACACAATCAATTGCTTGCGCAACAGTAACCCATGCGCGGAAAAGCTCTTACTACCGTGGACGCCGGCGGAGTGGCGGTTGAACTTTGCCTCATCTGACAGTAGAATGGAAGGAATCAATGCAAACCTCGATCCCCCGCACGGTGGAGATAAGCGGCAACACTATGAACATGCCTTCAACTTTTCGTAACCTGCTCGGCGCCGGCTTGGCGGCTTTCCTGTGGATTGCCATCGGGACGGCGCAAGAGCCGCCACAGCAACAACAGGTGGAACAGAAGGAAGCGCCCCGGCCGGCTCCGCCCAAACCCGAACTGCTGGAGATGGATCCCGCCAAGGCGACCACGCCGGCCGAACCGGTGGATCCGAAGAGCTACATCATCGGACCCGAGGACGTGATCGGGATCCGTGTGTGGCGGGAGCCGGAATTGTCGGGCTACATGATGGTCCGTCCGGATGGCAGGATCACGCTGCCGCTGGTGGGAGAGGTCCAGGCGGGGGGCAAGACACCGGACCAGTTGAAGGAAAAGATGAAGGAGGAGCTCGCCAAATTCGTCAACAGCCCCGAGGTCATGGTGGTGGTGCAGCAGGTTCGAAGCAAGAAGTTCTACATCACCGGGATGGCCCATCGCACGGGGGTGTTTCCGCTGGTAGTGCCGATCACCATCCTGGAAGCTCTGAGCGCCGCCGGCGGGGTGCACGAGTACGCCAACAAGAAGAAGATCGTGATCGTGCGGGGAACCAAGCGGATCCTGTTCAACTACAAGGACGTCATCCGCGGCAAGAACCTGCAACAGAACATCTACCTGGAGAATGGAGACCACATCATCATCGAGTAAGGGCTGCGCCCGGGATGGGAGGAGAATCGTATGCAAGTCGGAAACGAGTCATTTGGGATAGCGCGTCGAGCGCTGGATATTGAGGACTACATCGACATCGCGCGGCGCCATCGTGGGTGGGTTCTCGGCCCAACGCTGTGCGGCCTGGTGATGGCCGTGGTGATCGCGTTCTTGTGGCCGGATACCTACCAGTCGATGGGCACGATTCGCGTGGTGCCGCCGCAGGTGCCGGAGAAGCTGGTTCCGACCAACGTGAACACGCAGATGGCACAGCGCATCAACTCGATGGCGAACTCGATCCTCAGCCGGAACACGCTCACCAACATCATCACAAGCATGAACCTGTACCCGGCGGACCGGAATCGCTACCCGATGGAGGACATCCTGGAGAGGATGCGCGGTGATATCGAGATCGGCACCGTGCGCCCGCTGTCGAAAACGGGCATGAACGCGCCGATGAACGCCTTCACCGTGGGCTTCTCCTACGGGGACCGCTACGCGTCGCAGAAGGTCGCCAGGGACCTGCTGAGCCGGTTCATCAACGAGAACATCCAGGAGCGCTCCAACCAGTCCACCATGACGACGCAGTTTCTGAAGGATCAGCGGGACGAGGCCAAGGGCAAGCTGGATGCCCTGGACCAGCATCTGACCCAGTTCCGCATTACCAACGCCGGCCGGCTGCCGGAGCAACTGCAAGGCAACCTGCAACATATGACGGCCCTGGAGGGGCGCCTGTCGGGGCTGAACGCCTCCATCGGCAGAGTGAACCAGGATAAGGCGGTGCTGGAGTCGGAGGTACGCCTGATCCGGGAGCGGATCAAGAACGTGTCCAACTTCCAGGAGCAGGCTGCCTCGCGGGCGGCCGTCGACGGCACCCTGGAGCGGATCGACCGGCAGATCATGCAAGTCGAGCAGAGCGTGGCGCGGGTGAAGGAGGCCTACAAGCCCAATCATCCCGACGTGAAGCGGGCTGAAAACCAGCTCGTGCTGTTGCAGAAGCAGAGGGATGACGTCGCTCAGAAGATGGAAGTGAAGCTCGCCGAGGCCGGGACCCAGCCGCGGCCGGCCGGCCCTGGTCGCGCCAAGGAAGTGGCGACCATGGAAGCCGAGGCGCAGAGAATGCAGATTCTGCTGCAATCCAAGGATATGGAGATCGAGAGCCTGGTTCGGGAGATGACCGAGGTGGACCGAAAGATTAAGGAGCTCACCAAGAAAATCGAAACCAGCCCGATCGGCGAGCAGCTATATACGCAACTGATGCGCGACTACAACCTGACGCGCGACCGCTACAACGAGCTGAACGTGAAGCTGTCCCAGTCGGAGACAGCCACCGATCTGGAGAACCGCAAGCAGGGCGAGACGCTGGAGCTGCTGGACGACGCGTCGCTGCCGGAGACGCCGTCGGCGCCGATCCGCCCGCTGATCATCAGCCTGGGCCTGCTGATCGGCTTCATCCTCGGTGCGGGTGCGGTCACCAGCCGCGAACTCCGGGATACGTCGCTGAAGAACTTGAAGGACGTGCGTGCCTATGCGCAGTTCACCCTACTGGGCAGCGTGCCCCTGCTGGAGAACGACCTGGTGGTTCGACGCCGGCGCCGGCTGGCCTGGCTGGTCTGGTCGACTGCCTGCCTGGTCTCGGCGGTGGTCATGGCCGGCTCGATTTACTACTACTATTCCGGCAAGCTGTAGCCACAGCGCTGTAAACCAGGCTGTAGCCACAGCGCTGAAAACAGAGAAAGGATCGGAGGAGGATACGCGATGAGCAGAGTACACGAGGCGCTGCGGAAGGCCGAGCTGAGCGGAAGCTTTGCCCAGTTGAGCGGCGGGGGGGCGCTGGCGGCCGACGACCTGCCTGGATTGCAGGGGCTTCTGGAAAAGGTGCAGGAAATCCCTTATCAGCCGCTGCCGGAAGCCAACTTGATCGACGTGAGTCACCCGCACCAGGCGCCGACCGAGGAGTTTCGCACGCTGCGGACGCGGGTCAATCACCTGCAAAGCCTGCAACCGATCCACACAGCTTTGATCACCAGCCCGTCGCCGGCCGAGGGCAAGTCGTTCACCGCGGTGAACCTGGCGATTGCCGAATCGCAACTGGCGGGCAACAACACGCTGCTGGCGGACTTCGACTTCCGCCGGCCGATCATCCACAACCTGTTCCAGATCGACCGCTCGCCGGGCATCACCGACTACCTGATGGGCAAGGCCAGCCTTCAAGACATCATCCGAAAGGTCGCGGGGTCGAATCTCTACTTGATGCCCGCGGGCGAAGCGGTGATCAACCCGCTGGAGCTGCTGAACCTGAAAGAAGTCAGGACGCTGCTGGACCGGCTGCCGCTGTTGTTCAACTGGGTCATTCTGGACAGCCCGCCGTTGTTGTTCGCGGCCGACGCCAACCTGCTGGGGACGCTGTGCCACGGTACGATCCTGGTGGTGCGGATTGGCTCGACGACGATCGACTCGGTAGCGCGCTCGGTTCAGTCGCTGTGCGAGAACAACGTGCTGGGGGTCGTCGTCAACGGAGTGCGCCGCGGGGAGCTGTACAGCAAGTACAACTACTACCACACCTACTACTACGCCGAAGAACCCAAGGATGAAGCGGCCGCCGAGTAGCCGGCCGTCAGCCAACTGCGGAGGTCGAGACCGAAAGGGCGGCGATCGAGGAACGGCTGCAGCGCAATCCCGACGCGGCGCGGACGAGGGCGTTCGCCCCACAAAGACTTATGTGGCGAACTTGTAACTCAGGACACCAGAGCTGGACTGAATAAACGGCGACCAACGACTACCTGCTGGTGCTCGACCATCCCCGCCTCGGTCCAGTAGCCTTCTACCAGTTCCGGGTGCAGAACAAAGGCTGAATTCCTTTCTGGATCAATGCGGGTTACGCCGCATCGTCCACGGCCAGGACAATACGCTTGCCAACGGCTTCCAGCGCCGCCTGAAGCTTCTCCGCTCTGGTGTCATGATCCGGATCAAGCATCCTGCGGACTACTGTTTCCCTTACGCCCAACCGGCGCGCCAGTTCCGACTTGCTGATTCGCCGTTCCCGCATCGCCAGGTAGAGCCCGAGCTTACCCGCGATCCAGAGCGGCACAGGTACCAGCCGCTGGCCGCGTCGGAGTCGCGAGGGAAGCGGCACTTCTTCGTTGTCCGCGATCCGGAATGCGATCGTGCTTCCAAGACAGTCCTGAGCCTCGGCAAATGCCTCACGGGAATTTCGTCCGTCCGTGTGTGCTTCGTGGAAGTCAGGGAAGCTGACGACGGGCCGCCGGTCCTTGTCCGGCCGGAACCACGCGGGATACGCGAATGACACCATGACAGCCTCCTTTACAACTCACTGGCGCCGATTCCGAGGTTCCTGCACATCGCATGAAGCAGGCCGGCGCCGATTTCCTTCTTGCGGTCTTTAACAATCGTGGATGCCGCTCCAAGGTACACGGTACCGTGACTGCCCTTCCCTTGGGCACGCACAAAGGCATATGCCAAGCCCTTCCGCCGCGCCATGTTGCGAACCTTCCGCAGGAACTCGCTGCCGGTCACGGTCACCAGAATCGCACAGTTATGTGCGAATGGGCAAGCACCCGCGGCTTCCATGCCGAGGAGGGGTTGGACAACTACGAAGGTTTTCGCAGCACCAGCGCCGAGTTCTTGCTGCCGAAGGCGATGCAGTTGACCACGGCATTCTCGACTTCCAGCTTGCGGCTGACTTGGGGCACGTAGTCCAGGTCGCACTCCGGGTCGGGAGTGTCCAGGTTCACGGTAGGCGGCACGATGCCGTCGCGCATGGCCAGCAGCGTGGCCGCCACCGACGCTGCCCCACAGGCCCCCTGCGGATGGCCGATCAGGCTCTTCAACGAGGAGCCAGCGAGCCGCCACGCGTGTTTGCCGAAGGCCAGCTTGACTGCGCGGGTCTCGATACGGTCGTTGAGGTCGGTCGAGGTGCCATGATACTGGATGTACTGCACCTCCTCCGGCGCCAAGCCTGCTTCCTCCAGCGCCAGCCCCATGGCCCGCGCCGGCTCCTCACCGCACTCCTCCAGGCGCACGCGGTGAAAGGCCTCACAGGTGGAGCCATAACCGGCAATCTCCCCATAGATGGTTGCGCCGCGCGCGCGTGCGCGTTCCCTTTCCTCGAGCACAAAAAACCACGCGCCTTCCCCGAGCACGAACCCCTCGCGGTCGGCGGAAAACGGTCGGGAGGCGCGCGCCGGGCAGTCGTTCCAGCTCGCGCTGAGGATGCGCATGAGCAGAAAGCCCCGCATGATCAAGGGTGCGATCGGAGCATCGGCGCCTCCGGCCACAACAACGTCGAGCACGCCGGCCTGGATGTTGCGGCAGGCATAGCCGATGGCATCGGCGGAGGAGGTACATCCGCTGGTGATGACGTGACTCAAGCCGCGAAAGCCGAAGTACATGGAGATTTCACTCGACAATGTTCCCATCGTGGAATTGGGAATCGCGTAGACGCTGCACTGCTTCTCGTGGCCCGTGTAATAGAGGCGGTACTGCGCCTCGGAGAACTCCTGACTGCCACCGCCGGTGCCCAACATGACGCCGACCCCGCTTCTCTGGTCGCGCGTCATGGAGGCCGGATCCAGGCCGGCGTCGGCGACGGCTTCCCGCGCGGCGGTGATGGCCAGCGGCACTACACGCGACACGTGCGGCCTGTCCTTCGGGGCCAGCAGGTCGCTCCCGCAAAAGTCGGGCACCTCTCCGGCAATCCGCACCGCAAGTCCGCTGGCATCGAACAGACCGATCGGGCGGATACCGCTGACGCCGTCGCAAGTGGCCCTCCAGAAGGCCTCGCGGCCGATTCCGTTCGGGCTGACGGCGCCGATTCCGGTCACGACCACGCGGCGGTTGCCGTTGGCAACCGAATGGCTGGAGGAGGAGCGAGGCATTGCAAACAGTATATCCACACTGGACCCGGGACAAGCAGGGTGCGCTACAATAAGTAGTTGCGCGGGAACCGAATCCGTGAAACCGAGGCTGATCAGCCGACGTCTGATTCTAGGCGCAAAGTGGAAAGGAACCAGCTTCGGATGAACTTTTGCAGGCGCCCATGCCTGACGTTTGCGGTTTTCTGCTCGCTGGGGGCGCCGCTCGCCGCCGCCCCGCAGCAGGCCCCTCCCCAGCCAGCTCCGCAGCAGTCGGCTCCACAGCAGCCTCCGCAGCAGAAGAAGCAGAGCCCGTTCGAACAGGTTCCGCAGTTGGCTCAGCCGGCCAAACCCGAGGCGCCGGCGCCCAAACCGCAGCCACCGCCCAAGCCCACGTTGGAGGCGCCCAAGCCGGTGGAAGAAGCCCCGAAACCGGCGACTGCCGCGCTCGTGGAAGACGTCGTGGAGATGATCGAGTTCCGCGGGGCGCGCCGCGTTCCCCAGGACACGCTGCGGGCGATGATTTTCACCAAGAAAGGCGACAAGGTGGACCCGGATGCGCTCCACCGCGACTTCATGGCCTTGTGGAACACGGGCCGCTTCGACGATATCACGCTGGAGAGGGAACCGGGAACCACCGGCTGGATCGTGCGCTTTCGGCTGACCGAGCGCCGCGTGGTGCGCTCGATCAAATACGAAGGCATGAAGTCGCTGACCATCTCGGAGGTGCTGGACCGCTTCAAGGAGCGCCGGGTGGGGCTTTCGGTGGAGAGCCAGTACGATCCGAACAGAGTGCAGCGCGCGGTCATCGTGCTCAAGGAGTACCTGTCCGAGCGCGGCCGGCAGTTCGCCACGGTGGAGCCGGAGGTCCGCCAGATTCCGCCCTCCTCGCTGGAGGTCACCTTCCGCGTTTCGGAGGGCCCCAAGGTGAAGGTCGGCAAGATCGACATCGTCGGCAACACGGTGTTCAGCGACCGCGCCGTGCGCCGGGCCATGAAGAACCTCCGCCCGATCGGGGTCCCGCGGTCCATCCTGCTGGAGAACATGTTCGCCAAGAGCTTCGACTCCACCAAACTGGAAGAGGACAAGGACCGCATCCGCAATTTCTACCAGGAGCGCGGTTACTTCACCGCGCGCTCGCTCGAACACAATGTCGCCATGCGCGACAGCGGCGGCGGCAAGTTCCGCGTCCCGCTGTTTTATATGAACAAGCCCGGCAAGCGCGCCGACCTGGCGGTGAACCTCGAAGAAGGGCGCCGCTACCAGTTGAGCAAGATCAACTTCGTCGGGGTGAAGTTTTTCCGCACCCCGGACGTGCTCATGCGGCAGCTTTTCCAGATGGGCGAGGGCGACATCTTCTCCACCGGCAAGCTGCGCAAGGGCCTGGAGAACCTGCGCAAGCTCTACGGCCAGTTCGGCTACATCGACATGGTTCCGGAGCCGTCCTTCGACGTGATTCCGAATTCCGACAACATCGACCTGACGCTGAACGTCGACGAGGGCAAGCAGTTCTTCGTCCGGCGCATCGACTTCTCCGGCAACACCACCACGCGCGACAAAGTGATCCGCCGCGAGATCCTGCTGGACGAAGGCCAGATGTTCAACACGCAACTGTGGGACCTGAGCATCCTGCGACTGAACCAGCTCGGCTACTTCGAGGCGCTCAAGGAAAATGAAGCGGCCGACCTCAAGCGCGACGTCAAGAGCAGCACCATCGACATCACGTTGAAGGTGAAAGAGCGCGGCAAGAACTCGGTGCACCTCAACGGCGGCGTCAGCGGCATCGCCGGCAGCTTCATCGGATTCGGCTACGCCACCAACAACTTTCTCGGCCTGGGCGAGACGCTGAGTCTGGACGTTCAGCTCGGCGACCGCATCCGCAACGCCACCTTGGGCTTCACCGAGCCGTTCTTCCTGGACAAGCCGATCACGCTGGGCTTCACGGTTTACACGACGCGGTTCAACTTCGACCAGGGCCGCGAAGTGTCGCTGCTGTCGGGCCGCAACCTGATCCCGCTATTCGACACCCTGGGCCGGGACAACCTGCTCAACTACGTCTCCAACGGCGGCGGCTTCACCACCTTCATCAGCTACCCGCTGCGGCGCACCTTCGCCCGCGTGGGCATCACCTACGGGTGGGACGTCTCCAACATCACGACGCTGTCGACTGCCTCGCGCCAGTACTTCGAGTTCATCAACTTCCAGGGGCTGAGCGGAGCCAACGCGCTCAGCGGAATCCGGACCAGCCGCGTCACGCCCTCCTACACCTACAACACCGTGGATCACCCGATCACGCCGAGCCGCGGCAAGAGCATTTTCATATCGACCGCGGTCGCCGGCTTCGGCGGCAACGTGCGCATGGTGGAGCCGACCATCGACCTGAAGTATTTCCGCTCCGGTTTCCGCAAGGGCCACGTGATCGGCATGCACGGCCTGGGACGATTCATCACCGGCTACAGCGACCGCGTCGCCCCGCCGTTCAACCGCTTTTACATGGGCGGGGAAAACGACGTTCGCGGGTTCGAGATCTGGGGCATCAGCCCGATCGCGTTCGTGCCCAGCGCGGCCTCCGTGCCGTTGCTCAACGCCGACGGCTCGGCGCGCAACCAGAAAGTCATCTCCGACGGCCAGGAGCTGTACATCCCCGTCACCCAACAGGTTCCCATCTACCAGTTCATTTTTCCCGGAGGCGACACCCAGGCGGTCGGCAACTTCGAGTACCGCATCCCGATCGCCGGCCCGGTTACCCTGGCCGTCTTTTACGACGTTGGCATCAACAAGATCGCCCGGCCCGACCAGCTCGTGCTGACCGGCGGCCGGCTCGCCGAGCTCAACGGCCTGTTCCCGCAGGCGGCCTTCGACGGCAGGGCCGTGATCGCTCCCGGCACACAGAACTTGCGCAGCTCCACAGGGCTCGAATTGCAGATCATGATGCCGGTGGTCAATGCGCCCTTCCGCCTCTACTGGGCCTACAACCCGCACATCGTGCGGCGGTTCCTGCAACCGCCGGTGGTGACCGACCGGTCCTACTTCCCCAACGAGGCCTCGTTCATCCATTCGGTGGCCCTGTACGGGCAGGCGTTCCCGTTCTTTGAGGAACGCAAGACCTTCCGGTTCACCATCTCTCGTACTTTTTGAATCCGTGTGCTACCATCGAACATTGTTTCAGGAGTTTCCAGCGTTATGAGAAAGACTTTTTCGCTTCTCGGTGCGGCCTTGACCGCGGCCCTGATCGCGCCGGCCCAGACCCCGCCCACCCCGACCAAGGTCGGCATCATCAACATCCAGGGGGCCATCGTCAGCACCAGGGACGGCCAGAAGGCCGCCGCCGAATTGCAGGCGCGCTTCGATCCCAGGAGCAAGGAACTGGAGAAGAAGCGCAGCGAGATCGCCGCTCTCCAGCAGGAGTTGAGCAAGGGCAGCAACACCATGGCCGAGGAGCGCCGCCTCCAGCTCACCCGGGACATCGATTACAAAACCAAGTCGCTCAACCGCGACTCGGAGGACGCCCAGGGGGAGTTCGAACAGGAACAGGGCAAGCTGCTCAACGACCTGGGCCAGAAGGTCATGGCGGTGATCGACAAGTACGCCCGGGACAACGGCTTCGTGCTCATCCTGGACGTGAGCTCGCAGCAGACGCCGGTGATCTACGCGTCCTCGACGATCGACATCACCAAGGAAATCATCGAGCTCTACGACAAGAACTCACCGTCCAACGTGGCGCCCCCGCCCAAGCCCGGCTCGAGCACCGCCAAGCCTCCGGCTGCCGTACCCGGGTTGAGGCCTCCAGTGGCGACGCCTCCGCCGCCGGCGAAGAAGCCGTAGGTGGGACGGGATGACTGTCCGGACGGGCCAGGAGGCCTGTCCCACACTAAATATTAGAAGCCGCTGGCTCGCACCCAGAAACTCTCACGCCAGGTCCCGCCGGGCGGGACGCTTTGCAGATCCAGAAAACACGCCGCGGTGGGCGAGGTTGAAGGCGTTAGTCACACCGGTCATCGGCTCAAAGCAGATGAAATCGCGGCCGGTTGGCGCGTAAACCACCGCCCCGGTGTATTTCCTGGCACTGGTTGCACTGCTGCAACTGCTTGGCCAGGGTTAGGGCGCAGCCTTCTTGGCAGGCGGGCTGGTACGCCTGGGCCAGCCCCAAGACGACACCCAGAATGCACACTTTTACGAACGGGTTTTTCATACTACCTCCATCGGTTAGGGCACGATGTTAACGGAGTCGGTATCCTGCATAAGGGTGCCAGTAACGGTCTTGGCCTTCAGTACGCCCACTGTGTCGCCGGACTGGAACCTGGTCTGTTGGGTGTTGAAGTGGCAGACCTGATCGAGGAGACCGTCGGCGTTCACGTCCTCAGCGCTTCTGGTGCAAAAAGCCAGACTGTTCTCGTTCCCTGTCCGGCCGAAGGTGAGCGAGGTCTTGTCGACCTGGTCGGGCGCGTTGAATGTGGAGCTGGAGAGGATGGCCACTGGAATTGTCCCATGGCTGTTCATGTTGATGCTGTTGGGGAAGCTGCCCGGCTTGATATCGATATCCACGAATTGGGGTGCTATAGTTACAGAGAAGCTGCCAGAATTGTTACAGGTATAGGTGTCGTTAATCCCTAGAAATAACGTCCCTGGCCCTGGAGCGACAAATGTGAAAGGGCCGAACCCGATTATAAAGAGGCTCGTTGAAGGGACGCCAACAGCGATGATATCTTCGTCACGAGGTTGAAAGCCGGGTGTTGAGATAAGAGCCTGTGGAATGAAGGCGCCAATGAGAGCGCCTACATTAACGCTAGGGATGGGAGGTACAATTGGAGGTACTCCACCACCATCATTGAATGCCTCCTCTAGCGGAAATAAATTGATTCCAAACTGTCCTGCACCAAGAGAAATGCCGCCGGGAGTGACAGGGAGCGTGCCACTTGCTAAGTCTATTGTGCCACTGGCAGTAATGACTACTGATTGTGGACCGGAAAACGTAAAACCTGCAACTAAGTCAGTGGAGCAGGTATTCGGGGCACCGAAGCCCCCGGTGGCCGTACTGGGAACTGTAACAGTAACCTGGGCGCTCACAGAAGCAATGGCGAAAGCCAATTCGGAAACCACCATAACGCTTTGTGTGAACTTCATGATTTCCTTTCTTTCATGCAAATCACCCTTCACCGACTACGGGCAGCCGAGCGCCGCGCGGGCTGCGGTCGCATCCGCGATCAGACTAGCCGCCTGGGCCGGGCTAATCGACCCGTTCGCCTGGAACACCGACACCTGTAAGATGAACGTCGCCATCTGGGCGCAGGCACCGGACATGTTGCCGTTGGCCAGATCCTTCTGCGTGTTATCGAGGTGGCCCAGGAGGCTGGTACGCATCCCGGTGCTGCCCGGTAGCGCGTTCACGGCGGCCATCAGTTGCGCCAGCAGAGTGCTCACGCTCCGGACCGTCACTGCCTGTATCGCCATGGTCGAGTTACCCGCCAGATCCGTTGCCGTGTAGGTCAGCGTCGTGGTTCCGATCGGGAACAGGTTCCCGGCCGGGATGCCGCTCACAGTCACTACCGGCGATGGCGTCAGGTTATCGGAGACCGTGGCCGTGCCCAACGTGGCGTTGCTCACCACGGCTCCACTCGGGCCGGTCGGGTTCACGGTCACCGCCGGGGGCGCTGCAAGCGACGGATTAGTTTTGTCAACCTGGACCGGTCCGAAGCTCGCATTCGCGCTATTGCCGGCGTTGTCTGTTGCTGTACCGTTTACCGAGGCGGTCACGCCATCCGCACTCAACACCTGGTCAGCGGAGCAAGTTGCGACGCCCGAACCACCGGGATCACCGCAGGTGAAGTGAACCGTAACGGTCTGGTTCGTCCACGTGCCGGCGATGTAAGGAGTGCTATCGGCCTTCGTCGCACTGGCCGTGATCGCCGGATTGGTTTTGTCGACCTGGATCAGTACGAAGCTCGAACTCGCGCTATTGCCGGCGTTATCTGTTGTTGTACCGTTCAAGGAGGTCACGCCATCCACACTCAAAACCTGGTCAGCGGAGCAAGTTGCGACGCCCGAACCACCGGAATCACTGCAAGTGAAGTGAACCGTAACGGTCTGGTTCGTCCACGTGCCAAAGGTGTACGGAGTGCTATCGGCCTTCGCCGCACTGGCCGCGATCGACGGATTGGTTTTGTCAACCTTGACCGTGTAAGACGCGTTGCCGGTATTGCCAGCCAAATCCTTGCAGGTCGCGTTGAGTATGAGAGAGGCGCCCTCGCCCGAAGAAAGGCTGGTGGTGGTGCAGTTGGCGGGGTCAATCCCCGATCCGCCGGCGTTGTCAGCCCAGTTCCAGGTGACAGTCACGTCGCTGTTGTTCCAGCCTGCGCCGTTGGCCGCGGGTAACTGGGTCGGGCTGGCCGTGGGGGCGACTTGGATCGAGGGAGAAATTTTCGCCACGAAAGCGTCGCTGTATCCGCCGTTTGCGTTTGAGGTCAGGTCCGGCCCCACCGTCACCGGGAAGGTCGCCTCAGTCGAGGAAGTGCTACCCGTCACGTAGGCGTTACCCGACCCATCCACCGCAATGCCCGCGCCATGATCCTCACCCGAGCCGCCGATGTAGCCGGCGTAGACCAGGGCCGTGCCGGCGGCGTTCACCTTGGCCACGAAGGCATCGAAGGCGCCGCCGTTAAAGGTCAAGTCCGGCCCCACCGTCTCCGGGAAGGTCCCCTCAGTCGAGAAAGTCCAACCCGCCACGTAGGCGTTGCCCGACCCATCCACGGCAATGCCAATGCCAACATCATCACCCGAGCCGCCGATGTAGCCGGCGTAGCCCAGGGCCGTGCCGGCGGCGTTCACCTTGGCCACGAAGGCGTCGTAGTCGCCGCCGTTAAAGGTCAAGTCCGGCCCCACCGTCTCCGGGAAGGCCCCCTCATTCGAGAAAGTCTGACCCGTCACGTAGGCGTTGCCCGACCCATCCACCGCGATGCCCAAGCCCCGATCAAAACTCGAGCCGCCGATGTAGCCGGCGTATACCAGGGCCGTGCCGGCGGCGTTCACCTTGGCAACGAAGGCGTCCTCGCCGCCGTTAGAGGTCAGGTCCGGCCCCACCGTCTCCGGGAAGGTCGCCTCAGTCGAGGTAGTAGAACCCGTCACGTAGGCGTTGCCCGACCCATCCACGGCAATGCCAACGCCAACATCATGACCCGAGCCGCCGATGTAGCCGGCGTAGACCAGGGCCGTGCCGCCGGCGTTCACCTTGGCCACGAAGGCGTCCACGCCGCCGTCATAGGTCAGGTCCGGCCCCACCGTCCCCGGGAAGGTCGCCTCAGTCGAGTTAGTATGACCCGTCACGTAGGCGTTGCCCGCCCCATCCACCGCAATGCCTGAGCCCACATCAAAACTCGAGCCGCCGATGTAGCCGGCGTAGACCAGGGCCGTGCCGCCGGTGTTCACCTTGGCCACGAAGCCGTCGAAGCTGCCGCCGTTATAGGTCAGGTCCGGCCCCACCGTCACCGGGAAGGCCGCCTCAGTCGAGGTAGTGATACCCGTCACGTAGGCGTTGCCCGACCCATCCACCGCAATGCCGATGCCATAATCAAAACCCGAGCCGCCGATGTAGCCGGCGTAGACCAGGGCCGTGCCGGCGGCGTTCACCTTGGCCACGAAGGCGTCGGAGGTGAAGCCGCCGCCGTTAAAGGTCAGGTCCGGCCCCACCGTCACCGGGAAGGTCGCCTCAGTCGAGGTAGTGATACCCGTCACGTAGGCGTTGCCCGACCCATCCACGGCAATGTCCGCGCCTTCATGACTCCCCGAGCCGCCGATGTAGCCGGCGTAGACCAAAACCGCCGGGTCCAGCACCAGCGGACGGCTCGGGTCGTAAGCTCCCACATGAAAACCGTACTCCTGCCCGGCCCCCAGCGCGTACGCCGCCGCTACTTCCTCACGCCGCCCGGCTGCCTCCTGATACGCATACGGCTTCTCGTCCCTGAAACCGCCCGCCGGCGTGGTCACTTCCAGTTCGCCTTCCCCGTTCAGCCGCACCTCCGCGCCCCGGTACGCCAGCCGGATCGCCTCCGGACTCGCTCCCGGCTGGATCACAAACTCATACTTCAGCCGGTTCACCGTCCCGCTGTACCGCAGGTCGATTCCCGGCCACAATTGGCGATACACAACGCTGGAGTAAGTCGGCAATCCTGCCTTCCAATCCTCCCGAGGCCCTTTGAAGTAGCTCACCACCGCCGCGGCGCGCTCCTCGCCCGCCGGCGTTACCTCCTTCGCCCCCCCCACGAAATCCAGCTTCACTGCCCAGCGCTGCGAGGCAGGCGCCTCCATCGGTGCCCCCACCCAATCCGCTTGCCGGAACCCCACCTGACGCACCCGCGGCTCGCTCTTGGCTTCCCCGCCGCCCGTCAGCGCGTACGTCACGCCCCGCGACGTGAAGTAAATGCTCTTGTCGCGTCCCTGAACGTAGTAGGCCACCCGCGCGTCAAGCTGCCCGCGATTCTCGACGAAGTACAGCGGCAGCTTCCCGTAGTTCTCGAGCCGCGCCGCCGCCGGTCGTCCGGCCGCCACTGGCGTCACCGCCGACGCCTCATCGGACGCGCGTGCATGCAACGCCGGCGACCACGGCCTCGGCACTCGGGCTATCGTCCATGCCAGTACACACCCCAGCCCGAGCAGACCTGCCACCAGCATCTTGTGGTCGTTCAGATAGCGCTTCATCTCGTCAGACCTCCCGTCTGTTGAGCCTGCATTCTCAAACCGTCGCTTCAGCATTCGCTCCACCTCGATCATCGGTGCCAGCCGGCCATCGCGGTGGCCGACTACGTCGGCTCGCTCAAGCAGTGGCTCCAACGGGAACTGGGCGCGGGCCGGAGCCAGCACGACTGACAGTCATCGTCGGCGCCCGCCATCAGAGCGATCGCGCCCGTAAGCAGTTTCGCAAGCGCGGCTGCTAGGGCCTTCCGCTTATTTTGGCCACGAAGGCGTCGAAGTCGCCGCCGTTATAGATCAGGTCCGGCCCCACCGTCACCGGGAAGGTCGCCTCAGTTGAGGCGGTAAAACCCGTCACGTAGGCGTTGCCCGACCCAGTCACCGCAATGCCCAAGGCCCGATCAGTCCCCGAGCCGCCGATGTAGCCGGCGTAGAGCAGGGCCGTGCCGCCGGCGTTCACCTTGGCCACGAAGGCGTCGTCGCCGCCGTTAGAGGTCAGGTCCGGCCCCACCGTCACCGGGAAGGTCGCCTCAGTTGAGCCAGCAAAACCCGTCACGTAGGCGTTGCCCGGCCCATCCACCGCAATGCCGGAGCCAACATCATCACCCGACCCGCCGATGTAGCCGGCGTAGAGCAGGGCCGTGCCGCCGGCGTTCACCTTGGCCACGAAGCCGTCGAAGCCGCCGTTATGGGTCAGGTCCGGCCCCACCGTCTCCGGGAAGGTCGCCTCAGTCGAGGTAGTATGACCCGTCACGTAGGCGTTGCCCGACACAGTCACTGCAATGCCCCTGCCAAAATCAGACCCCGAGCCGCCGATGTAGCCGGCGTAGACCAGGGCCGTGCCGCCGGTGTTCACCTTGGCCACGAAGGCGTCGTCGCCGCCGTTATGGCTCAGGTCCGGCCCCACCGTCTCCGGAAAGCTCGCCTCAGTCGATCCAGTGCCACCCGACACGTAGGCGTTGCCTGCCCCATCCACCGCAATGCCGCTGCCCTCATCAATCCCCAAGCCGCCGATGTAGCCGGCGTAGACCAGGGTCGTTCCGGTAGAGTACACCTTGGCCACGTAGGCGTCGTAGAAGCCGCCGTTATAGGTCAGGTCCGGCCCAACCGTCTCCGGGAAGGTTGCCTGAGTCGAGGCAGTCCAACCCGTCACGTAAGCGTTGCCGGACCCATCCACCGCAATGCCGAGGCCCGAATCACCAAGCGAGCCGCCGATGAAGCCGGCGTACACCAGGGCAGTTCCGGCGGCGTTCACCTTGGCCACGAAGGCGTCGTCGTCGCCGTTATGGCTCAGGTCCGGCCCCACCGTCTCCGGAAAGCTCGCCTCAGTCGAGCGAGTGATACCCGTCACGTAGGCGTTGCCCAACCTATCCACCGCAATGGCGCGGCCATCATCAAAACTCGAGCCTCCGATGTAGCCGGCGTAGACCAGGGCCGTGCCGGCGGCGTTCACCTTGGCCACGAAGGCGTCGGTGAAGCCGGCGCCGTTAGAGGTCAGGTCCGGCCCCACCGTCTCCGGGAAGGTCGCCTCAGTCGAGGTAGTAGAACCCGTCACGTAGGCGTTGCCGAACTGATCCACCGCTATGCCATGCAAGCCCAAATCAGTACCCGAGCCGCCGATGTAGCCGGCGTAGACCAAAACCGCCGGGTCCAGCACCAGCGGACGGCTCCGGTCGTAAGTCCCCACCTGAAAACCGTACTCCTGCCCGGCCCCCAGCGCGTACGTCGCCGCTATCTCCTCGCGCCCCCCGGCTGCCTCCTGATACGCATACGGCTTCTCGTCCCTGAAACCGCCCACCGGCGTGGTCACTTCCAGTTCGCCTTCCCCGTTCAGCCGCACCTGCGCACCCCGGTACGCCAGCCGGATCGCCTCCGTGCTCGCCCCCGGCTGGATCACAAACTCATACTTCAGCCGGTTCACCGTCCCGCTGTAACGCAGGTCGATTCCCGGCCACAATTCGCGATACACAACGCTGGAGTAAGTCGGCAATCCTGCCTTCCAATCCTCCCGCGGCCCCTTGAAGTAGCTCACCACCGCCGCGGCGCGCTCCTCGCCGGCCGGCGTTACCTGGTTGGCCCCCACGAAATCCAGCTTCACTGCCCAGTGCTGCGAGGCAGGCGCCGCTTGCCGAAACCCCACCGGACGCACCCGCGGCTCGCCCTTGGCTTCCCCGCCGCCTGTCAGCGCGTACGTCACGCCCTGCGACGTGAAGTAAATGCTCTTGTCGTGTCCCTGAACGTAGTAGGCCACCCGCGCGTCAAGCTGCCCGCGATTCTCGACGAAGTACAGCGGCAGCTTCCCATAGGTCTCTATCACTCTGTCGCGAGTGGCCGGCGTCGGCGCGGGCCCGCTCTCGTTCTTCGCTGCCTGGATGGCAGCCCCGCCCCCCTGCCGGTTGCCGAGGACCACCAAACAAATCAGGAATATGGAACCGACAACCAATGTCACCCACGCCTTTCCCCCTCCCGCATGGCGCCTCATTTTGTACTCCTCAGCAACTGACTGCATTCGTTTCATGATTTGCTCCTTTCGAAAACAAACGCTCCTGACCGCGCGCGTCTTACGGCTGGGCGCGGGCCGCCGTCTTCTTACAAGCCGCTGCCGGCGACCAATCACTCTTCGCAGGCAACCAGATCTGAGGTGAGGCAGTCTCTGAGGCTTTGCGCTGCCGCTGCAAGGCATGCCATGGTGGATTGTGGATGTTCTGTATATAAACACAAAGCCACATTGGCTCGGTGCTGGCGCGCGCACCAAGCGTAACAGTCCTGGCCGACGTTGGCCATCAGAGCGATCGCGCCCGTAAGCAGTATCGCCAGCGCGGCCGCTAGCGCCAAAACTCTCCTCTTCCTCAACATAGTGAAACCCTTCCTTTTCAAGTCGTGATTTGGTAAATTCATGATTCGAAAACAAACGTTCCTGACCGCGCGTCTCACGGCAGTTTCGGGCGCAAGATCTGCTTCAAACGGCGGACTTTCTCTTCCACTGAAGTTTTCGTTTCGTGCGCCGGGGTTTTGCTGCCGGCTGCCGCCGGGTTTGCATTCGCTGCCGGCGGGTTCACAGGCCCTCCCAAAGGTTCCAGGACGATCCCCGCGGTTTTCGCGCCGCCGGCGGACCCGGCGCCGCTTGCGGCGAAGGTCATGCTGGCGCCCGGTTGCTGGAACTGCACTTGAGCGGTCCTGGTCACGCTGGAAGCCGAACTCCTCATCCGGGCCAGCGTGGCGAGAGCCGATTGCTTGTCCGGCGCCTTACGCAACTCGGCGAAGGAAGCGCTCAATCCACTGGCGTGCGTGCTGAGATCGCTCATCAGCTCCCGGCCCAGCGGAATCAGATTGAGGTTGCGGTACTTGCGTCCGACGGCGGGGACGTTCTGGCCAATCCCGGCCACGGTCACCCCGAGGGTTTGAGTCTCCGCCAGACAGCAGGTGTCCACCAGCGGCTTGTCCGCACCACCGCCGGAAGGTTGGGCGTCCGCGTTCAGCTTCTTAGCCAGCAACTCTACCTGCGCCTGAGCTTGTCGCGATAGCTCCAGCAGGTGCGGCTCGACGCCCGGCATGGCGGGCGCGTCGAACGCGTTGGCCGCCGTGTAGTCCATGGGAACCACGCGATAACGGTAAATCATCCCGTGGTCACCGACGACGTAGGCGCGATCGCGGCGCGGCAAACTGAAACCTCGCACCGGCGTCGGGAAACTCAGACGCAGCGAACTCCAGCGCCGGCCGCCATCGGCCGTGAAACTGAGGCTGCTGTCGCGCTCGTGGAACGCCCACCCGACCTCGGGGTCGGCGAGTTGGAAGTCCCAGGAAGCCAGGGTCCCCGGCATGCCCCGCCAGCTCTTGCCGCCGTCGGTGGTCGCGTAGATCTTCTGATGGCTTGTTGAGATCAGACCGTTGTTCTCGTCCGAAAACAGCACCTTGCCTCGCAAGCCATTCTCGATGGCCGGGCCTTCGGCCACTCCGAGCGTCCAGGTAAGTCCCCCATCCGCGGTCTTGGCGAGGAACACGCTGTCCGGGGTGACACCGGGGGAGCCCAGCGCGTAGCCAATCGACGGCGTCGGAAAATGCACGCTGATGAACCCGCACCCGACCTCTCGCGTCAAGCCCTGAATGTTCGCCTTGGCTCTGCACTGGAAGACCTCCCGCCAGCTCTTGCCCGCGTCCTGGGTCATGCGAATGAACCCATCATCCCCGTTGACTGCAAATCCTTTGGCGGGCGAGGTGAAGGTGTACTCCTTCGGTGTGTACTCAGAGAACCGCGGAATGACGCCAACCTGTTCCCAGTTTTTGCCGTCCGTCGTGCGAAAGAGCTGGGCGTCCCTCAGCACGCCCTGGACGGTCGCCCAGCCGTGCCGCTCGTCCAGAAAAAGCAGGTCCACAATGGGCGGCTGCTGGGATCTGGGGTCCCCTCCTAGCTGCGGCGTCCAGGTTTTGCCGCCGTCCCTGGTGCCGAGGATTGTGCCGCCATAGCCGGACGCCCATCCTACCTCGGCGGTCACGAAGAAGACATCGGTCAGCCGCAGGTCTTGCGGGTAGCTCACCGGCTCCCAGATGCCTTTGAGTAGAGTCTGCGGCGCCTGCGCCAGGAGCGCTCCTGCCGCCAGCAGGTATAATAAGCACCGAAGCCTCGACATGGTTTGGGACCAGCCTTTTCCGGCGAGGAGTGTCTCATAACCCAAGGCGGTTGCGAACTCAATACGCGATGAAAAGAAAATCAAAATCTCCTTAAAGCAGGTATGTCCAAGCAGCCACAGCGTTTTGTCGAATTCGGTCCCTACCGCGTGGACCTGGACGATCGTCTCCTCCTGCGAGACGGCCAGCCCGTGCCGCTTTCCCCCAAAGTGTTCGAACTGCTGCTCGTCTTCGTGGAGAACGCCGGACGCCTTGTGGAAAAGGAAGAACTCAGGAAGCAACTCTGGCCGGACACGTTCGTCGAAGACAACACCCTGGTCCAGGATGTCTTCGTGTTGCGCAAGATCCTGGGCGCGGCAGGCGACGGAGGCAAGTACATCGAAACGGTTCCCAAGAGCGGCTACCGCTTCGTGGCGCCCGTCAGACGCATTGCACCCGCGAGGAGCCACCGTTGGATCTGGATAGCGGCGCCGGCGCTGATGGCTCTCGCGATCGCTATCGCTCTCGCGCTCAGCCGCCGGGAGCCGGTCTGGTTCCAGAAGGTGCAGTTGAGTGCGCTAACCGGCGCCGGACGGGCTGTCCATGCCGCCATTTCTCCCGACGGCCGGTTGATGGCATACGTGGCGAGAACCGGCAGCGAGCAGGGCCTGTGGGTCATGCGCACGGGCGACTCTCAAGCCACGGTAGTCGTGCCGCCGGCCGAGGAGCGTTTCCAGGGGCTCACCTTCTCTCCCGACGGAGGCTCCGTCTACTACATTCGCAGCTTCTCCCTCTACCAGATTCCCTCGCTCGGGGGGGCGGTCCCGAGAAAACTCCTGGACGGCGTGGACAGACCGGTCCGGTTCTCGCCGGATGGCCGGCGCATCGCCTTCGTGCGGGAGGATCTGGCCGCGGGCGTAAGTCAGGTGGTGCTGGCCAACGCCGACGGCACCGCACCGATGAAGTTGGCGGAGCGTAAGCTGCCGCTCTACTTCAGGCTGGCGGCCTGGGCGCCGGATGGCAAGCGCCTCGCCTGTACGGCGGGAAAAAAGGGGGAAACAGCAGGTCGGATGACGCTGGTCACCGTCGAGATCGCCAGCGGCCGGGAGCAGCCGCTCGGCTCCTCAAGGTGGACCTTAGCCGGCGAACTTGCCTGGCTCGCCGACGGCAGTGGGGTGCTCATGGCTGCGCGCGGGGAATCCTCGGAACCCAGTCAAATCTGGCACATCTCTTTTCCCCAGGGCAGCGCGCGAAGAATCACCAATGACCTGGATGAATATCACGGCGTAAGCTTGACGGCCGACTCCCGGAGCCTGGTAACGGTGCAGGCCGGCCTGCAATCCAGCCTTTGGGTCGTTTCCGCAAACGATGGCGGCTCCGCGCGACAGTTGACCTCCGGAACCGCGCGTGACACGAACCCCTCCTGGACCCCGGATGGCGGGATCATCTACGCGTCCCACACAGGGGGCAAGAGTCAGATCTGGCATATGCAGGCGGATGGCGGCGCCAAACGGCAGTTGAGCTATGATTCCTGCAACAGCTTCGCGCCCTGGGTCTCCGCGGACGGACGCTACATCGTCTATGTTTCCGACTGCTCCGGATCCCAGGACATCTGGAAGATGGCGCGCGACGGCAGCGCTCGACAGCAACTGGCCCACGGTGCCAATGCGGATAACCCGGTGGTTTCTCCGGACGGCCGATGGGTGGTTTACAAATCGACCCCGCGAGGTAAGCCGACTCTTTGGAAAGTCTCCATCGATGGCGGCAATCCAGTCCCGCTTACGCAGCACCTTTCCCGCCGCCCCGCCATCTCGCCGGATGGTCAATTTGTAGCGTGTTACTTCTGGGACGAACAGCCGGGCTCCAGTGCGCGGATTGCGGTTCTATTTTTCTCCGACGGCAGACCGGTCAAGACCTTCGCTATTCCGGAAACCTCCAATCCAGTTGTGGTGCGGTGGAGTCCCTCGGGCAAGGATATCACTTACATCGGCAGCCGGCCGGGCATCACCACCATCTGGAGCCAGCCGCTGAGCGGCGGATCACCGCGGAAGCTGGTCGGTCTTCAGGGCAGCCAGCAAATCCTCGACTTCAACTGGTCCCACGATGGCAGCAAACTGGTCCTCGCCCGCAGCCTCACCCAAGAAGATGTGATCCTGATTCGCGATGTGCGGTAGCCCGGCGCCGCTTCGTGAACATGGCTTAACAATTCGGCGATCGGTATGGCCGGAACACGCAGCTTTGCCCAAAACGGCTACGGCCGCCAGGTAATCGATCAGGTGCTTTTCGGTCGTCAAAAGCCGCTGGCTCGCACCCAGAAACTCTCACGCCAGGTCCCGCCGGGCGCGACGGTTTGCAGATCCGGAAACACGCCGCGGTGGGCGAGGTTGAAGGCGTTGGTCACACCGGTCATCGGCTCAAAGCAGATGAAATCGCGGCCGGTTGGCGCGTAAACCACCGCCACCGTGTACTTGGGCCCGAACACCACGGAGATCTTTTCCCGTTCCCCGGCGACGAAGAACGCGGCGCGCCCGTCCGCGTCGCGCACCAGGTTGGTGAAGACATCGTCGAGCATGGTGCCGGCGAGCGGCAACGGGTCGGCGAAAGCAACCGGCTTGCGCTCGCCGGTCGGGATCAGCTCCTTGGAGAGCGCCAGGTGATCGCGCGCCGCCAGGTGCACTTTCCACTGGTCGCGGGGCGCATCGTTGATCCGGTAGTAGGTGTGATAGCCGAGCGAGACCGGCATCGGCTGGCCGGCCAGGTTTTCAATGAGCGTTTCCACTTCCAGCACGCCGCCTGAGAGCCGGTAAGTCATCTCGATGTTGTGCGCGAAGGGAAACTGGGCCATCCAGCCCGGGTTGCGCCAGAACTCGAGCCGGCTGGTGGCGACGGCGGCGTTGTCGTCGGCCCGCAGCGCGGTGACCTTCCAGTCGGAGGCGTATACCAACAGCCCGTGAATCGGCTTGCCGTTGCCATCTTTGCGATAGTTGGCGAGCCCCGGGTTCAGCAGGAACTGCTTTCCGTTGGCAAAGTAGGCGTCCGAGTCGATGCGGTTGGCCCACGGCGCCAGGAAAGGGTTGCCGACCTGCCCCGGCTTGGCTCGCCATTCGGCGAGTGAGGCGTGCGGGAACCAGAAGACGGGCTTTCCGCGCACCTTCATCTGGTAGGCGTTGTTGCCCATCGAAGGCGCGATGGCGACCTCGGTTTCCCGGGCGGCATCCGCCAGCCGGATCACTTCGATCCCGTCGACGGTCGCGCGGGTGGCGGTGTAGTTGGCGGCTTGGGACATGGGCAGTGACAAAATCGCGAAGGCGGCGGCAAATCTCACTTGGGCGGGTACTCCCGTAGCTCGAGCGCGGTCTCGTCGCGGCAGCACATACACAGGCCGGGCGTATAGGTGCGGATCGAGCAGACCTCGCACCAGTAGCTGACGGCGAGCTTGCTGCCATCGCGGTGGACCCAAATCGAGCGTGTGTGGAAGGGCCCGACGCGGAACCGGTCCGCGGCGAGGACCTGCCCCTCAACTTCGAAGTCGAGGCCGGCAAGACGATCGTCGCCGAGGACAGCGGTGGTATCCGGGTCGCCTTCGAGCGTGATCAGACGCCCGTCCGGGCCCCTCAGCGCGGGCACTTTGTCCTGCCGGCGCGCAAGCCTTCCGCGCAGGGAGGTTCCTCCCGCCTCGGCGGATGCCGCCAGCATGGCAGCCAACCCTGTCAGGAAGTTTCTTCGAAACACGCTCGTCTTATTGTAGCGCGGTCGTGGGACAGGCCTCCCGGCCTGTCGACTTCGGTTAGCGGAACAGGATGCGGTCCCTGCGCTCCCCGATCCTGCCCGCGTCGACGCCGCGCACCTTCTTCAAATCGTCGAACCCGCGGAACTCGCCGTTGGTCTCGCGGTGCCGGGCGATGGCTTCGGCCTCCGGGAGCGGAATGTCCAAAACCTCCCGAAGCTGGCTCGCGGAGGCCCGGTTCACGTTGATCTTCCCGAAATGACGGGTCAGGAAGCTCACGACGGTCTCGAACTCCTCCTCGGAGCCGTCGACGCCTAGAGCGGCCATCTGTTCCACCGACTTCCGCCAGGCCTCGCGGGTCCGCTTGGGCTCGAACAGAATGGCGATCCCGTGGCAGTTGCCGCACAGTTTCAGCACGATCTGCTTGCCGGGAGCCTCGGGAAGCACGGGAACCTGCGGCGTCGCCGCCAACGAAAGCGAGAGGAACAGGACGGACGTAGCCAGCCAGCCGCGCGCGGTCATGACCTACGCACCATGTTGACACACCTTCGGCCCGCTGATACTTTCGAGGGCTAGGGGGGCACGCGGCTATGGATAAGGAACGCGAACTGGGGAAGGGGTCGCGCAGAAGCTTTCTGAGCCGGTCAGTGGTCGCCGCGGGCGCACTGGGCGCGGCGCAAAAGGCCATGTCCGCCGCGGCCGTCGCGGCGCCGATCCGCGTGCCGGACGCCATCCCGGAAGCGCTGAAGACCCCGGAGCGGCCCGCGGCCTTTCCGATGCGCGGTGGGCAAGTGTTCGCCAAGGTCTGCAAACAGGAGGGGCTGGCGGCGCTGTTCTGCTGTCCGGGCAACTACGAGGTCATCAACTCGATCTGCCAGGAGGGCATTCCCTGTTACGGCGGGCGCACCGAAGGCTCGATGTGCGCCGCGGCCGACGGCTTCATCCGCGTGACGGGCGAGGTGGCCGCCTGCTCGGGCACGGAAGGCCCCGGCTTCACGAACATGATCATGAACATCGCCGCCGCGCACGCCGCGCGGACGCCCCTGCTGGTGCTGGCCAGCAACAAGCGCCTGTCGGAAGACGACACGGAGATGGGAATTCAGACCGTCTATCAGCAACCCACCACGGAAGGCATGCGCAAGTACGGGAAACGCCTGATCGACCCGAACCGCGTCCAGGAGTACGCCGCCTACGCCTTCCGCCAGCTCCGCAGCGGAGTGCCGCGGCCGGTCCATCTGGATTTCCCGCAGGAAATATCCGGCGCGCGGTTCAAGGACTCGAGCGAGCTGCGCTACTACCACGACAAGTCCCGGTACCGGACCGACGCGCGGCCGCATCCGGATCCCAAGCGGATCAAGGCGCTCGCCGCGATGATCGGGAAAGCGCAGCGGCCGATGATAGTCGCCTCGACGGGCGTCTTCTACAGCCGCGCCTGGGACGAGCTGAAGGCGGTCGCGGAGAAGGCGGACATCGCGGTGGTGGAATCCGGCGCCTCGCGCGGCCATTTCTCCGACGCGCACCGGCTCTCGGCGAGCACTTCCCCGGGCGCGCTGATGAGCGCGGACCTGGTGATCTTCGTCGGCCAGTATTCGATGCCCAACGTGGGTGAGTACAACTTCAGCCCCGACGCGCAGTTCGCGCGCATCGATCCGGACGCCGCCGACATCGGACGGAACTGGCCCATCGACCTCGGCATCGTGAGCTGCGAGCGAGCGGCGCTGGAGGCGCTCCTGGAGGAGGCGCCGTCGATGAAGCGCGAAGCATGGGTGGCCGAGCTGGCCGCCGAGCGCAAGAAATTCGAAGACCAGAACGCCGCCTACTACAAGCTCGGCCGTGGCTACCAGGACGCGGTGCACCCGGCGGTCATCGCCCGGGAGCTGAGCGACTTTCTGTATCGCGGCAGCATCCCGCCCGAGCAGACCGTGGTCGTCTCGGGCGGATACGGAATCGCGCGCTACGCGCGACGATTCCTGCGCGCCTATCGGCCGGGGCAGATCTGCAACGGGGCGTATCAGTACGGCGCCATCGGCCCCGATTGCGGCTATGCGTTCGGCGTCAGCGCGGCCGTGCAACTGGGCGTGGGTCCGCAGGCGGCGCACCGGGGCGCTCCGGTCATCGCCCTAACCGGCGATGCGGGCTTCGGCTACTCCGGCATGGAGGTGGAAACCATGGTGAAGTACCGGATGCCGGTGGTGGTGATCGTGTATAACAACAATGCCTGGGGGATCATGAGCCAGGGCAAGCCGATCCACATGTACCTGTTCCAGGAGAATCTCCGGTACGACAAGATCGGCGAGGCTCTCGGCGCCCGCGGCGAGTACGTCACCAGGCCGGAGGAGTTCCTGCCGGCTCTCCAGCGCAGCTATGAGGCGGCTGCGAAGGAGAAGATCTCCACGGTGATCAATTGCCAGGCCAAACGCGAATTCTGGCAGGGAACCCAGTACGCGCCGGGCTTCCTCGGCAAAGTCGAGCCCGGCTGCATGGCTTACGGTCATTAGAGAATTGGCTAGGAAAAAAGCGGCGACGCCTGGCGGGGTCGTCAGCGGGGTGCTGGAGAGCTACGCGGCCCGCGGTGTTTTTCGTTCCTTCAGCCAGACCTCCGGCGCCGACGAGGTGCTGGAGTACCGGTTCCGCTGGCTCTGGAGTCTCCCGTTCCATATCACCTTTGACGCCCGGCGCGGCCTGCTTTCCTTCAAGAGACTGCTCCCGCAGGTGCCCGCCGGCTCAGATATCGACACCGGACTCCGGGCGTTCCTGGCGGGCTTTCAATCGCCGGAGCGGTCCGAACACCGGCGCATCGATCCGGCACGGGTCGCGGTTCAGTATTCCAACCGGCGCGGCGCCGTCAGCCTCGCCTTCCGGGTGGCCGGCAACCACTATGAGTACGGAGTGCGGAAGGCGATGCAGGTGGTCAATGAAGTCTTCCTCGGCTTCCTCAACTTCGAACACCCCCAGTACCTGGCTGAGCACTTCCGGATCCCGGAGGATTAGCAACCCCAACGGCTGTTTGGCGCGGTGGCCGGCAGTTCCACTACACTGTAGGGACCGTCATGTTCACTCGCATTCTGGTTGCGCTTGCCATGGCCGCTGCGCCGGCGCTGGCCGCGGATTGGAACGCACAGGCGGCCGCGGCGTATCTGGACTCGCGGCAGAAGGACTGGTTCGCGTGGCCTGTGGCCAACGCGCAGGGCACGCCTTGCCTCTCCTGCCACACGGGGCTGCCCTACCTGCTGGCGCGTCCGGCGCTGCGGCGCGCGCAAAACCGCCCAGGAACTTTATCCCAAGGAGAAGGGCGTGATCGCGGCGCAGGCTGCCGGCGTGGAGACAATCCTTGCGGCTCTGCTTCTGGCGAATGCGGACGCGCCCACCGGGCGGCTCACGGCAGAGACCGAGCAGGCTTTCGACCGGCTCTGGCAGCTCCAGTTGAAAGATGCGCCCTCCAAAGGGGCGTGGGACTGGTTTGCGCTCGACCTGGACCCGTGGGAGACCACCGACTCGGTTTTCTTCGGCGCCTCGCTGGCGGCGCTGGCGGTGGGGACTGCGCCGGCAAGTTATCAGGCACGTCCGGAAGTCCGCGAGGGCGTTGCCGCGCTGACGGCTTACTTGCGCGGGGCGCAGTCCCGGCAGCCGCTCCATAATCGAATCGCGCTGCTGTGGGCTTCGACGAAGCTTCCGGCGGCGCTGGCGAAGGCGGATCGGCAGGCGCTGCTCGAAGAGATTGCGCGCCAGCAGCAAGCCGACGGCGGGTGGACCATGGAATCGCTGGGAGCGTTTGCGAGCCACCCCAACGCTCCGGCGGCTATGCCCGGGTCCAACAGCTACGCCACGGCGTTCACGGCGTTCGCGTTGCGGCAGGCGGGCGTTAGAGCCAAGCACCCATCGCTCTCCCGCGCGCTGGCATGGCTTCGGGCGCACCAGGATCCGCGGACCGGCGTCTGGACCGCGGCTTCGATGAACAAGCGCTACGAGGCCGGGTCAAACCAGATCCGGTTCATGCAGGATGCGGCTACCGGGTATGCGGCAATGGCGCTGCTGGAACCGGACAGGAAGTAACGGGCTCAAGCGGCAGGGGAGACTTCCACTTCTTTGGCGAGACTGGTCGGCTCAGGAATCGGTTCTCCGAATTCGCGCATGGTCTGAAGGTGTCCCTCGATCGCTTGTCGGATGTTGCGCTCCGTCTCTTCGAGAGTCTCGCCAGTTGTGATGCAGCCCGGCAGGTCCGGGACGTACGCCGCCCAGTTGTTCTGTGCCTTTTCGAAGATCACTGCATACCTGACGTTCATTTCTTCGTCCGCACATGCTTCCATCCATCTGATTCTACCAGCCGGATGAGATCTCGAACTTTCAATGCTGCCTCAAGGCGCGGTTGTGGTGCTTCACCAGCACAACGGTTACAAGGTCTTGCATCCGAGGAGTAGCGCCAAGGGTTCTTGGATAGACGGGCCAACTCTGCGGCTGGCATACTAAGAGAGGCGGCCGCATGTTGGGCCGCTGAAGGAGTCGGCGATGATTTCGATTCACGCCCATTTCGACGGGAAGGTGATCGTGCCGGACGGCCCCGTGGATTTGCCACGCGATCAAGCGCTGATCGTGAGGATCGAGCCTGTGGTCAACGCGAGCAACTCAACGAAGGAGTCTTGTTTGAACTGGCTGGCCGAGCACGCTGTCGACAGTCCTGCGGCGCCTACCGACTTGGCTCATCAACATGATCACTACCTATACGGCTCGCCGAAGAAGGACTCCTGAGTGTGGCGGAAACCGCCTTCTTTGCAGACACCTCATTTTGGATTGCGCTGACCAGCCGGCGGGATCAGTACCACGTTCGTGCTCGGGCATGGAGCCGGCATCTCCTTCAAGCCGCAGTGCCGCTGGTAACGACCGAAGCAATCCTCTGGGAGTGGATGAACGCCTTGGCTGACACCGCCACACGAGGCGTGGCTGTGGAAGGCTACCGCCGCTGCCACCAAGATCCGCCGTGCGGCTCTATGAAGGCCGCGTCGATAAGAACTGGAGCCTGACTGATTGCTTGCCCTTCGTCGTCATGCAACAGCGCGAGCTTACCCACGCCCTAACCACCGACCGACATTTCGAGCAGGCTGAGGCGCGTGCGGCACTGCTCCAAGATCCGCCAGTTGTCTGAACGTTGACCGCCCCACCGGCGCCTACCGCGGTTGCTGCCCGATTCTTCCGCCGCGGTCCGCGATTCCCCATGCCGCGATTTGCGAGGATGCCGCCGTGCTATCCTGAAGGGACCGCTCCCGCGTCGGATCTTCACCTTGAAAATCGGTTTTGTCAGTTTGGGGTGTCCGAAGAACCTGGTGGACACCGAGGTCATGATGGGCCACCTGACGGCCCGCGGCCATGAATTGACCCCGCACCCGGAGCAAGCCGAGGTGCTCGTCGTCAACACGTGCAGCTTCATCGACCCGGCCAAGCAGGAATCGATCGATACGATCCTTGAAATGGCCGAGTACAAGAAGACGGGCCGCGCGCGGCGCCTGGTGGTGGCCGGGTGCCTGGTGGAGCGCTACCGCGACCGGATCCGCGAGCAGTTGCCCGAGGTGGACGCGCTCATCGGAACCAACCAGGTACAGCAGATCGTCGAAGCCTGCGAGGGACGGCCGGTGGCCGCGAATCCGCTCGATCTGTATCTGTACCACGAGCTGACCCCGCGCGTGATGTCCACGCCGCGCCATTACGCCTACGTCAAGATCGCCGAAGGATGCGACCATCCGTGCAGCTTCTGCGTGATCCCGCAGTATCGCGGGCGGTTTCGCAGCCGGCGTTTCGAGAGCGTGGTGCTGGAGGCGGCGAGCCTGTTCCGGCAAGGCGTGAGGGAGATCAACCTGATCGGCCAGGACACCACCTGCTACGGCGAGGACCTGGGACTGCGCGACGGGCTGGCGGCGCTGCTGGAGCGGCTGGCGCGGATCGAGACACCGCACGCCAAGTGGATCCGGTTCCTCTACGCCTATCCGAACAAGGTGACCCAGCGGCTGCTCGATACGATCGCCGCGCACCCGGCGCTGGTGAAATACATCGACATGCCGTTGCAGCACGCCAGCGCCGGCGTATTGAAGCGGATGAAGCGCGGCGGCTCGGGAGAGATCTTTCTGAAGCTGATCGAGAGGATCCGGCGCACGATCCCGGGCGTGGCGATCCGCACCAGCTTCATCGTGGGGTTTCCCGGAGAAACCGAGCGGGAATTCGAACAGTTGTGCGGGTTCGTCCAGACGGCGCGCTTCGACCGGCTGGGGGTGTTCGCCTACTCCGATGAAGAGACCAGCGGCAGCTTTCCCCTGGACGGGAAGGTCGACCGGCGCACGATCTACAACCGCCGCCGGCGGCTGATGGCGATCCAGCGGAAGATCTCGCGTGCGCTCCATCGGGCGCAGGTGGGACGGGAGACGACGGTGCTGGTCGAGGGCCCCTCCGAGGAAACGGACCTGCTGTGGCAGGCGCGGCTGGAAACGCAGGCGCCGGAGATCGACGGAATCTGCTACATCAACGACGACGGGGGACATCCGCTGCGCGCGGGCGAGTTCCGCCGCCTGCGGGTCACCGAAGCGCAGGACTACGACCTGGTCGGGGCGATGTGCGATGCCCCGCCGCGGGAGACCGCTCCGACGCCGCTCGTGTTTCCGCTGTTCCCGGACCGGCCGACGCCGGTCCTCTCGCACGGGCAATGAATTGCCCGATCTGCAAGAAAGAGGTCTCGCCGGCGGAGGCGGAGTTTCCGTTTTGCAGCGCGCGCTGCCGCACGATTGACTTGGGTAATTGGGCCTCGGAGAAGTACGTGGTGTGGACGCCGCTGGCGCCGGGCGATCCGGCCGGCGGCGGGGAAGAGGAGGACGATGGCTGAAGCCCGGGCCTGGCTGGCGATGCTGGTGGCCACGTGGTTCGGCTGCGGACGGATCCCGGTGGCGCCTGGCACGGCGGGCTCGCTCGGAGCGCTGGCGGTAGCGATGGCGCTGGCCGGGTGGCACGACTGGCGCGCACCGCAGTTCGGGTGGCTGGCCGTGGCCGCGCTAGTGCCGGCCATTTGGGCGGCGGATGCGTACGCCGCGCGCAAAGGAGAAAAAGACCCGCAGTCGGTGGTGGTCGACGAGGTGGTCGGACAGTGGATCACGCTGGCCGGGGCGACGACGCTGAACTGGAAAAGCTGGTTGGCGGCGCTGGTGGTGTTCCGCGTGCTGGACATCGTCAAGCCGCCGCCGGCGCGGCGCGCGGAGCGCCTGGCGAGCGGGGCGGGCATTGTGGCCGATGACGTGATCGCCGGCCTCTACGGCGCGCTTGTGTTGTTCTTCGCCGGATGGTTCAATCTGTATTGAAGCCCCTACAGGGGCTGTCCCCGCCTGATGGCGGAGCGGCGCCCCACAATGTAGGGAGCAATCGGTCATAGCGTTAGCAGATGGCAGCAAGAAAGAACGAGAACGGAAAACCGCAGATCGCCCGGGTCACCCCGCAGGCCGCGATCCCCGGAGGCGAGTTTCAGATTTTCGGAACCGGATTCGGAGGCTCCGATCGGCCGCAGGTGACCATCGGGGACACGGCGGCGCCGGTGGTGGTGGGCTCCGACTCGTTCGTGGTGGCGCGGGTTCCGGATGGCGTTTCCTTCGGCGAGATGGTGGTCCGCAACGGCAGCGCGCGAAGCTCGCCGTGGACGTGCGAAATCGGCGTACAGATCGCCGAGGGCGTCCACCCGGTGGCGAACCCGGCCGTGGACGCGCACGGCAACATCTTCACCACCTTCAGCGGCACACGCGGCCAGAAGACGCCGGTCTCGGTCTTCAAGCTGGACCTGAACCACAACATCAAGCCGTTCCTCTCGGACCTGATGAACGCCACCGGGCTGGCCGTGGACCGCGCCGGCCTGCTGTATGTCACCAGCCGCCACGACGGGGTCGTCTACCAGGTCACGCCCAAGGGATCCATGTCGGTGTACGTGGAAGGCATGGGAATCGCCACCGGGATCGCTTTCGACGAGGAAGAGAACCTCTACCTGGGTGACCGCAGCGGGACGATCTTCAAGATCAGCCCCAGCCGGCAGATCTACGTCTTCGCGACGATGGAGGCGTCGATTTCCGCCTACCACCTGACCTTCGGACCGGACCGCCACCTGTACGTGACCGGGCCGACCACTTCGAGCTTCGACGTCGTGCACCGCATCTCGCCGGCCGGCGTTGTGGAGCCGTTCTACCGCGGCCTGGGCCGCCCGCAAGGCATGGCCTTCGACTCGGTGGGCCGGCTCTACGTCGCGGCGTCGATGGGCGGGCGCCGGGGCGTGGTGCGTCTGACGCAGGACGCGAGGCCGGAACTGTTCCTGTCGGGTCACAGTATCGTCGGGCTGGCGTTCACGGCCTCGGGTTCGATCGTGGTGGCGACCAGCGGCGCCCTTTACCGGGTGGACGCGGGAATCCGCGCGGCGTCGCTCGCGTCGCGATGAACGCGGAGATCATCGCCGTCGGCAGCGAGCTGCTGACGCCGCAACGGGTCGATACCAACTCGCTCTACCTCACCGCGCAGCTCAACGCTCTCGGCGTGGAGGTGGTCGTCAAGACGATCGTGGGAGACGACCGCGCGCGTCTGACCGGAATGGTGCGGGCGGCGCTGGAGCGCTCCCCGATCCTGATCCTCACCGGCGGCCTGGGCCCGACCGAGGATGACGTGACGCGCGACGCGGTGGCGCAGGCGCTGGGCCGGCCGCTGGTATTCGTACAGCAGATCTGCGACACGATCGAGGAGCGCTTCCGCCGCATGAACCGGCGGATGGCGGAGGTCAACCGGCGGCAGGCGTTCATCGTGGAAGGGGCGCGCGTGCTTCCCAACGACCACGGCACCGCGCCCGGGCTGTGGCTGGAGGTCGGCCAGGGCCGCCACGTCCTGCTTCTGCCCGGGCCGCCCAACGAGCTGAAGCCGATGTTCGCCCTCCAGTGCCTGCCGCGGCTGGAGCCCCTGCTGCCGCCGCTGGTGATCCGAACGCGGCAGTACCGCGTGGCGGGCATGCCGGAGTCGGACCTGGACCAATTGATCTCGCCGGTGTACAAGAAGTACGAGAACCCGGCGACGACGATCCTGGCCGCGCCGGGCGACATCCAGGTTCACCTGCGGGCGCGCTGTGAAAGCGCCGAGGAGGCCGAGCGGCTGCTGGCGGAGGTGGCCGCTCCGATCGAGGCGCTGCTCGGCGACAGGATCTACTCGTCCAACGGCGAGTCGCTGGAAGAAACGGTCGGCCGGCGGCTGCGCGAAAAGCAGGCGACGCTGAGCGTGGCGGAAAGCTGCACGGGGGGAATGCTGGCCGAGCGGATCACTTCGGTGGCCGGCAGCTCGGATTATTTTCTCGGGGGGTTCCTGGTATACACGGAACGGCTGAAGACCGAGCTGCTCGGGGTGGAGGAGGCCTTGCTGCGAGAGCACACCGCGGTGAGCGAGCCGGTGGCGCGGGCGATGGCCGAGCAGGCGCGCCGGCGTACGGGCTCCACCTACGCGATCGCAGTCACTGGAGTCGCGGGACCGGGTCCGGACACGCAGGGCGTGGCGGCGGGAACGGTTTACCTGGGGCTGGCGGACGCCCAGGGATGCCCGGTGCGGCGGCTCCAGTATCCGGGCGATCGCACGCGGGTGAGGACGCTCGCGGCCCAGACCGCTCTCGACCTGCTGCGGCGGCGGATGGGGTGACGGCCGGTCAGGAAGCGGGCGGTTCGTCAGCCGGGGCGGGCGGCACCCACTCAAACAAGTCGCCGAGAGAGAGCGAGAAGCCTGGAAGGATTTCGGGGGATTCCAGGGTGTCCGCACCGCCGAGAATGCGCGCGAACGACGGGCGGCGGATGTGCACCTCCCGGTCTTTGTAATAGATCAGCCAGATTTCCTGAATGCCCGCACGAAAATACTGATTCACTCGATGGTTGAGATCGGCGGTGGTGTCGTTGGGAGAGATGACTTCGGCAACCAGGTCAGGGGCAAAAAGAACCGGGACTTTGTGCGGATCGATGCGGTCCCAGACCTCTCTGGAATAGAAGGCGATGTCCGGACGCCGGACGGTGGCCGTGCCCAACCGGACGTCGGTTCCAGCCAGGACCATGCCCACCGGGTGTTGGAGGAGATGAACTCCAAGGGCTGTGGTCGCGGTGTCGCGAACGAGATTGTGAACCGGTGTTGGACCGGGCAACTCGATCAACTCCCCATCGTCAAGTTCGAAGTGGCGCTCTTGCTCGGAGGGAAGTTCGACGAACTGCTCGAGGGTCAATAGTGTCTTGACACCCATGGCTTGCTCTTTCATAGTACACCCGGCGTGGCCATGCGAACCTGAGAATCCGAACGCGGCCGGCGCACCACACAAAGAGGACCCATCCCAAAAACCTATGCTCGCTCCGAAAGCGATCGCCGCCGAGGTGCGTGACCGCGAGGAAGAACTGCTGTGGCTGGCGCTGCGGCTGGTTCCCGGTCTGGGCACGCGGAAGGCGGCTCAGTTGATCGAGCGGTTGCGCTCGGTGGAGGCGATCTTCCGCTCGTCGCCTTCCCAACTGGAGGCGCTGGGCGTTCCCGCGAGCGTGGCGCAGAGCATCGCCAGCGGCTGTTCGTTCGAGGACGCCGTTGCCCAGCAGGAAAAGATGGCGGCCACCGGTGTGGTTCTGATCCCGATCGCGGATCCGCGCTACCCCGCCACGCTGCGGGAAATCTACGACCCGCCGGTGGTGCTGTTCGCTCGCGGCCGGCTGGAGCTGCTGGGGACGCTCAAGCTGGCCGTGGTCGGCACGCGGCGGCCGACCCCGTACGGAGTCGCGGTGACCGAGCGGTTTGCCGGAGAGCTGGCGCGCACCGGACTGACGGTGGTGAGCGGCATGGCGCGGGGGATCGACACGGCGGCGCACCGGGGCGCGCTGGCGGCCGGCGGCGACACGATGGCGGTGTTCGGATGCGGCGTCGATATCGTCTACCCGTCCGAGAACCGGCGCCTGATGGAGGAGCTGGCCAACAAAGGACTGGTGCTCTCCGAATTCCCCCTGGGGAGCCCGGCGCATCCGCAGAACTTTCCCATCCGCAACCGCGTCATCAGCGGGCTCAGCCTGGGCGTGCTGGTGGTGGAAGGGGCGCAGTACAGCGGCTCGGCCATCACAGCCCGCATGGCCATGGACCAGGGGCGCGAGGTGTTCGCAGTTCCCGGAAACATCACCTCGAAAATGAGCTGGGGACCGAACCTGTTGATCAAACAAGGCGCCAAGCTGGTGCAGGAGACCGGCGACATCCTTGAGGAGCTGCCGGCTGACGACCGTCGGCGCCTGGGGGTCGCGACGCAGGCAGGCGAAAACGGCGGGGAACCCGGCCCGGATGCCGCCCGGCAGCTCCCCTTGAGCCTGGGCCCCATGGCCCCGGTGGCACGCGCACTGCTCGAGTGCCTTCCGGTGGAGACGGCCATGCACATTGACGAACTACTGGCGAGTCTGGAAAACTATTCCTCGTCGGAGATCATTGCCGCGTTGTTCGAGCTGGAGATGTTGGGAATGGTCAGACAGCTCCCCGGCAAGAAGTTTGTTAAAGTGTGGTGAGCGAGCGCCCGCTCGCACCCGAATCGTTGAGGCATTCATTCCGCTGACATCCTATGGCAAAGTCGCTGGTCATCGTGGAATCGCCGGCTAAGGCGAAAACAATCGGAAAGTACCTGGGTAAAAATTACGTTGTCAAAGCTTCGCTGGGCCACGTCAAGGATCTGCCGAAGAAGGACCTGGCGGTGGACGTGGAGGGCGATTTCACGCCGCGCTACGAGGTGATCGAAGGCAAGCGCAAGCTGATCCAGGAATTGAGGCAGTCGGCCAAAGGGGTCGACTTGATCTACCTGGCGGCCGACCCGGACCGCGAAGGGGAGGCCATCTGTTTCCACCTGATGGAAGAGTTGCAGGGGAAGAAAGGCGCCGGGCCGAAGATCTTTCGCGTGATGTTCAACGAGATCACGGCCAACGCCGTGCGCAAGGCGTTCGAACAACCCGGCGCGGTGGACCGTAACCTGGTGGAGGCGCAGCAGGCGCGGCGGGTGCTCGACCGGCTGGTGGGCTACAAGATCTCCCCGCTGCTGTGGGACAAGGTGCGGCGCGGGCTCTCCGCCGGCCGTGTGCAGACGGTGGCGCTGCGGCTGATCGTCGATCGCGAGCGGGTGATTCGCGCCTTTCAGAAAGAAGAGTACTGGACCATCGACGCCAGCCTGGCGGCGAAGAAGCCGCCGTTGCTGGAGGCGCGGCTGGTCAAGCGCGACGAGCAGGCGTTGAAAATCTCCGACGAGGCGGCCGCGGCGACGGTGATCGCCGCGCTGGAGGGCGCCTCCTACACAGTGCAGTCGGTTGGGACGCGGGAAAAGAAGCGCAACCCGGTGCCGCCGTTCATCACCTCGACCCTGCAACAGGAGGCCTCGCGCAAACTGCGGTTCAGCGTGAAGCGCACCATGGGACTGGCGCAGCGGCTCTATGAAGGCGTCGAGCTGGGCAAGCTCGGTTCGGTCGGCCTGATCACCTACATGCGCACGGACTCGACGCGTGTCTCGCAGGAAGCGCTCCAGGAGGTACGGGAGCTGATCGGGGAGCGGTACGGGGCGGGCTACCTGCCGCCGTCGCCGAACTTTTACAAGAGCAGGAAATCGGCGCAGGACGCGCATGAAGCGATCCGACCGGCGTCGCCGCGAATGACGCCGGAGTCGGTGGCGGCGCACCTCTCCGAGGACGAGCTGAAGCTGTACCGGATAATCTGGAACCGGTTCGTCGCCAGCCAGATGATGCCGGCGCTGTTCGACCAGACCACCATCGAGGTCACCGCCGGCGGCCGCGACGGCGCCCTGTACCTGTTCCGCGCCACCGGCACGGTGCCGAAGTTCGACGGATTCCTGGCGGTCTACGAGGAAGGCAAGGACCAGAAGGACGACGAGGACGAGGAGCTGCGGCACAAGCTCCCTGTAGTGACCGAGGGGGAAAGCCTGAAGTTCCGGTCCGTCCAACCGGAGCAGCACTTCACCGAGCCCCCTCCGCGGTTCAACGAGGCGACGCTGGTAAAAGAGCTGGAGGCGGACGGCGTGGGGCGGCCGTCGACCTATGCCTCGATCCTGAGTACCATCCAGGAACGAGGCTACGTGAACAAGGAAGGGGGCCGGTTCTTTCCCACCGAGCTCGGCATGGTGGTCACCGACCTGCTCGTGGAGAACTTCGACGACATCTTCGACGTGAAGTACACGGCGCGCATGGAGGAGGAGCTGGACGAGATCGAGGAGGGCAAGCTCGACTGGCGCGCGGCGATGACCGAGTTCTACGAGAAGTTCAAAGTGGACCTGGTGCGCGCCGAGACCGAGATGACCAACATCAAGCGGATGGAGAAGCCGACCGAGCTGACTTGCGACAAGTGCGGCAAGCCGATGGTCATCAGGTGGGGCAAGCACGGCAGCTTCATCGCCTGCTCCGGTTACCCGGATTGCACCAACACGCGCGAGCTGGCGGTGGAGCTTCCCGAGCTGGATAAGCTGGATCTCACCGAGCAGGACGCCGTCGAGTACTGCGAGAACTGCGGCCGGGAGATGGTGCTGAAGAAGGGACGCTTCGGCCAGTTCCACGCCTGCTCGGGCTACCCGGACTGCAAGACGACGCGGCCGGTGGGCGGGACGCAGAAGAAAGCCGACGTGGCGCTGGAGGAGGATTGCCCGCAGTGCGGCAGCAAGCTGGCAAAGAAGTCCGGCCGGTTCGGCGAGTTCACGGCGTGCAGCAATTACCCCAAATGCAAGTACGTCAAACAGAAGACCATCGGGATGGCCTGCCCGAACTGCTCCCAGGGCGAGCTGATCGAGCGGCGCTCCCGTCGCGGGCGGACCTTCTACGGCTGCAACCGCTACCCGGATTGCGATTTCGTCTCCTGGGGCAAGCCGCTGTCGGAGCCCTGTCCGGAGTGCGGCAGCAACTACCTGGTGGAGAAGTGGCTCAAAGCCGGGGGGCAGGCCCAGTGCCCGAACCGCGAGTGCGGCTACAGGAAGGCTCTGGCGCCGGTGGAAGCAACGGTCTGAGCCGGCCCGGATGCCCGCCGAACGTCTTCGTCTGGAGCAGGCCGCGCGGCGTGAGAAACACTGGCGCCGCTGGGGTCCCTACCTGTCGGAGCGCGCCTGGGGGACGGTGCGCGAAGACTACAGCCCCTACGGGACGGCGTGGGAGTTTCTGCCGCACGAGCAGGCGCGGTCGAAAGCCTATCGCTGGGGTGAGGACGGCATCGCCGGCCTGTGCGACAACCACCAGCGGCTGTGCTTCGCGCTGGCGCTGTGGAACGGTCGCGATCCCATCCTGAAGGAAAGGCTGTTCGGCCTCACGGGCCACGAGGGCAATCACGGCGAAGATGCCAAAGAGTGCTACTACTATCTCGACTCGACTCCCACGCACTCCTACATGAAATGCCTGTACAAGTATCCGCAGGCGGAGTTCCCCTACCGGTGGCTGGTCGAGGAGAACCGCCGCCGGGCGCGCAGCGAGCCGGAATTCGAGTTGATCGACACCGGCGTGTTCGCCGGGGACCGCTATTTTGACGTCTTCTGCGAATTCGCCAAGGCGGATGTCGACGATATTCTCATCCGGGTGACGGTGGTGAACCGCGCGCCGGAGGCGGCCGTGCTGCACCTTCTGCCGACGCTGTGGTTCCGCAACACCTGGAGCTGGGGCTACGGGGGCGCCCGTCCCCGGCTGGCGCTAACCGCGCGGCAGTCGCCCCTTGGGGCGAGAGGCCGCACGTCTGCGAGGCCAACCCATGGTGAACCCGTCGTTGACTGGAGAGAGGCGGGGACGGTGGAGATCGCCCACGAGTCGCTCGGAGAGTTTCGCTTCCGGCTGGAGGGCGCGCCGCGGCTGCTGTTCACCGAGAACGAAACCAACACCGAGCGCCTGTACGGCTACGCCGGCGGCAGCCGCCTCTACAAGGACGCGTTTCACGAACTGGTGATCCAGGGCCGCGAGGAGGCTGTTTCGGCACAGGCGACCGGTACCAGGTGCTGCGGCTGGTACCGCCTCGAGCTAGGGCCCCTGGAGAGCCGCACGGTACGGTTGAGGCTGGCTCGTCGCGGAGAAGACGACCATTCCGAGGAGGGCTTCGAGCGGATCTTCGCCGCGCGGCTGGCGGAGGCCGACGACTTCTATTCCTTTGAGCCCCACCAGTTGCCGGCGGATGCCCGGTGCATCCAGCGACAGGCGTTCGCCGGCCTGCTGTGGAGCAAGCAGTTCTACCACTACGTGATCGGCGAGTGGCTTCAAGGCGACCCGGCCGGCCCTCCGCCTCCCGAGACGCGACTGCGGGGCCGCAATCGCCAGTGGACGCATCTGTACAACGAAGACATCCTGTCGGTGCCCGACAAGTGGGAGTACCCGTGGTACGCCGCCTGGGACACGGCGTTCCACATGATCGCGGCCGCGCTGGTGGACCCGGACTTCGCCAAAAGCCAGTTGGCGCTGTTTCTGCGCGAGTGGTACATGCACCCCAATGGCCAGATCCCGGCCTACGAGTGGGCGCTGGAGGACGTGAACCCGCCGGTACACGCCTGGGCCTGCTGGCGCGTTTTCAAGATCGACGCCAAGCTGCAAGGGCGGCCCGACCACGGGTTCCTGGAAAGCGTCTTCCACAAACTGCTGATGAACTTCACCTGGTGGGTGAACCGCAAGGACTCCCACGGCGACAACATCTTCGAGGGCGGATTCCTCGGGCTGGACAATATCGGAGTCTTCGACCGCAGCGCGCCTTTGCCCACCGGAGGCGTGCTGGAGCAATCCGACGGCACCAGTTGGATGGCGATGTACTGCCTGAACATGCTGAAGATCGCGCTCGAGCTGGCGCTGCACAACCCGGCCTACGAAGACGTGGCGAGCAAGTTCTTCGAGCATTTCCTCTACATCGCGGACGCGATGAACCGGCTGGGGGGCACCGGTCTGTGGGACGAGCAGGACGGCTTCTATTACGACCGGCTGCGGCTGCCGGACAACCGCACCATCCCGATGAAGGTGCGGTCGATGGTCGGGTTGATCCCGCTGTTTGCGGTCGAGACGCTGGAGGCGGAGGCGATCAACCGGCTGGCCGGCTTCCGCCGTCGGATGGAGTGGTTCCTGCGCCACCGGCCGGACCTGTGCGGCAACCTGGCGTCGCTGACCAGGGAGGGAGTGGCGGACAGGCGTCTGCTGGCCATCTGCCACGGCGAGCGGCTGCGGCTGGTGCTCGCGCGGATGCTCGACGAGCAGGAGTTCCTGTCGCCGCACGGCGTACGGTCGCTCTCGCGCTATCACCGGGGCAACCCGTTCGTCATGCACGTTGACGGCTCCGAGCACCGCGTCGACTACCATCCGGCGGAATCGACCACCGGGCTTTTCGGTGGCAACTCGAACTGGCGCGGACCGGTGTGGTTTCCGGTGAACTTCCTGCTGATCGAGTCGCTGCAAAAGTACCACCACTACCTCGGCGCGGATTTTCAGGTAGAATTGCCCACGGGCTCCGGCCTCCGGATGTCGCTGGGGGAGGTGGCGGCGGAGATGTCGCGAAGACTGGTCCGGCTGTTCCTTCGCGATGCACAGGGGCGGCGGCCGGTGTTCGGCGGGACGGAACTGTTGCAGAAGGATCCGCACTTCCGCGACCACATACTGTTTCATGAGTACTTCCACGGCGACAACGGAGCGGGCATCGGCGCCGGTCACCAGACGGGATGGACGGCGCTGGTGGCCAAGCTGATCCAGCAGAGCGGGGTGTAAGCGTGTTGGCACGGTTTCTTTGCCGGCTGGTGGCGCGACTGCTGTTTCGCGTGCGTCTGGAGGGTTCGCTCCCCGCCGCGCAGCCCGAGCGGCTGGTGGTGATCGCCAATCACCAGTCGTTCCTGGACGGCGCTCTTGTGCAGGCCTGCCTGCCCTACCGGCTGACCTGGGTGGTGCACACGCAAATTGCCCAGCACTGGTATTTCCGTCTGCCGCTGCGGCTGGTTCCCCACCTGCTGGTGGACACCGCCAATGCGCTGGCGATGAAGAAGGTGATCCACCTGATCGAAGCCGGGTGTCCGATCGTGATCTTCCCCGAAGGGCGCATTACGGCGACCGGCGGGCTGATGAAGGTGTACGACGGCCCGGCATTCCTGGCGTCCCGGACGGGGGCGTGGCTGCTGCCGGTGACCATCGACGGTGCGGTCAATTCCTACTTCACCCGGATGCAGCGTCCGTTTCCGAAGAAGCTGCGGCCGCAGGTGACGATGAAGTTGCACGCGCTGCGGCAGCTTCCGATGCCGGTGGCGCGCACCGGCAAGCAGCGGCGGCGGCTGGCGAGCCTGAAGATGCAGCGGCTGCTGGAGGAGACGCGGGTGGCGTCGCGGCGCGAGCGGACGTTGTTCGAAGCGCTGTTGGACGCCATCTCGCTCTACGGCCGCGGGGCGCCGATCCTGGAAGACATCCGCTTCCAGGAGGAATCCTACGGCTGGCTGCTGAAGGCCTCGCTGGCGCTGGGACGGCTGGTGAGCCGGCTGGCGTCGGAGGGCGAGACGGTGGGCGTGCTGATGCCGAACGCCAACCCCACGGTGGCGCTGTTGTTCGGCCTGTTCGCCATGCGGCGCGTGCCGGCGCTGCTCAACTACACCGCGGGCGTGGAGGGCATGCAGAGCGCCTGCCGCACGGCGTGTATCCGCACGGTGATCACCTCGCGCGCCTTCCTGGAACGCGCCAAACTGACGGATAAAGTCGGCCAGCTTCGCGACGTGAGCATCGTCTGCCTGGAAGACTTGCGTTCCACGTTCGGCCTGACCGACAAGTTATGGCTGTTGTTCTGGGCGCTGCGGTTCCCGCGCGCGGCGATGCGGCGGTCGCGGCCCCAGGATCCGGCGGTGGTGCTGTTCACGTCCGGCTCGGAGGGCAAGCCCAAGGGGGTGGTGCTCTCGCACGCGGCCGTGCTCGCCAACATCGCCCAGCTCAGCGCGGTGATCGAATTCTCCAACCGCGACCGGTTCCTGGTGGCGCTGCCGGTATTCCACTCCTTCGGCCTGACCGGCGGGGTGCTGCTGCCGATGGTCTCCGGCGCCCGCGTCTTCCTGTACCCGTCCCCGCTCCATTACCGGATTGTGCCGGAGATGGCCTATGACCGCGACTGCACGGTGCTGTTCGGCACGGGCACCTTCCTGGCGCATTACGCCCGCTTCGCACAGCCGTACGATTTCTACCGCATCCGCTACGTCATCGCCGGGGCGGAGAAGTTGAGCGAGGAGGTTCGCCGGACGTGGATGGACAAGTTCGGGCTGCGCATCCTGGAGGGATACGGGACCACCGAGTGCGCTCCGGCGATCTCGCTGAACACGCCGATGGCGTACCGGGATGGATCGGTGGGGGTGGCGCTGCCGGAGATGGAGTCCCGCCTGGTCCCGATTGCGGGCATCGAGCGCGGCGGCGCGCTCCACGTGCGCGGCCCCAACATGATGCTCGGCTACCTGTTGCCGGATCGGCCGGGCGAGGTGCAGTTCCCGGCTTCCAGTTGCGGGAGCGGCTGGTATGACACGGGCGACGTGGTGGACATCGACGCGGACGGATTCCTGCACATCGTCGGCCGGATGAAACGCTTCGCCAAGGTAGCCGGCGAGATGGTCTCGCTCGAAGTGGTCGAGACCATCGCTGCGGCCGCCTCGCCGGGCCGGGTGCATGGGTCCACCACCGTGGTGGACCCCACGCGCGGGGAGACGATCGTGCTGTACACCGAGGATCCGGCGCTGCGGCGCGAGCACCTGCTGGCCTCCGCGCGGCAATTGGGCCACCCGGAGGTGGCGGTAGCCCGGCGCGTCGAATATCTCCCGCAACTTCCGCGGCTCGGCATCGGCAAGATCGACTACGCCGCCTTGCGGGGGCTGGCGGAATCGCAGCGCCTCCCGGTACGGGTCGGCGGGGGCTCCTGATGGGAGCGGCCGCACAGGAGCCCGGTGGGGAGAGCTACAGCCGGCGCGAGCAGCGCGGCTGGTATTTCTACGACTGGGCGAATTCGGCGTTCTACACCACCGTCGTCACCTTGTTCCTGGGCCCGTATCTGACCGGGCTGGCCGGGGCGGCGGCGCGAGGCGGCTACGTTTACCCGCTGGGAGCGAGAATCGCCGCCGCTTCCGTGTGGCCGTTCACCATTTCGATCTCGGTGATGACCCAGGTGCTGGCGCTGCCGTTGTTCGGCGCCATCGCCGACTACGGCCGCCGGAAGCGGGAGATGCTGGCGGCGCTGGCTTACATCGGCTCGTTGGCGACCGCCGCCATGTACTGGCTGTCGGGCGACCGGTACCTGCTCGGCGTGGCGCTGTTCCTGGTCGCCAACCTGGCTTTCGGCGCCTCGATCGTGATCTACAACTCGTTCCTCCCGGAGATCGCCAGCGCCGAGGATCGCGACGCGGTCTCCTCGAAGGGATGGGGCATCGGCTACCTTGGCGGCGGACTGCTGCTGGCGGCGAACCTGGCGCTGTACTCGAAGGCGGCGGCGCTGGGAATCGGAGAGGGCCAGGCGGTGCGAATCAGCCTGCTCTCGGCCGGAGTGTGGTGGGCGGGCTTCACGCTCATTCCCCTGCGCGCGATCCGCAACCGCGGCCCACGCAAGCTCCTGGCGCCTGGCGAAGGCTACTTCTCGACCGGGGTGCGGCAGTTGCGGCATACGCTGTCCAAGGCCCGGCAATATCCGCAGACGCTGCTGTTCCTGGTTGCCTACCTGATTTATAACGACGGCATTCAGACCGTGATCACCATGTCGGCGCAGTTCGGCGCCGGAGAGCTCCACTTGTCGATGGGGCCGCTGGCCACCGCCGTCCTGATCGCTCAGTTCGTCGCTTTCTTCGGCGCGCTGTTGTTCAACGTGCTGGCGCGGGTGATGGGCAGCCGGCGCGCGGTCATGCTGGGGCTGGGCGCCTGGATCCTCTTGCTGCTGTACATCTATTTCGAGCTGCGCACGGTCGCGCAATTTTACGCGATGGCGGCGGCGATCGGCACGATCCTCGGCGGCACGCAGGCGCTGAGCCGGTCGATCTACTCGCTGATGATCCCCAAGGGGCAGGAGGCGGAGTATTTCAGCATGTACGAAATCAGCGATAAGGGAACCAGCTGGCTGGGACCAGTCTGTTTCGGCCTGGCGATCCAGCTCACCGGCAGCTACCGGCTGGCGATTCTCTCGCTGGTGCTGTTCTTCGTGATCGGCCTGGCGCTGCTGACGCGTCTGGACGTGCGGCGCGCGGCCATTGAGGCGGGCAACGAGCCGCCGGCGCGCGGTTAATTCCGGTTTGCGCGGAAGCTATTTGTCTTCGTTGAAGGAGTAGCGCCCCGGAAACACGGAGATGAACTCGAGGAACCGCCGCTTGGGCGGGCGCTGCTGCGAGGGAGGCTTCTTGTCGATCATCGACTGCGAGAGGCGGGTGAACTGCCGGCCGAGCTCGCTGTCGGCTTCCACCTCGCGGCCGGCGGTCAGCGCCTTGTGGACGCCCCGATAGTCGTTGAGGAACGTGGCGTACACCGGAACCCCCAGCAGCGCCTCGATCTGCGACACGGTAATGACCGGGCGCTTTTGCGACCGGTTGACGAGCACGGCTACGCGATCCCCCAGGTCCATTCCCTGGAGGAAGCTGATTTTCTGACGCGCCAGATGCAGCGCGGGGATCTCGGCGGTGCAAACGACAAAGATCTGCTTGGACTCGCCCATGATCTCCAGCGAGAACTTCTCCATGTTTCCGGAAAGATCCAGGCAGATGACCTTGTAGAATCTGCGCCCGAAGGCGAGCAGTTGCCGCACCTGGGCCGGCTCGATGCGAGTTCCGGGATCCAGCACGCCGGCCGGCAGCACATCCAGCTTGTCGACGCGCGCCACCAGTTGCGGCCACAGGTGGTCGTCCATCTTGGCGGCGTTCTCGGCTGCGTCGTAGACCGTGTAGTTGCCGTCCAGCTTGAGCATGAAACCGATCAGGCCGGAGTTGAGGTCGAAATCCGCCAGCAACACGTTGGTTTCCGGCAGCCGGGAGAGCGCGATGCTGGTGTTCAGCGCGATGGTCGTGGCGCCGGATCCCTGCTTGGCGGGCAGAAAAGAAAACAACAGGTCGGTGGAATCGAATACCGGGGGACTTTTCTCCAGCAGCTCGCGCACGCGGGCCAGTGTGGAGATGAAGTTGTCGGTGTCGAACGGATCCGTGAGCATCTCGCGGACTCCGACGCGCATCAGGTCCAGCAGAGCCGCTGGATCGCAGTGTTTGTCGATGGCGATCACCTGGACGCCGGGGCGGATCTCTCCGATGGCGGTCACGATCTCTATCGCCCGGCTGAGCGACTCGATGCTCAGAAACACGATCTGGGGCGCCTGGACCCGCAGGATCCGCTCCAGGTCGTGGCTGAGGGGATAGGAGTCGAAGGTCCGCAAGATGACGACACGACCCACGCGAGAGATGATGTCCTCCACTCGCGTGATAACTTCCGGGTCAGGCGAGATGATGATCGACCGTAGCATGAGCTCTCTCTAATGAAGATCGAGCATTTGCCGGAGCCAAACAATAGCCGACCTCCCTAGATTGGCGTGCGGAAAACACCTGAGTTGCCGGACGAGGGAGTCAGGTGTTCTAAGGGCAATCCCCTAACCCTCCATAGAACACGCGACGCTGGAAGTGCAATGTCTTCACTCGGAAGCGCGCAATTTGCGCTAAGATGCCAGCTATGGCCCAAGGCAAAGCGCCCCAAAGTGTTTTCGATCTGGAGTGCCCCTGTTGCCAGGCGACCCTGCGAATCGACCCGGAAACGCGCGCCGTGCTGACCCATAAGGCGAAAGAGAAGCCGCCTCCCATCGAGGACCTCGGCGTCGCCGTGACCCTGCTGAGGGGGGAGGCGGCGCGGCGGGAGGAGCGTTTTCAGAAGTCGGTCGCGGAGCAGAAGACACACCAGCAGGTGCTGGATAAGAAGTTCGATGAACTTCTCCGCCAGGCCAAGTCGGGTCCGGACATCACCGCTCCGCTCAAGGATATCGACCTGGACTGAGCGGGGAGCCCAGGAGCGTATTCGACCGATGAAACCAGAGCCTTCCGTGTGGATTGTGTTGGCGTTGGCATTGTCCGCGCCGGCATGGATTCTCGCCCAGCAGCAGAAGAAGGGCGGCGGCGCCGCGAAAGAGGCGGCGGCGAAGGCGGCCGCCTCGGCCGAGGCTGAGTTGCGGCTTGCGGGACAGATCCCCGGGCAGGCGGCCAGCGATCCGGGCAAGCAGTCGGACTGGCCGTCCATCGCCGCGGCGGCCGACGGCTCCGAGTACATCCTCTACGTGGAGTGGAACGACAAGGACCGGGACCGCCTTGTAGTGCGTCGTCGCGATGCCCAGGGAAACTGGGGGCCGCCGATCCCGATCGAGGACGGCAACTGGGATCACTACGCGCCGGCCATTGTCGCCACCGGCAACGGGGCGCTGGCCGTTTGGTCGGCGCAATCGGTCGGAAACTTCGATCTGTACGCTGCCGAGATTTCCGCCGGCGGAAACGTCACCCGGCCCGAGCGTCTGACCTCGGCGGCCCACGGCGACATCAACGCGCGGCTGGCGGCCGACGAGAGAGGCAACGTGACGCTGGTCTGGCAGTCCTTCCGCAACGGGAACGCGGACATCTATGCGCGCCGCCGCACGGGACGGCGATGGGGACGGGAGCTGTTGGTCTCCTCGAGCGACCGCGGCGACTGGGAGCCTGCGGTGGCGCTGTCTCCCCAGGGAACCGCCTGGATCTCCTGGGACTCCTACCAACACGGCAACTACGACGTGTTTCTTCGATCGATGGACGGGGAAAAGCTCGGCCCGGCGGTGACGGTGACCACCGAACCCACGGCGCAGTTTCACTCTTCGGTCGCCGTGGATGACCAGGGCCGCGTGTGGGTGGCCTGGGACGACGGCGGGGAGAATTGGGGAAAGGATTTTTCCCGCGAAAGCTCCGTACAGGGCAGCCGCGGGTTGCACGCCGCGCGCTCGCTCGGGCTGCGCGTGTACGCCAACGGCCGCGTGCAGAATCCGGCCGCGGACCTCGCGAAGATCCTCTCCGGCCGCATGAGCCGCTTCGCGGAGCTCCCGCACCTGAGCTTCGACGCCGCCGGCTCTCTGTGGCTGGTCTTCCGCCACTGGACCTCGACGCAGCCCCACGAGGTCTACCACTTTTACGCCACCCGGCTCAGCGGCGAGGACTGGACGCTGCCCTACCGGCTTTCGCAGAGCTCGGGACACAACTCGCAGCGCGCGGCGCTGGCGCGAACGCCGACGGGCGGCTTGCGCGCGGTGTACTCGAGCGACGGTCGCTCGCCGACCAACCTGCCCAAGAGCCAGTCGCACGCGCTGCACTACGTCGTCTACGCATCCGAGCTGCCGCGCGGCGAGAAGCCTGTCGATACCGCGCTCGCGGAGGCGAAGCTGCCGGCGCCCGGGACGCCGTCGACGCGCAGGCCGCGCCACACGATGTCGGCCGGCGGCAAGACCTATACCCTGATGCTCGGCGATTGTCACCGCCACACGGACATCCGCGGTCACAGCGGCGTGGACGCGTCCATCCTGGACACCTACCGCTACGCCATCGACGCCGCACAACTGGATTTTCTCGGCACCAGCGACCACAACGAGGTGGTCGGGGGAACCTGGCCCGACGGCCTGCGCGATTACCAGTGGTGGTGGACGCAGAAGGCGGTGGACCTGTTCACGCACGCGCCGGCGTTCGTCGGCATCTATAGCTACGAGCACAGCATGATGCGCCCGGGCGGGCACCGCAACGTGCTGTTCCTCAAACGCGGCGCGCCGCTGCGCGGCATCGACCGCACGCGACCCGACCCGGCGCCGGACAACCAGCCGCCGGCGATGTGGAAGTGGTGGGAGGAGAACGTGCTCAGCCAGCCGGGACAGAAGTCGGTGATCGTGCCGCACACGTTCGCCGCCGGCCCGCTGGCGGACTGGGACTGGCCCAACGCGCGCTTCGACTGCCTGCTGGAGATGTACCAGGGCGCCCGCGGCAGTTACGAGGCTTGGCGTCTGCCCGACCGGGAGAAGCGCGGTCCCACGCAGACCGACGAGCCGGGACATTTCGCCCGGGACGCGCTCGCCCGCGGCAACACCTACGGCTTCGTCTCGTTCAGCGATCACGGCTCGACCCACAACAGTTGGGCGGGCGTGTGGACGCTCAGCCCGGACCGCCGCGGAATTCTCGACGGTATGTACGATCGCCGCACCTTCGCCGCCAGCGACGAGATCATCGTGCGGGTGACCGCCGGCGGGCGGATGGCGGGGGAGGAGTTCGACGCCACCGTCAGCGAGGCGCCGCGCATCGAGGCGACCATCGAGGCGCCGGACACTATCCTACGTATCGACATCGTCAAGGACGGCAACTACGTTTACACCGCGCGGCCGAATGCCACGCGTGCGCGGGTGGACTGGCGCGATACCGGGACTAAGCCGGGCCGCAGTTACTACTACCTGCGCGTATTCCAGCGCGACCCGGAGAATCCGGACGGCGACCCGGAGATCGCCTGGGCGTCGCCGTTCTACGTGACGTACAAGTAGGCTAAGTACTCCTGTTCGGAATTACGATGACGTATGTTCCCAGAGGTGGCGCAGACACTCGTGTCTACCGCGCCGAGACTCATCTCGGCGCCCGGGGCCGCCCAACCAGGCGTCGGCAGGAGTGCCGACGCGGCAGGCTGAGAGCCTGCGCCACGCCATGCTGCTCGCCGATACGTCACCGTATTTGCGAAATGCAGTTACTGAGCCGCGCTCACCGCAGCCATTCATCGAGGCGCTCGGCGACGAAGGCGTCGTCGTTCAATTCCGGGTAGGCGCGCAAGACGCGGTCGATCTCGTCAATCTGCCTGGGCGAGAGATCTTCGGCCGGGTCCAGACACCAGCGGCCGGCGAGCAGGCCTTGGCGGCGCAGCACCTCGTGGATGCCGGCGATGCATCCGTGGAACCCGTTGGCCGCGTCGAACAAGGCGGCGTTGGCGTCGGTGATGTGCGTGGCCAGCGTCAGCCAGTCGGCGGGAACCGGGCAGTCCTGGGCGCGCCAGGCGCGGATTCGCTCGAGCAGCTCGACGGCGCGCCGCGTCCATACAGCCCAGTGGCCGAGCAGGCCGCCGCGGATCCACAAGCGCTGGCCGGCGAAGTGAAACGGGGTCACCAGGTCGACGACGATGGCATCGTCGTTGCCGGTGTAGAGCGCGATTTCGGCGGCGCGGCCCGATTCGGCCACCGCGCGTACCACGTCGAGCGTCTGGTAGCGGTTGAACGGTGCGATCTTGATGGCGGCGACGTTCGCGATCTCCGCCAGGCCCCGCCAGAACTCGTACGGCAGCAGGCGACCGCCGACGGCCGGCTGGAGGTAGAAGCCGAACACGGGAAGGATGGAAGCCACCGCCCGGGCATGATCGAGCAGCGCGGCCGCCGGCGCCTCGCGCAGGGCCGCAAGGCTCACGAGGCCGAGGTCGTAGCCGAGCGAAGCGGCCAGCTCCGCTTCGCGCACCGCCTGCGAGGTGGGGCCGCAGATTCCCGCCACCTGGATCAGGCCGCGGCCGCGCAGCTCCTCCATCGCCAATTCGAGCACGGGCCCCAAGAGGCCGAACCTGGGATCGCGGATGGAGAACTGCGTCGTGTGTACGCCCACCGCCACGCCGCCCGCGCCGGCGGAGACGTAGTAGCGCGTGAGCGCGCGCTGGCGACGCTCGTCGAGCTTGCGATCCGCGGTCAGCGCCAGCGGATGGGCGGGAATCACGGCGCCGGCGAGAAGCTTTTCGCGCCAGCCCATCAGAATCTCCCGTCGCGGACATCAAAATGCGTGGGCTTGTGCAGCGTGGCGCCGCCCATGCCGATCCACCGTGCCGTCCATTCGATCATCTGCTCGACGCTCACCGCCGGGTAACCGAACAGCCGTTGACAACGGGCGGCGTTGCTGAGCAGGGCCTCGTCGCTCTCCCAGGCTTCCAGAACCGGCTCGACGCCGAAATGATCGCCGAACCGGCGGGCCAGCCAGCGCACGGACAAGGTTTCCGGCCCGGTGACATTCACAATCACCGGCGGCGAGGCGCACAGCGCGAACGATCGCAGGCAGACGGAGTTGGCGTCGCCCTGCCAGATCACGTTGACGCTGCCCATATGCAAGTTCACCGGCCGACGCTCAAAAACGGCCCGGCCGATGTCGAGTAACACCCCGTATCGCAGCTCGACGGCGTAATTCAATCGCAGCAACGCGACCGGCGTTCCGTACTCCGCCGAGAAGTACTGGAACATGCGCTCGCGCCCGAGAGCGGACTGCGCGTACTCGCCGATCGGCGCCGCGGGCGTATCCTCGGTGGCGCCGCCGCCGGCGACCGGGGTCAACGGGTAGACATTGCCGGTGGAGAACGCGACGATGCGGGAGGCACGATACCGCTCCGCCACGCGAGCGGGTAAGTGGGTGTTCATGGCCCAGGTGTACGGCTCATCGCCGGTGGAGCCGAATTTGCGCGCCGCCATGAAGATGACCTGCGCCGCGTCGGGAAGCCCGGCGAGCTGCCGCGGGTCGAGCAGGTCGGCGGCAATGGTCTCGACGCCGGCGGCCTCCATCTCCTCGCGCAGTCCCGGTGAGGAAAAGCGCGCGACACCGATGATCCGCAACTTGGATCCGGCGGCGACCGCCGCGCGGCGGGCGCGACGAGCCAGGCTCGGCCCCATCTTGCCGCCGACGCCGAGGATCACCAGCTCGCCGTCCATTTTCGCGATGGCCGCCTGGTCGGCCTCGCTCGGCGAGGAGAGCGTTTCCTCCAGTTGCCGTTCGGTTGCGATGGTCATCGCTTGTAGCCGATCTTGCGCAGGAACTCGTGGCGAGCGCGGGCGTCCTGCTCGCCTTCGATCCCCTGGGGCCCGGAGCCGTCCACCACGCCGAGGACGCCGCGTCCCTGCGCGGTCTCGGCGACGATCACCTCGAGTGGATTGGCGGTGGCGCAGAAAATCGAGCAGACCTCGGGCACCTCGCGGATTCGCCCGAGCACATTGATCGGAAACCCGTCGCGGAGAGCGATGACAAACGTGTGGCCGGCGCCGATGGCGGAGGCGTTGCGCGCCGCCAGTTGCTTGAGGGAATCGTCGTTGCCGTCCACACGCGTGAGGCAGACGCCGGAAGCCTCGTTGAAGGCGATCCCGAACTTCATCTGCGGGGCCGTGCTCACCAGGGCTTCGAACAGGTCCTCGACGGTCTTGATGAAGTGGCTCTGGCCGACGATGAGGTTGCCGCCGTCGGGAATCTCCAGGCGAACCGCTTTGAGCTCCATACGAGTAGAAGATAGCACCGTCGTTGCCGGGCGGGTGGACTCCTATAATGGAGGACTCGTGGCCAGGTCCTCGTCACGTCTTGTCAGCGGACGCCTCCACGTCCATCGCGACGGGTACGCGTTCGTGCTCGCCGGCGGCGAACCGCCGGAGGGAGTCGAGGGCGACGTCTACATACCCGTCGAGTCCGCGCAGGCGGCGATGCACGGCGACCAGGTGATCGCGCGCGTCACGCGCATCGACCGCCAGGGGAGGGCGGAGGGAGAGATCGTGGAGGTCGTCCGGCGCGCCCACCCGACGCTGGTCGGGCGATTCCGGACGCACCGCCGCGGGAACTATGTCGAGCCCTACGAGGCGCGGATCCCGCACCGCATCCTGATCCCGCCCGGCTGGGAGCGCCCGCAAACGCGCGAGCAGGTGGACCGCATCGGGGCGCCGCCGGAGGCGCGCGAGGGCGAGGACCTGGACGGCATGGTGGTACACGTCGAGCTTCGTCAGTACCCCACACCGGCCCGCGCCGGCCTCGCACGGGTCATCGAGATCCTGGGCCGGCCGGAGGAGTTCGGCGTCGACGTCGAGATCGCCATCCGCAGCCACCGCATCCCGCACCGCTTCCCGGTGGAAGCGCTCGATCAGGCGCAGTCGATCCCGGGGGTGATCCGCGCGGCGGAGATCGCCGGTCGCGAGGACTTCCGCGCGCTGGAAGTGGTGACCATCGACGGGGAGACGGCGCGCGACTTCGACGACGCGGTCTGGGTGGACGTGCTGGCGAACGGCAACTTCGCGCTGCACGTCCATATCGCCGACGTGAGCCATTACGTGCGCCCCGGCACGCCGATCGACGCGGAGGCGCTGCTGCGGGGGACCAGCGTCTATTTCCCCGACCGCGCCGTGCCGATGTTGCCGCTCGAGCTTTCGACGGAGATCTGCTCGCTGAAACCGGGCGTCGACCGGCTGGTGATGTCGGCGCTGCTGGAGATCGACCACCGCGGCGAGCTCATCGTCGAGCGATTCACCCGCGGCCTGATCCGCAGCCGCGAGCGCATGACCTACACCGACGTCCATCTGATCCTGGAAGGTGACGAGGGCCTGCGGCGGCGATACGCGCCGCTGGTCGCCCGCTTCGAGCGCATGCGCGACCTCGCGGAGATCCTCCGGCGCAAGCGGATACGGCGCGGCTCGATCGATTTCGACCTGCCCGAGCCGTTGCTCGAGTTCGACGAATTCGGCGAGATGACCGGGATCACGCGAAGCCCCCGCCTGATCGCGCACCGCATCATCGAGGAGTTCATGCTGGCGGCCAATGAGGCGGTCGCCGCGCTGCTGGAGCGCTGCTCGTACCCCTCGCTGTTCCGGGTCCACGAGAAGCCCGACCCCAAGCGCGTCTTCGAGTTCGAGGAGACGGTCGCGCAATTCGGCGTCTCGCTCAGCGCCGGCGCCCTGCCGGTGAAGCGCTTCCCGGTGGTGGAGCGGAGGCGCGAGCGAAGCCGGCGCGTCAGCCACGTCGAGATTCCGCACGAGTCCTTCTCCATCTCCTCCCGCAACTACCAGAAGCTCATCGCGAAGATCGAAGGGCGGCCCGAGGAGCGGATTCTGAGCTACCTGATGCTGCGCTCGCTCAAGCAGGCGCGCTACGACGCGGAAAACAAGGCGCACTTCGCGCTGGCCGCGCCCAGCTACACCCACTTCACTTCGCCGATCCGCCGTTACCCGGACCTGGTGGTGCATCGCGTCCTGGGCGCCTGGCTGGACGGCGTCGCCCCGCCGCTCGGGCGCGAGCAGCTCGCCCGCATCGCGTCGGAGTGCTCGGACAGCGAGCGCCGGGCCGCCGACGCCGAGCGCGCCCTGGTGACCTGGAAAAAGCTGAAATTCATGGCCGACCGCCTGGGCGACGAATTCGACGCGCTGGTGATCAGCGTTGCGCGCGCCGGCCTGTTCATCGAGCTGGAAGAGTGGTTCGTCGAAGGCCTGGTCCCGATCGACACGCTGGCAGGGGACCGCTGGCTCTACCACGACAACACGCGGCGGATCATCGGCGAGCGCACACGCCGGCAGTACGGAGTCGGCGACCGGGTGCACGCGCGCCTGGACCGCGTGGACTGGGTGGAAAAACGGCTCCAGTTCTCGCTCGCGGAGCGGGGTGGCGGGCCTCGCCGCGCGGGACGCCGGAGCGGCTCACGCTGAGTGCGACGGCATTTCCCGCAAGGCCATTCTTCCGGCCAGCGCCGCCTGCCGCCCACAAGCCCAGGCAGACGGCCAGACCCACGCCTGCGGTCCCGACGTAGGCCGTGTAACCGGGATCGCCGCGGCGCTGTGCGTGAGGCACGGGGTCCAGCCGAGGCAGGTGGATCCGGCGCGGTTGCAGGAGATGCTGCTCGAACAGGGCAGCGCCATCTTCTACTACAAGGATGTTCCGCCCTCGCATCCGCAGTTCCGCACGATTCAGCGGTTGAGCATGGCCGGCGTGGTCCGCGGGGACGACGACTTCCGATTCCGCCCCGACGAGCAGGCCACCAAGGCCGAGGTGGCGAGCATGCTGTTCCACGGCCTCAACCTGAAGGTGAAGCTCGACTACAGCCAGCTCTTCCAGGTGATGCGATGGAGTCGCCACAACCAGTTCTGCACACCGGACCACTGGGGCACCGCGCGCGCGCTGGGAGTGGAGGCCGCCGCTCATCCCGCGCTTTCGGCAGAGGCGAAAAAGGCCGCCGGGCCGGTGACGCTGGCGCAGGTGTGCGCCCTGGTCGAGCGGCTGCGCGCATGGTCACCTCGGTAGGGTATCCGCCAGCACCACCGCGGCCGCGCCGAGCACGCCCGTGTGCTCGCCCAGACCGCCGGCACGATGGGAGTGCGCGCGGCGAACCGGTTGAGGGTGCGCCGCGGCGTCCGCTCGCGCAGGCGAGCATAGAGCGGCTCGCCGATTCGTGAGAGGCCGCCGCCGATCACGATAATCTCCAGATCGAGGAAGCTGATCATACCGCCGAGCCAGGCCGCCAGGACAGAGGTAACGAAGACCGGATCTGCAGGCGCTCACGAAATTCGCGTTGATCAAGAAGGTACTCTCTGCTTCGTTTAAGTCGGAATGCACCGGTTGCGGCAGCAAGCGCGTCTTTTGGACGGCTTGCTCCCGCCCCCTACGAAGGCCCCGAGGATGCCGGACTCCGAGCACCTACCGCATACCAGTCCACTCGCCGAGTTGCGAACATGATTGCGGCAAGGATTGCGAAGAGACCGACCGACCCGATGAGGAGAGCGTAGTCCTCGTTCATGAGGAGGATGTAGAGGTAGGCGTAGAGCAAGGCGACCCCTGCCCCGACGACAAAAGCACGCGACATCCGGCGCAGGACCACCACACCGTAGGCTGCGACCATTCCGATGACCAAAACGCTCGCGAGAGCGTATGCAGATGGAAAGCCGAGGTGCTCGGACAGCGAAAGCTCCAGCAGGTAGAAAAGACAAAGCGCCCCGCCGAGCATCAGATATTGGATGGAATGGACACGGACGCCGGCCAAGACTTCAATAAGCCAAACCGTCGCGAAGGTGAGAAGAATGAAGAGGGCAGCGTACTTCACGCTGCGCTCCGCCATCCGATAGTGGTCTACCGGATTCACCAGCTCCACGCCGAAGCGGGAGCCTTCGATGGCTGCGCGCATCTGCGCGTCGGATTTCCAGGCCTGCGGGTAGTTCCTGCCCAGGAAGGGGATGGACCACCTGGCTTGGAAGCCGGCGCTCGTGACGGTGCGTTCGGAGGGAAGCCAGCGGCCTTGGAAGCTCGGGCTCCCGTATTTGGACTGGAGTTCGACAACGGTGTTCTGGCCGAATGGAGTGAGGTGGACCCCAAGGCTCCCGTTGAGAGAGAGCGGGAAGGAGAATTCGAACTGCTGCTTCGCGTCCGCCACGCCGACGCCTGCGTGGATGCCTGTTCCGGCGTCTGTGAAGCCGCCAGTTCCGGGCAGGAAAGGAACGCGCCTTTGATCCCACGACACGGAGGTCTCTTCCTGGATTGCGCGCGCGTCGGATATGCCGACAGCCAGGTGGGCCCTTTCCCATGCCACGGCAGCAGGCTCAATGCCGAGCTCGGAGAAGCTGGGACGCGCGAACTTGCCTTTCAGCGTGATACCGAGCTTGTAAACGGGAACCGAGAAGATCCCGCGACGCCGAATCTCAGAGTCGATCGTGCCGTGAGCCTCCAGCCGCTCCGGTAGGAAGATTGCGTTCCGAGCCTCGGTGCGAGTGATCGGCTGGCCGCCGGTCGAGGCTTCTGTCCAACGGTAGGTGTAGGGGACGACCAGCGCCGGGCCCGTGATGACTTGGGCGTTGCCCCAACTGGACGAGACCTCGGCCACGGCCGCTTGACGTCTCCCTTGACGCTCCGAAACAAGCTCCCCAATCAGCGCGATCGGGACTTGAAGCAGCAGCGCGAGGATCCCCACCGAAAACAGGCGCAGCATGTGTGAACTGCGGATCGAGCTTGCGATCCTTTCAAGCAAATCTTGCATCGAGCCCACCTCTTCTGGTTCAGCGCGTTCGGCATCACCTGTGGGCTATTATAAAGAACTTGGCAATGCAAAGTCAACCCCTGTTGACGAGCTCTACAAGGTCGAGAAGGGGATTCGGCAGGCGGATCGCGGTGAACGGCGCTCGCCGCGCGGGACGCCGGAGCGGCTCAAGCTGAGTGCTGCCGCATGATCGCGACCGTGCGGTCGATGTCACCCGTGGTGTGCGCGGTGGAGACAAAACCGCATTCAAACTGCGACGGCGCCAGGTAGATGCCGCGCTCGAGGAGGTAGTGGAAGAACGGGCGGAAGGCCTCCGTGTCCGAGCACCGGGCGGAGGCGTAGTCGGTCACCGGGCCTTCCGTGAAGAACCGCGTGAACATCGATCCCACGCGGTTGACGGTCACCCCCGGCGGCGGAGCGGCGCACAAGCGGGCGGCGAGCTCCTCCAGCCGGGCGTAAACTTCCGGATGAGCTTTCAGATGGCGCAGCATGGCCAGGCCTGCGGCCACCGCCAGCGGGTTGCCCGAAAGCGTACCCGCCTGGTAGACCGCCCCCAGCGGCGCCACGCGCGACATGATGTCGGCGCGCCCGCCGTAAGCGCCGATCGGCAGGCCGCCGCCGATGACTTTGCCGAGGGTCGTCAGGTCCGGCCGCACGCCGTAGATCTGTTGCGCGCCGCCATAAGCCACGCGGAAGCCGGTGATGACTTCGTCGAAGATGAGCAGCGCTCCGTGACGCCCGGCGATCTCCGCCAGGCCCGGGAGAAAACCCGGCGCCGGCGGGATGCATCCCATGTTGCCGGCCACCGGCTCGACCAGGATGGCGGCTATGGCGTCGGGGTGGGCGGCGAAGGCGCGCTCGACGGCCTCCAGCGAGTTGAACGGCGCCACCAGAGTGGTGGCGGCGAAGCCGGCCGGCACGCCGGCCGAATCGGCGATCCCCAGCGTGGCGAGTCCCGAGCCCGCCTGGACCAGCAGCGAATCGACGTGGCCGTGATAGCAGCCATCGAACTTCACGACGCGCTCGCGGCCGGTGAAGCCGCGGGCCAGGCGCAGGGCGCTCATGGTGGCCTCGGTGCCGGAGTTGACCAGACGCACCATCTCCATCGACGGCACCGCTTCGCGGATCGCCTCCGCCAGCTCGATCTCGCGCTCGGTGGGCGCTCCGAAGCTGGTTCCGGCTTCGAGCGCTTCCCGTACAGCGTCGAGGATCTCCGGATGGCGGTGGCCCACCAGCAGCGGCCCCCAGGAGCCGACATAGTCGATGTACTCGTTGCCGTCCGCGTCCCAAACCCGGTCGCCCTGGCCACGCACCAGGAAGGGAGGTGTGCCGCCGACGCCGCGGAAGGCTCGCACCGGGGAGTTGACGCCGCCGGGTATCACCTGCCGCGCCCGCTCCATCAACTGCCGCGAGCGGGCCAGGTTCATGGACCGGTTTCCCCGGTCTCCATCCGTTGCAGGAAGAAACTCATGAGAATCTCGTGCAGAGTGCCGCTGAGGTTGCCGAGCAGCCGGTGCCGGAGGCCTTCGTAGGACTGGGTTCCCGCGCACAGGTCGCTCATGAGCTCGCGGAAGCGCGGGCTGCGCCGCATGAACTGGACCATGCGCTTGGGCACGGCGCCCCACAGGAAGCTTCCGAGGAACATGCGCTGTGCCAGGCCGGCGGCCAGCTCGAGATCGGCGACGAAGTCGTGGCGCAGCAGGCGGCGATAGGCTTCCGGTTTGGCGGCGGGCGCGTGGGCCTCCGAGAGCAGCACCTGGCTGGCGAGGTCGGCCGAGCGAATCGCGTAGTACAGCCCCTCGCCGGTGATGGGGTCCACCAGGCCGCCGGCGTCTCCCACCGCCAGCCAGCCGTCGCCAGCGACGTGATTCCGCGCCCACGAGCGCGCCTCGAGCGCCGGCAGCATGTGGGAGAAAAACGGCGCATCTTTCCATCGCAGCCCCTGCTCGAGCATGTACCGCTCCAGCCGCGCGCGCAGCGACTGCGCCGGCTCCCCCTTGCCGCAGATGCCCACCGAGAGATGATCGCAGCGCGGAAACACCCAGATGTAGCCCTTCAGGCGCGGCAGAAACTGGATGTCGATGTGGGGCTGGTCGCTGGAGACGTAGTAGCCCAGGGCGTGCATGGTATCGGCGGCGGTCCACTGCGTTCCCACGGCCCGCAGCGGGTTGCGGGCGCCGGTGGCGATGATGCAGAAGTCGGCGTCCAGGTCGCCGTGCCGCGTGCGCAGCAGCCAGCCGCGATCGCGGCGGTGCATCTCCAGAACGCGCGTCTTTTCGATGCCCGCCCCGGCCCGCTCGGCGCGCTCCAGCAGCATCCGGTTCAGGTCCATCCTGGAGTAAACCAGCAGCGGGCGGTCCAGCGCCAGCCGGACGCGTCCGGCCCCCGGCGCGGCCAGATACGTCGCCGAGATGGTCTTTTTGGGCGTGTCGTTTTGCACCAGGAACGGGTACTGGTGATAGGCCTTGTAGGTGAGGCCGCCGCCACAGGGCTTCTCCCAGGCGAGCTTTTCATCGAACACGATGGCGCGGAGCCCGGCGCCTGCCAGGCGCTCGGCGGCGAAGGCTCCGGCGGGACCGCCTCCCAGGATGGCGACCGTCTTCACTTCGCTTTTCCCGTCGCCGGAGGCTGGTCCACTCGCGGATGTCCGGGAGGCAGCGCTCCTCCCGCGCCGGAAGGCGCCGGCGCGTCCGCCGCGGTCGAGTGCGGGTTGGCGCCGGCTTCCGTCCTGCCTTGGACCACCCACTGGCGACCCTTGCGGGTGAGGTGATACTGCATCTGGACGCCCGCGCCGCCGGCGCCGCCCAGCGGCCGGAAAGAAACCGTGGCCTGTGCTTCCTCTTCGCGGAAACTGACCGAGACCACCTCCACCTGCATCGAAGAGATGTTCAGCTCCGGACGCTTCGACAGGTGATCGATGACGCCCAGGCGGACCGCTTCCTTGGTATCGAGCCCCGCCGAGCAGGAGGCCGCCACCAGCGCGACCGCGAGCAGCGCCCCGGCTCGCCAGCGCGAGCCCCGCGGGCGATCAGGCATCCACGTGGTCCCGGAAGAAACGATCGAGCCGGGCTTTGTGTGCCTGCGCCAGGCTGGTCGAGATCTGCTTCATCTCGCGCTGGGGCAGGGGCCGGAAAGCTTTCGCGATGCGCGTGTTCTCATCGATGAACTCCGGCTTCGGCATGCCGACCACGGCGCAGGCCACCGGCAGCGAGAGCCCGTAGCGGATCAGCGTCTCCGGGGAAGCCTTGCCCACCAGCCCCTCCTGGGCGAAAATCTTCATCGCCGTGACTCCCATTTTCTTGCGCAGTGCCACCGGCAGGGCGATGGCCTCGAAACTGTCGCGCAGGGCCTCGTTGATGACCATGCCGGATGCGCCGCTGCGCATGCCGACCAGCGCGGCGTTCAGCGCCATCTGCGTGCAGTCGAAGTCGTGGCGCTCGAGGGCGGTTTTCAGGGTGAGGGGGTCGGTATGGCTGGTGACGCCGATGAACCGCGTGACCTTCTGGTCGCGCAGCTTGTAGAGCGCCGCGAGCACACCGTCCTTGGCCTCGATCGCCGCCAGGTCTTCGGGACCGGCCAAGGTGTGGATGTGGATGAGGTCCACCTGGTCCATCTGGAGGCGCTTCAGACTGCCCTCCAGGATGCGCAACGATTCGTCGCCGCCGCGCTTGTTGATCTTGGTGGCCACCCAGATGCCCTTGCGGCGACCCTTGAGCAGCTTACCGACGCGCTCCTCGCTGACCCCGTTGCCGTAGCCGTAAGCGGTGTCGAAGTAGGTGATGCCCTGCTCCAGGGCGCGGCTGCCCGCCTCCAACGCCTTGTCCTCTTCCTTGTAGCTGAGGAAGCGGCTGCCGCAGCCGAAGCCGAGGATGGAGACTTGCGCGCCGGTCTTGCCCAAGGTGCGCATGGGCATTCCGGTCCGCTTGTCGATTTTCGCCGCGGGCGCCGGCGGCAGGGCCAGGGCTGCCAGCGTCGCCGACTCCAGGAAGGATCGTCTCGAAATATGCATGGTGAGCTCCTTAGAAAAGATCATAGCCCATCCGCAGGCGGGTGGGCATTGTATGATGTCAACATGAAAACCCTGCTTATCCCTCTGGTTTTCGCGGCCGTCGCCTTCCCGCAAGTCGCCACTCTCACCGGACGCGTCACCGATCCCAGTGGAGCCATCGTGCCGCAGGCCGCTGTCTCGGCTCGCGCGGTCGAAACCGGGATCACCACGAACACCGAAACCACCAGTGACGGCTACTACACCCTGCCCGCCCTCCAGCCCGGCCGCTACGACGTCACCATCTCCAAAACCGGCTTCGTCCCCATCCGCCAGACCGGCCTCGCCCTCGCCGTGCAGCAGGTGGCGCGCCTGGACGTGTCGCTCAAAGTCGGCGCTGTCGCCGAAACCATCGAGGTGCAGGCGCAGACTCCGCTTCTCGAAAGCGAATCGAGCAGCGTCGGCCTGGTTATTGGCAACCGCCAGGTCACCGAGCTTCCCCTGCTGGGACGCAACAGCTATGCCTTGGCCATGCTGGTCCCAGGAGTCCGCAACTCAGCCGGCGTCAACAACCTGGTGATCGATCAAATCAGCACGGTGGCGTATTCGATCAACGGCCAGCGCTCCAACGCCAACGAGTTCCTGCTCGACGGCGCGCCCAACTCGGCCGCCTCCCAGAACCAGCCCGTCATCAACGCCAATCCCGACATGCTCCAGGAGTTCAAGGTCGAAACCAACAACTTTGCGGCGGAATTCGGACGCGCCGCCGGCGGAGTCTTCAACGTGGTCACCCGCAGCGGCACCAACGACCTTCACTTCTCCTTCTATGAATTCCTCCGCAACGACAAGCTCAATGCCAACGACTACTTCGCCAACCGCTCCGGCACCCAGCGCGCCCCGTTCCGCTTCAACCAGTTCGGCGGCACCGTCGGAGGCCCCGTCGTTATCCCGGGCCTGTACAACGGCAGGAACCGCACCTTCTTCTTTGTCAACACCGAGATCGTCCGCTTCATCCAGGGCATCACCTACACCGCCGTTCTCCCCGACCCGCGGCAGCTTACCGGCGACTTCTCCCAGGCACGGCTCACCGACGGACGCGCGGTCAATCTCTTTGACCCCGCTACCACCAGAGCCAATCCTTCCGGCGGTTTCCTCCGCAGTCCTTTCGCCGGAAACGTCATCCCCGCCGGCCGCATCGATCCGGTCGCGCGCAACGTTTCCCGCCTCTTTCCCGCGCCCACCGACCCCAACACTCCACTGGGCGTCATTAACTACACCCGCACCGACGGCAACCGCGTCCCCAAGGACTCCTACAGCTTCCGCGGCGACCACAACATCACGAACACCAACCGCATTTTCGCCCGCTACTCCTACGACGACACTCCCTACATCCGCGCCCCCGCCTACGGCCCCGACTTCCGCAACATCGCCCCCACCGCCGGGCCCCAGATCTTCACACGCTGGAACGGGGTGCTCGAAGATTCGCATGTCTTCTCGCCCACGCTGCTTGGCATCTTCCGCTATTCCGCCACCCGCCTCATCAACCGCCGCCGCCCCTACTCGGACAACTTCGATATCACCTCCCTCGGCCTGCCCGCCTACATGCGCAACGGCATGGTCGATCCCATCTCGCTGCCCGCCATCCAGATCACCGGCTACTCGATCACCGGCTCGGTCCCCAACATCGTCGTCGGCGGCCTCATAGGCGCCACCGACCTCATCACCTTCGGCCACACTCTGCAAACCATCCAGGGCAATTTCACCAAGAACCTCACCCGTCACACCTTCAAGTTCGGCGGCGAGCTCCGCGCCGTCCAGTTCAACGCCCAGCAGACCGGCGACGTCGCCACCAACTTCAACTTCACTCCCGCCTGGACCCAGGGCCCCAATCCTACAGTGTCCAGCGCCGTCGCTGGACTTGGTCTGGCAACTTTCCTGCTCGGAATCCCCGCCGGCGGCGTCAACCCGGCCCCCGCGTTGGCCATGACCACGAAGTACCACGCCCTGTTTTTCCAGGACTCCTGGAAAGTCACTCCCAAGCTCACCGTCAACTGGGGCGTGCGCTATGACTACGAAAGCGCGCGCACGGACCGCTTCAACATGCTCACCAATTTCGACTATCAGGCGCCCTCCCCACTGCGTGCTGCGGGTCTCAACCTGCGCGGCGGACTGACCTTCGTCGGTGTGGGCGGCCAGCCGCGATATAACGCCAATCCGGACCGCAACAACTTCGCGCCCCGCCTCGGCATCGCCTACAAGCTCACCCCCAAGACAGTCATCCGCGCCGGTGGCGGGCTGTTCTACGCGTCCACCGCCGGCGTCGGCGGCGCCGCCGGCGCCTTCGGTGTCTCCGGCTTCCAGGCCGCCACCAGCATCGTCACCAGCCTGGACGGCGTCACGCCCGTCGTCCGGTGGAGCGACCCCTATCCCGGCGGCCTGTTCAACAAGCCCACCGGCTCCAGCCTCGGCTTGGCCACGCTGCTGGGTCAATCCATCCAGTTCTACGACCGCGGCAACATCACTCCCTACAGCGGCCAGTGGAATTTCAACATCCAGCGGGAGGTCCCGGGCAACGTCCTGTTCGAGATCGGCTACGCCGGCAGCCGCGGGCTGTTCTTCACGGAGGGCCGCCAGTGGAACCAGCTCGCCCCCGGGTTTCTCCCCCTCGGCGACGCCCTGCGCGCGCAGGTGGCGAACCCCTTCGTCGGCCAGATCGCCGTCGGCGCCCTCTCCCGGCCCACCGTGGCGCGAGCGCAGCTTCTCCGCCCATACCCGCACTTCGAAGGGGTCGCCTCCCAGAACGCCTCGTGGGCATCGTCCAGCTACCATGCTCTCGAGATCAAGGCCGAGAGGCGCTACGCCAGCGGCCTCAGCATCATGGTCGCCTACACCTGGTCCAAGCTTCTCGACTACGGCAGCGGTCCCTTCGCTGGAGAGGCGCTCGGCGCCAGCACTTTCCAGAACCACTACAATCTCTCCTCCGAATGGAGCCCGTCCATTCTCGATCAGACCCAGCGGTTCATCATGAACGCCGTCTACGAGCTTCCTTTCTTCCGCCAGAGCCGTGGCCCGCTGGCCAAGCTGCTCGGCGGCTGGCAGGCGGGCGGCATCTGGTCGAGCTTTTCAGGCGGCCCGCTCGGCGTCACCTCCGCTGTCAACAACACCTTCTCTCAGGGCGGCGGCCAGCGTCCCAACTGGAACGGCAATACTCCCTGCGTGGCTAACCCCACGCCGGAGCGGTGGCTCGACGCCGGCGTTTTCTCCGTCGCGGCGCCCTACGCCTTCGGCACCGCGCCCCGCACCTTCAACGGCTGCCGCAGCGACGTCACCGCCCAAGTGGACATCACCTTCACCAAGAACACCCGCTTTTACGAGCGCTGGAACCTCCAGTTCCGCGCCGAGGTGTTCAATATCTCCAATAAGGCGCGCTTCGCGCCCCCCAACCAGAACTTCGGCAACCCCCAGTACGGCGTGGTCAACGCCCAAGGCAATCTGCCGCGCATCGTCCAGTTCGGCTTGAAGTTAAGTTATTAGGGGAGGGGGCGTGCCCCGAGGTCTCACTTGTTGCCGAACGATTGTGGCGCTTCAGCGAAGGCGGCGCGTTTGGGGCCGTCGCTTGCAGCGCCTTGTCAGGCCGAACCTCTTGACCCGGCCAAGCCCAGCAAGTCCCGTGCCTGTCTGGATGAGACCGTCTCACTTTGCCGGGCACGAGAATCCAGAAACTTCATTAGCGCGCGGTTCTGACGTGCCAACTCGATTTCCCGACTAAAGTCGTCGAGCTCAGCAAGAATGAACTCCTCGCCTTCAGGCGATCGCAAGATGACGTTCTCCTTCCTCGCCCGCCTGAGGAGTGCGTGAACGCTCCTGGCCTGTCGGGAAATCGTGATCGTTTTCATAACTGGAACTCCTCACCACGAACGTAAAGGCGATTGCCACGTTTGTGCCCGATCGCTTCAATCTTCACAACCGCCCCTCCCTCATCTATGTCGTAGAAGGCTCGGAAGCGGTCGATTCGCAGTTCCCTCTCCGCCAGTCGGTTTGGCCTCAGAATTTTGTTGTTTCGTGTCTCGCGATCCGGTTCGTGCTTCAGGCTTGAGTCGATCTGGTCCATGATTCGCCTTCGGTCTCGCCTGCTGAATCTCTTGAGGTCCTCGACGGCCTCCGGCGTGTACCTGATCTCGAACATGCCCAGCAAGGCATTCTATTTCAGCCAACGGCATCCACGTCGCCGGCCTTCCGCAGAGGATTTTGGCCTGCCGGTTGCGGCGCGCGGAGATGGAGAAAGGGCAGAAAGCTTCGGGCCGCAAGCCGTGGGCTAAAAATCAGTTGGACTAACCGCTGCGCTACGCCAACTATGGGGATTGTATCGCGCCGGGGGAGGTCCCGGCAAGCAAACAGTGGGGTGGAAGCTGACCGTGCGGGGCGGCGCCGTTTTTGCGCCGCCCGTTGCAACGCCTGGTTAGTTCTTCGCCCCATGTTCCATCAGGAGTTTTGCGACCGCCTTGGCCTTGTGAACGGTGGTCTCTCCCAACGGAGTCCTGCCGTTGAGATTCCTGGCGCCCAGGTCAGCGCCTCGGGTGATGAGCAGTGCGGCAACTTGTTTCTGATCTCCGTGCGCGGCCGCATGGAGGGGGGTCGTGCCCCAGTGGCCGTTCTGGTTGTGATCGTTGATGTCAGCGCCCGCCTCCAACAGGATTGTGGCCACCTCCGCATGCCCGTTCCACGCCGCACAATGCAAGGGAGTCGAGCCATCCTTGTCGCGGGCTCCGACGAGTGACCTGTCGGGGTCCAGAAGCCTGCGCACTGTCGGTGCGTCACCTTTTTTGGCGGCTTTGATTATCTGTCGGGCGGCATCTTCATCCATGAGGGATCCTCTCTTGTTGCCGAACGACTGTGGCGTGCAGCGGGCTCGGTTTTTGCGCCGTCGGCTGCAACGCCGTGATCGTTCTGCCATCGGCAAGATCCACGACCAGAGGATCATCACTTACGGTCAAGCTGTGCGCCAATGCTTCCCTCAGTTCAGTCCCCGAAGTAGTCATGCCATGCCCTCACCAAGAACGCCGCTTCCTGCCCGACAAGCGCCTCCAGGCGCCAAAGCTCCGCCCGACAGAAGCGGCGACTCCTCCGCCCCACTAAAACCGCTGCGCCAACCATGGAGATTGTATCGCGCCGGGGAGGACCAGCCGGCACTGGGCCAGTCGCCGTAGGGCTCAAATACCAGATCAGCTTGCGGCCGAACCCGAGGTGGCGTGTTATGATGTCCGCATCATGGCCGTCGTCTCCGCCGCTCGCCCGGCGGCATCGCCGGTTGCTCCGGCGAGCGAGACCGAGCGTCTATACACGCTGGACGCCTTCCGCGGTTTCACCATGGTCTGGATGTTCTCCCAGGCCTTCGGCCTGCTCTACTTCAGAGACCACCCGGCGATGGGAGGGCTGGCGCGTCAGTTCACACACCACGACTGGCACGGCATGTACGCCTGGGACCTGATCCAGCCGTTCTTCATGTTCATCGTCGGCGCGGCCATGCCGTTCGCCTTCGAGCGCCGCTGGAGTGCGGGCGAGCCATGGGGCCTGAGCCTCTGGCACGTGCTGCGTCGCTCGGCTCTGCTGATCCTGCTGGGCACCATGGCTCGATCGATCGGCGCGGGCAAGCCGATCCTGGACCTGATCAACGTGCTGGCGCAGATCGCATTCACCTACGTGGTGGCGTTCCTGGTGCTGCGGCGGAGCTGGCGGGTCCAGGCGGCGACGGCGGGAGCCTTCCTGCTGGCGCACTGGGCGATTTACGTGTTTCTCATCCCCTCCGGCGCCGCCGGGGCATGGGAAAAAGGAACCAACATCGGGGCGTGGCTGGACGGCCTGGTGCTCGGCAAGAACTGGGGCGGCGGCTACGCCACCATCAACTGCATTTCGGAAACCGCCAACACGATTTTCGGCGTCATGGCCGGCAGCCTGCTGATGAGCTCGCAGCCGGCGGCGCGGAAGATGCGCATCCTGGCGCTCACCGGAGTGGCGGCGCTGGCGCTGGGGCTGGCGCTCGATCCGCTGGTTCCGAGCATCAAGAGGATCTGGACGGCGTCGTTCGCCATATACAGCACCGGCTACACGCTGCTGGCGCTGGTGGTGTTCTACTGGCTGTGCGACGTGCGCCGCTGGCGCGGTTGGGCGAAAGTGTTCGTCATCGTGGGGATGAACTCCATCTTCATTTACCTGTTCCACGAGATCCTGCACCGCTGGCTGAACCAGACGGCGCGGGTGTTCCTCGGCTGGGCCGTCACCTGGTGGGGACCCTGGGGCCAGATGCTGAACGTATGGGCAGTGGTCGGCTTCGAGATCTACGTCTGCTGGTGGCTGTGGCGGCGGAGAATCTTCTTCAAGCTGTGACTCGGCGCACCACGATTCCGCTCGCCCTCCTGCTGCCGCTTTTCTCGTCCGAACGGAGGTGTCCGATGAAAATTCTGGGGTTGTTGCTGGCGTCTATGCCCCTGCTCGCCCAGGTCGACCTGGGAAGCATCGGCGGCACGATCACGGATGCGACCGGCGCGGTGGTGGCCGGAGCCACGGTTGAGGTACGCAACCAGGAGACCAACGTCGCCGGCCGTGCCGCGAGCAACGAGCAGGGACTGTACCTGGCGCCGCTGCTTCGTCCCGGCCGCTACACGGTCACGGTGGAAGCGGCCGGCTTCAAGAAATCCGTCCGCCCGGACCTGATCCTGCAAGTGCAAGGGAGGCTGAAGGTCGACTTCCAGCTCGAGCTGGGCCAGGTGACCGAGAGCATTGAAGTGAGCGCGGCCACGCCGCTGCTGGACACCGAGTCCGGCTCCACCGGCACGGTGATCGACAGGCAGAAGATCACCGAGCTGCCGCTGAACGGGCGCGACTGGCTGCGGCTGGGCCGGATGGCGCCCGGCGTGGTTTCCACGTATCGCGCACGCGACCGCAGCTTCACCGCCAACGGCATGCGCAGCATCCAGAACACGTTCGTCATCGACGGGGTGGTGAACGTGAGTTACCTGCGCGGGCTGGACGACCGGCGGCGCGACGTGGTGCGCCCGTCGGTGGACGCGCTCCAGGAGTTCAAGGTGCAGACCAGCAATTTCTCGGCGGAGTTGGGCCAGTCGGCCGGCGCGGTGGTGAATGCCACGATCAAATCGGGGACCAACGCGCTGCACGGAACCGTGTTCGAGTTCGCGCGCAACTCGGTCTTCGACGCCACGCCGTTCTTCCAGCCGGCCGGAACCAGCAAGCCGCGGTTCAACCAGCATCAGTTCGGAGGCTCGGTGGGCGGCCCGATCCGGCGCGACAAGACTTTCTTCTTCGCCGCCTTCGAAGGCCAGCGCCTGGCGACCGCCGCCCCCCAGGTAGCCAGTGTGCCCCTGGCCGCCGCGCGTGCCGGCGATTTCGGTTCCACACCGCTGTTCGATCCCGCCACGCTGCGCCGCGACGGCGCCGGCTTCGCGCGCGATCCGTTCCCCGCCAACCGCATCCCGGAGAACCGCTTCGACACCGTGGCCGCCCGCCTGCGCGCGGTCTACCCGCAGCCCAATCTCGCCGGCGCGGTCCGCAACTTTTTCTACAACCCCTCCCGCACGGACCGCGGCGACCAGGTGGACGCCCGCGTGGATCACCGCATCGGCGACCGCGACTCGGCGTTCGGCCGGTTCAGTTTTCTCCAGAGCCCGGACCTGGCCCCGAACGCGATGCCGGCCCCCGCCAACCCGCCGGTGTTCACCAATAACAACACGCGCGGCGTCGCCGGAGGCTGGATCCACAACTTCGGCGTCAGCGTGGTCAACGAGCTGCGGTACGGATTCAACCGCATCCTGGTGACGCAGCAGACCAACACGCCACGCGACGATTCCGGCATCCCGAACTCGCTCGCGCCGGGCGTGTTCGGTCCTCCCGTCATCAACGTTACCGGGCTGAACAGCCTGGGGGCGCAGGGGAATCTGCCGATCTCGAAATTCTCCGAAAGCCACCAGGTCCTGAACAACCTGACGTGGGTGCGGGGACGGCACACCTGGAAGGCGGGGTTCGACTTCCGCCGCATCCGCTCGTTCACCGACACGACGTTGAGCGGAAAAGGGTCGCTGAACTTCAACGGCGTCTACACGCAGAACCCGCAGCGGCGCGCGGGCACCGGCGCCCCGTTCGCCGATCTTCTCCTCGGCCTGGCCTCCGACGGGACCGTAGGCAGCCGGCTGGTCTCCGACGAGTTCGGCCAGGTGTTCGCCGGATACTTCCAGGACGACTGGAAGCTCACCGGCACGCTGACGTTGAACCTCGGGCTGCGCTACGAGGTCGCCACGCCGTACACGGAGAAGGATAACAAGATGGAGAACTTCATCTACGCTCCGGGGGCGCCGGGCTTCGGCGAGCTGGGGCTGGCGGGCGTCGGCGGCTACTCGCGGGCGCTGCTGCGCACGGACCGCAACAACCTGGCGCCGCGGTTCGGCTTCGCCTGGCAGGCCCAGCGACGGACGGTCCTTCGCGGCGGCTACGGGATCTTCTTCGGCCAGGACGAGAGCTACGGCGTTGTGGCGCGGCCGACGGGCAACCCGCCGTTCTTCGTCACGGTGTCGTTTCCGAGCGACCAGTTGAATCCCAACCTGACGCTGCGCGGCGGCTTCCCGGCCAACGCGGTGGACCCGCGCAACGCCCGCTTCCCGAACGCGGTCGGCTATCCGGCCGACTTCCCGCTGCCCTACATCCAGCAGTGGGGCATCAACGTGCAGCGCGAGCTGGCCGGGCAGTGGGTGATGGAGGTGGGCTACGTGGGCTCGCTCGGACTGAAGCTGACCGGGGCGCGCAACGCCAACCAGCCGCCTCCCGGGCCGGGCGCTGTGCAGGGACGGAGGCCGTTTCCTCTCTACGGGAACGTTCGCGCCATCGAGCCATACAGCCGCTCTCATTACCACGGCCTGAACGCGCGCGCCGAGCACCGCTTCTCGGGAGGCTTCACGATGCTGGCGGCCTACACCTGGGGCCACGTCATCGACATCGCCAGCGCGATCAACGGCGAGGACGACTTCACCGCCCTGCCCCAGGACGGCCGCGATCTCCGTAGCGAGACCGGCAACGCCGCCTACGACATCCGCCAGCGGCTGGCGGTCAACTACATCTACGAGCTGCCGTTCGGAAAGGGCAAACGGTGGGCGGCGAAGGGCTGGGCCAGACACGTTGCCGGCGGTTGGACACTGGCAGGGCTGATGGAACTGGAGTCCGGGCGCGTGTTTAACGTGACCGCCTCGCGCGATTCTTCCAATACCGGGACAACGGCCCGGCCGAACCGGCTGCGCAACGGGGTTCTCCCGCGGGGCGAGCGCACGCTCAACCGGTATTTCGACGTCTCCGCCTTCGAGATCGCCCCGGATTTCGGATTTGGCAACTCGGCGCGCAACCCGCTCTACGGACCGGGACGGGTGAATTTCGACCTGGCCGTGCACCGCGATTTCGCCCTCGCCGAGCGGGCGCGGTTGCAGTTCCGCGGCGAGCTGTTCAACGCCTTCAACACACCGCAGTTCGGCGAACCCAACGCGGTGATCGGCAATCCGCTGGCCGGGGTGATCGGCGGCGCCATCAGCGGTCCGCGGCAGATCCAGTTCGGCCTGAAGCTGGTCTTCTGATGCTTCGCACCGCCGGAGCGGTTATAATTCGCTATTAGCCTTCATGCTGATGCGATGGACGGTTCCCGTTGCCGCCGTGGTGTGCACGTGGCTGGTGCTTGGCGCGGCCGAATACACGGCCGGGATGCGCGCCTACGCCCGCGGCGACTACCCCGCCGCGCTCAAGGAACTGATGCCGGTAGCCGAGGGCGGGCACGCGCCGACGCAGTTCACCATCGGATACATGTACGCGACGGGCAAGGGTCTGGCGCGCAATGACGCCGCGGCGCTGCAATGGTACCGGCGCTCGGCGGAGCTGGGATTCCCCGACGCGCAGTACGCGGTGGGCTACCACTATGCCAACGGCATCGCCGTCGCCGCCGATCCGCGCGAGTCGCTGAACTGGTATCGCAAGGCGGGCATGCAGGGACACGCGACCGCCCTGTACACGGTCGCGACCATGTACGCGGCCGGGACCGGCACTACGCAGGACGAAAAGGAAGCGTTGAAGTTTTTCGTACTGGCGGCCGAGCGCGGACACGCCGCCGCGCAGCTTGCCGCCGCCATGCGCTACGCGAGCGGCCTGGGCGCCGCACAGGATGACAAAGAGGCGGGGAAATGGTTCCGGATGGCCGCCGACCAGGGTTTCGTCGACGCGCAGCACGCCCTCGGCTCGATGTACGCCGACGGACGGGGCCTGACGCGGGACGATCGCGAAGCGCTCCGCTGGCTGATGAAGGCCGCCTCGCAGAACCACGCGGGCGCGCAGTACGCCGTCGGCTCGATTTACGCCGAGGGCCGGGGTATCGGCCGGGACGAAAAGCAGGCGCTGCAATGGCGGCTCAAGGCCGCCGGACAAGGCCACACGGATTCGCAATTCGCGGTCGGCGGCATGTACGCCGAAGGTCGCGGAGGCGCGGCCGACCCCGAGCAAGCCGTGCAATGGTACACGCGGGCCGCCGACGCCAACCATGCCGGCGCGCAATACCAGCTCGGACTCCTCTACGCCAACGGCAAAGGCGTGCCGCCGAATGACGAGGAAGCGGTGAAATGGTACGGCCGCGCGGCCGGGCAGGGTCATGGCAGTGCGCTCTCCGACCTTCGCGCCATGGTCGCCGCCGGCCGCGGAGGTGGGACGGGCGAGCAGGAGTCGTTAAAGCTGTACCAGCTTTCGGCGACACAGGGGCAGGCCGACTCGCAGTATCATCTCGGCCTCATCTACTCGACCGGCCGCGGCGTTGCGCCCAGCGACCCGGAGGCACTGAAGTGGTATCGGCTGGCAGCCGCGCAGGGTCACGCCGATTCCCAGTACGCACTCGGCTTCATGTACGCCGGCGGCCGCGGGGTCCCGGCCGACGACGCGGCGGCGGTGAAGTGGTTCCGGCTGGCTGCCGAGCGGGGGCAGCCCAACGCGCAGTACGGGCTGGCGGTGGCCTACTCGACCGGGAAGGGAATACCAAAGGACGAACGGGAGGCGGCGCGCTGGTATCTCGCAGCGGCCGAGCAGGGTCACCTGGAGTCGCAGACCACGCTCGGGTTCCTCTATTCGGCCGGCCGCGGCGTGCCCCAGGATTTTGTTCACGCCCACATGTGGTCCAACCTGGCCGCCTCGGGGGGCGATTCCGTCGGTGTCAAAAACCGCGATCAACTGGCGGCGGCGATGACCAAGGAACAGATCGCCCAGGCGCAGGAACTGGCGCGGAACTGGAAACCCAAGCCGGCGGGGGCGCAGGCGCCAAAAAGCGCCTCGGAAGCGACCGGGGGAGCGGGCCCGCAGCCGCGGCCTTGAGCGACCTCTGCGAGCGCCGCCCGTGGCAGAACTGAGAAACGACCGCTTGCTGAGTACTGCATTGGCGTGGCGCAGGCTCTCAGCCTGCCGCGTCGGCACTCCTGCCGACGCTTGGTTGGGCGGCCCGTGCGCCGAGATGAGTCTCGGCGCGGCAGACACGAGTGTCTGAGACACGTCTGGGAACATACGTCATCGTAATTCTGAAACGGTGTGCTGACGCGCGCGGCCGGTCAACCACGGGCCGCCTAGCGGCCGGCGAAACCGACGGCCACGCCGTCGTCGGCGAGCAGCGAGTCTTCGAAGCGGTAATCGAGCGGCAGATGCCGATGGTGGCGGAGATACCAGCGGTAGGTTTCCTTCAGCCCTTCGGCGAACGCGGTGGGACGGAAACCGAGCACGCGTTGGGCTTTGGCAGTGATCTGGGTGATCGGAGGCATGTCGTAGTAGGTTCCGAAATACAGCTTCGGCCCCATCGGGTGCCCGCCGGCGCGTAGGATCCTTCCCCGGGGAACGCGCACCAGCGTCGCTTTCTTATTCGCTGCCTCGGCGAAGGCCAGGACGGCATCCTCCTGAGTCACAGGGCGTGAATTCGCGATGTTGAATGCGTGTCCGACCGCGGCGGGCGTTTCCAGCACGCGCAGGCAGGCCCAGACCAGGTCTTTTATGTAGACGAACTGCATCAGCCGGCGGCCGTCACCGGGGACCAGGATCTGCCGGCCGGCGCGCAGCCGGTCCCAGAAGAAAGCCTCGCGGTAGAACGGGTTGTGCGCCCCGTAGACGAAGGGCGGTCTGAAAGTGACGACGGGAAATCGCGAGCGCTGGTGCATGCGAAACAGCACCCGCTCGGTCATCGCCTTGTTGCGGCAGTAGGGCTCGCGATGGTCGTCGGGCGCCAACGCATCCGACTCGTGGTGGTTCAATCCGTCGCCGTAGGCGGCCACGCTGGAGAGGAAGACGTAGCGTACCAGGTGATCGCCGCAGGTGCGTGCGGCGGCTTCCACGTGCTGCGCCGTGGTGCCCCGCTGCCAGTCGTAGACATTGTCGAACACCGCTTCGAAGCGCTGCCCGGCCAGGGCTTGCGCGACCTGTTTCGGGTCGTTGCGGTCGGCCATGAGGTTGCCGACCTGGCGCCCCAGTTCGTGTTTCGGCTTCCGGTGGAGCACGGTCACCTGGTGACCCGCATGGAGCAGCTCGCGCACGAGGGTTCGCCCGATGAACAGGGTACCGCCGATAACTAGAACTTTCATACGAGCCGCACCTCAGTCGTAGTACTCCAGCCCGAGGTGGGTGATCAAGTCCTCGCCCTGCATCCAGCGGAGTGTGTTCTTCAGCTTCATCAGTTGGATGAAGATGTCGTGCTCCGGGTACAGCCCCGGCGCCGTCATGGGAGCCTTGAAGTAGAACGAGAGCCATTCCTGGATGCCGCGCATGCCGGAGCGCTGCGCCAGGTCGAGGAAAAGCACCAGGTCGAGCACGATGGGGGCGGCGAGGATCGAGTCGCGGCACAGGAAGTCGATCTTGATCTGCATCGGATAGCCCAGCCAGCCGAAGATGTCGATGTTGTCCCAGCCTTCCTTGGAGTCCCCGCGCGGCGGATAGTAGTTGATCCGCACGGCGTGGTAGAGGTTCTTGTACAACTGCGGGTACAGGTCCGGCTGCAGGATTTGCTCCAGGACGGACAGCTTGGTCTCCTCCTTGGTCTTGAACGAGCCGGGATCCTCCAGCACCTCGCCGTCGCGGTTGCCCAGGATATTGGTGGAAAACCAGCCGCTGATGCCGAGCATGCGGGCCTTCATCCCGGGCGCGATGAGCGTCTTCAGGAAGGTCTGACCGGTTTTGAAGTCCTTACCGCAAAGGGGAATCTGGCGCTCGCGCGCGAGATCGAGAAGGGCCGGAACCTCGGTGGTCAGGTTGGGAGCGCCATTGGCGAACGGCACGCCGCATTGCATCGCGGCATAGGCATAGATCTGGCTCGGCGCGATCTCCGGATCGTTCTTCATCAGGCCGCACTCGAACTCCTGGAGCGTCTGGTGGACCGGCGCAGGCCGGTGATGCACCTCGGTGGATCCGCACCAGATCATGATGAGGCGCGCGGCGCCGGTGGAGGCGCGAAAGTTCTCGATGTCCTCCATCAGCATGTGGGCGCGATCCATATTCGATCCGCCCTGCTTGACGTTGGGGCCGTTCAGGCGGCGCACGAATTCGGGGTCGAAGACGGCCTTCATCGGGCGTACGGCTTCGAGCGGCTCGCGTACCTGTTCGAGCAGCGCCGGCTCGATCACTTTGGCTTCGAGCGCGGCCTGGTAGGCGTTGTCCTCGAAGATGTCCCAGCCGCCGAACACCAGGTCTTCCATGCGCGCCAGGGGAACGAAATCCCGGATGCGCGGCGTGCGGTGCTCGGTGCGCTTTCCCAGGCGGATGGTGGCCATCTGGGTGAGCGAGCCGATCGGTTCGGCCAAGCCCCGTTTGATCGCCTCGACGCCGGCCATGAAGGTGGTGGACACGGCCCCGAGGCCGGGAATCAGCACGCCCAGTTTACCGTCCGCGGGCGCGATCTGAACGTTGGGTGCCTTCGCCAAGTTTCCTGCTCCTCGAAGAATAGGCCGCCGATCGGTCCTGGAATCGCCGGAGGCCACTTGTGTCATTCGCCGCGACGGGCGAAGCCCGTCATGGAATGATTCACGGAAAGTGCAAGATGTTATACTATCACGTCATGCAGAATCGCGCCTCTGCCACCATCTCCGCCGTTCTGGTGGACGACGAAAGTCTGGGGTGCGACGAGCTGGCCTACCTGATCCATGAGATTCCGGAGCTGGAGCTGGTCGGCACAGCGCGTAACGGCCTGGAGGCGGTGGAGCTGATCGAGAAACTCGAGCCCGACATCGCTTTCCTCGACGTCCAGATGCCCGGCCTGGACGGCATGGGGGTGATTCGCCGCCTGCGCGAGCGCGGGGGACAACTTCCGTACTTCATCCTGGTGACCGCCTTCGAGCAGTACGCCGTGGAAGCTTTCCGCCTGGAAGCGCTGGACTACCTGCTCAAGCCGGTGGAGAAGGGCCGCCTGCGGCAGTCGCTCGAGCGGGCGCGGCGGTTTGTTGCCGACAGGCCCGCGGGCGCGCACCCGGAGCCCGCCCTGGTGCGGGGGCCGGCGCAACGCAGCAAGCTGCTGGTCCGCAGCGGCAGTCGCAACTTCATTGTCGACGCCCAGGAAGTGATCTACGCAACCATCCAAGACGGCCTCATCACGGTGGTGACCGCCAACTTCGAGGGCACCTCCAATTACCGCACCATCGAGGAGCTGCAATCGAACCTGGACCAGGAGACCTTCTGGCGCGTGCATCGCTCCTACCTGGTGAATATCAACCGAATCAAGGAAGTGATCCCCTGGTTCAAGTCGAGCTACCAGCTTCGAATGGACGACAAGAAGCAGACGGAGATCCCGGTGAGCCGCGTGCAGACACGCCGGCTGCGGGCGCTGCTGAAGCTCTGAGGCGCACGGCGTGCCCGCGACCATCCAGCCCGGAGTGATGCTCGCCCACTACCGCGTCGGATCCCGTCTGGGCGCGGGCGGCATGGGCGAGGTCTGGCTGGCCCATGACACGCGGCTGGACCGGGACGTGGCGCTGAAGATTCTGCCCGCGGATCTGGCGGCCAACGCCGATCGCATGCGGCGGTTCGTCCAGGAAGCCAAGGCCGCGGCGGCGCTCAATCATCCCAACGTCGCGCAGATCTACGAGATCGGCGAGGCGGGCGAGGTCCACTTCCTTGCCATGGAGTACGTCGAGGGGCGAACGCTGGCCGATCGCATCCGCGAGGGGCCCCTCGGGCCGGAGACGATCGTCGAGATCGCCGCGCAGACAGCCGACGCGCTCGAGCTGGCGCATTCCAAAGGGATCACCCACCGCGACATCAAGCCGGCCAACATCATGCTCACCCCGCGGGGGCAGGTGAAGGTTCTCGACTTCGGCCTCGCCAAGCGGGCGATGGCGGTGCAGCCGGAGAGCGGGGAAACGGCGACCGACATGGGAACCGATCCCGGGATGGTCATGGGCACCGTGCATTACATGAGCCCGGAGCAGGCACGCGGGCTGGAGGTGGACCCGCGCACCGACCTGTTCAGCCTGGGCGTGGTGGTCTACGAGATGGCGACCGGACAGCGGCCGTTCGCCGCCGGAACCACGGCCGACACGCTGGCGCGCATCCTGCAATCGGAGCCGGAGCCGGTGACGCAACGGAACCCGGCAGCGCCGGCGGAGATGGAGCGCATCGTTCGCAAATGCCTGGAGAAGGACCGCGACCGGCGATATCAATCGGCGCGAGACCTGGCCGTCGACCTGAAAAACCTGCGGCGCGATACCGCCCCTGCCATCGCGTCGGCGGCTTCGGCGCCAGCCGTGCGTCGCCTGCCGCGCCGTTCGGCGATGGTGCTGTTCGCCGCGGCCGCGATGGTGGTGCTGCTGGTCGCGGCGGGTATCTGGTTGTGGCTCGCCCGCCCGGGGCCCATCGATTCGCTCGCCGTGCTGCCGTTCACCAACGCCACCGGCAACGCGGAACTGGAATACCTGAGCGAAGGCATCACGGAAACACTGATCAATCAACTCTCGCGGATCGCGGGGCTGCGCGTCATCTCGCGCAGCGGCGTTCTCCGGTACAAGGGCAAGGAAGGGGAGATCCCGAAGATCGCCGGCGAGCTGGGCGTGCGGGCGGTCCTCACCGGCCGTGTCACCCAGCGCGGCCAGGCGCTGGCCATCAGTCTCGAGCTGGCCGGCGCGCCCGACAGCCGCCAGCTCTGGGGCGAGCGCTACGAAGGCGCCGCCGACCAGATCCTGCGGATCCAGGACCGCATCGTGCAGGAACTCTCCGCCCGGCTGCGGCTGGAACTCTCCGCCGCCGACAGCAAACAGCTCGCCCGGGCCGACACGGGCAACCCCGAGGCCTACCGTTTGTACCTGCAAGGATTACATCAATTGGAGAAATTCACCCGCGAAGGTTGGGGGCGGGGAACCGAATACCTGAACCAGGCGATCCGGATCGATCCCCGCTACGCGCGCGCCCACGCCGCCCTCGCCGAATCGTACTTTGTCGCCGGCGACTGGTTCCTGCCCTCCAAGGAAGCCGTACCGAAGTCCCGGGAAGCGGCGCGGAAAGCCGTTCAACTGGACGACAGCCTCAGTGAGGCCCACTGCGCCCTGGGCAAGAGTTACGTGCTCTATTTCGAGTGGGCGGACGCGGAGCGCGAGCTGCGGCGCGCCGTGAGCCTGAATCCCAACGATGCGCGAAGCCAGGGCTGGTACGGAAGCTACCTCGGGGCGCGCGGGCGAATCGAGGAGAGCATCGTCGCCCTCACGAAGGCGAAACAGCTCGAGCCCGTGTCGTCACTGTGGCCCATATTTCTCGGCGCTTCCCTATATAAGAATCGCCGATACGAATCGGCCCTTGCCGAGCTGCGAATCGCCCTGGACCTTGATCAACACTGGTTCGCCTACCTCTGGCTCGGATGGACGCGTCTTGCGAAAGGCGAAAGCGACCTGGCGGCGCAAGCCTTCCGCAAAGCCCTGGAGCTCTCCGACCTCACCGATCCCCGTGCCGGACTCGGTTGCGCCTACATGCGCATGGGAAAGCGCCGGGAAGCGCTCGATATGCTCGAACAACTCAAACAGCGCTCCCGTACCGGCATAGCGCCGCCGGACGATTTCGCCATCCTTTACGGCTGCCTGGGAGAAAAGCAGACCGCCGTGGAATGGGCCGAGAGGGCCTACGAGGAACATTCCGACATGTTGAGCCTGGGCGCCATCTCACCGATCTTCGACCCCATCCGCGGCGAGCCGCGTTTCCAGGCGTTGATGCGAAAGCTGGGAATGCCGCAGTAGAAAAGAATTGCCTACCGCTCCCTAACCATAACAAGGGCTGCGCCCTTGAAATCCTATGGAGAGGGTGACGAAGGATCCTACGACTCTTTGCGACTTTGGTACACCAGTCTAAGCCTGGCTGATCTTGTGAACTGAAAGGAGTTCACCATGTGAATTGCTCGTTCGTGCATGTAGCTGAACCGGAGCGAGTCGGAGTAATCCGGCTGGTGGAAACCGGGGAAGCAAACCTGCGAGCCGTAGCGCAAGCAAACCCGATTCGGCCTCGTGACGCTATTGGAGGTGGCC
>Ga0247727_10000486_pt1 | contig 96512 bp, 70 predicted proteins | sample WisWelCaveWW1625_FD_202498 | JGI IMG/M metagenome (GOLD analysis project Ga0247727, IMG submission 202498) | Biofilm microbial communities from Wishing Well Cave, Virginia, United States - WW16-25 | ecosystem: Environmental > Aquatic > Deep subsurface > Groundwater > Cave microbial mat | place...
TCCGAATCAACAACCAGAATCCCACGCCTTTTGTCTGGACGAAGCGGGTCGATGAGATTTTGGAAAAAGTAGGCCATTGTAAAGCCACGTCTGTTACACAACACTAGCGGGCCGGCCCTTGGTCGCCAAATCAAAACCCGGGTTCCTGGGCAGACTCCACGATTCCGAAATCGCGTCTTGGGACCATGAACATGTGGCGACACCACGCTACCATTCCCCGGCGTTCCCGCACCTCTGGACGCGCGTTGTTCATGGAGAGCTTTCCAGGATTGGGGAATCGCAAATCGCAACCATGAACCTTGGAGCGCGGCAGTCATGCCGCCGCGCCGTCCAATCGTAAGAACCGGTCAGGAGGCATGAACGCCGCGCAACCTGGGCAGGGTTATGAAATGGAATTGAATGGCCTGCGCTCCGATACCGGGCTATACGTGCGCGTGATGGCGAAGATGCTCGACTCGAACATCGTGAAACTCGTCCTGCCCGCCGCGGTGCTGGCGTGGGTGTGGGGGCTGACCCTCAATCACCTGCGAGTCGAGTGGACGCTCAACGAGCAATACACCTACGGTTGGGCGGTGCCGTTCCTGATGTGTTTCATGGTCTGGCGGCGCTGCTGCGCTCCGGAAGCCCGCGCGGCAGATTCTCAGAACTCATCGCCGTCAACGTCCACGGGTTCCGAAGGCCGCCGCCCCTGGCGTTCCGCCTCCGTCGCGTGTCTGGCGCTCCTGGCCTGCGCGCCGGTCCGGCTGATCGGCGAGGCCAATCCCGAATGGCGGCTGGTGAGTTGGGCGCTGGCCTTGGTTGCCGTGTCGCTCACGCTTTCGATGGTGGCGCTGGCCGATGGCGGCCACTGCTGGAAGCGACTGGCTTTTCCGGTCGGTTTCTTCCTGGTGGCGGTGCCCTGGCCCACGATGCTCGAGCAACTGGTCATTCAGGGGCTGACCCGGTTGAACGCATCGGCCAGTGTGGAGTTGCTCGGGCTGCTTGGCGTGCCGGCGTTGCGGCGCGGCAACGTGATCGAGATCGGCTCCGGCGTGCTGGGAATTGACGAGGCGTGCAGCGGGATTCGTTCGGTGCAGGCAGCGCTGATGCTTGCGTTGTTCTTCGGCGAATACCACCGGATGGCCGCCGCGAGGCGGTTCGGGCTGTGCGCTGTCGGCTTGGGGCTTTCGCTGGTGTTCAACCTTGCGCGCACGACGCTGCTCGTGATGGTGGCTGCGCGCTGGGGGATGGACTCGGTGGCGCAATGGCACGATCCGGCCGGTGTGACCATCCTGGTGGGCTGCTTCACCGGCCTTTGGCTCGTCGCGCTTTGGTGGAATCGGCGCGATCCGCTGCGGAACACAAACATCACGGAACGACCGGCTCAAGGGTTGCGGATCGCGGAGCAACTCCCGCGTTGGCTTGCGGGCAGCCTTGCAAAACGATTGGCGCAACTCTCATTGTGTTTCATCGCCTGGCTCGCGGTTTCAGAGGTCGGGATAGAGTACTGGTATCTGACGCATGAAAAACTCCTGCCGTCCGCCAGGGCTTGGACGGTGGTTTTCCCAAAGGACCAGCCTGCTTACGCCGAGCGCGCTTTACCGGCTCGGACGCGGCAATTGCTTCGCTTCGACGCGGCGCAGAACGCGTTCTGGCGCGACAAGAACGAGTCGCTCTGGCAGGGTACATTTCTCCGGTGGCAGCCCGGCAGGACCGCCACGCATCTGGCGCGCAGCCACACGCCGGAGGTTTGTCTGGCGGCCGCGGGCAGCCGGGTCGTGGCGGTGTCCGACTTGAAATGGATCAACGTCCAGGGCTTCGAACTGCCCGTGCGCTTTTATCAAATCGAGCAAGCCGGCCGGATGGTGAACGTGCTCTATTGCCTGTGGAGTGATCGCGCTTCACGCCAGGACGTGCGGACGCTTTCGCTCGATTACGGCGTCCGGCTCGGCTCCGTCTTCGCGGGCCTGCGGCTTCAGGGACAAAGGTCGCTGCAACTGGCAGTCTGGGGCGCGGCCAGCGCGGCGGAGGCCGAAGCCGCCCTCCTGCAACAGTTCAGCGAGATGGTGAAGGCTTCGCCATCGGGTCCATCCGCCCGCCCGGAATCGCGCCACGAGTCGCCGCCGTGAGGGCGCCGTCCAACGCGCGGCTGCCGGTCCTTCTGCACGGCGCCGGGTCAGAAGTTCAATCTCAGGCTGGCGGCAAACGTGCGTTCGCGCGGCAGTTCCACGTGGAGATTCAACGGGTTGAGCCGGTAATCGGTATCGAACAGATTCAGAACGCCGACCAGGACCTCCCGTGGCGGCGTTGCGGCACCGGAAGCGATCGTCCGCCATCAGATTGTGCCGCCAGAAGTCAGCGTCCGACACACCGGAGCTGTCCTGATGCCACCAGGCCGATTCCTACCATGCGAACCCGCCGCGCCATGACGCAAGCTCGCCATGAGCGAGAGTTGTTGCAGAGTCGCACGCTTCTTGGCCTCGAATTGATCCAACCCCGCAGTTGGGTCACGCCCTGCCGCAACGGCGAGAACAAGCTCAGGTCCAAATAGAAGAAACGCCGGGCGCCCTCGCGAGGGTGGCCGTCTGCTTGCCGGAAAGCCGATGCAGTGTATTGTAACTGGCATGGAAGGGACAATCATTGGAGAGCAAGCCGGTGCCCAGCACTGCCACCCCCGCGGCCAGCCCCAGCAACGTGAGCACAACGGATCGGTTAGGCGTCTTCAAGAATACATATGAAAGAGCCCGCATCTTTTTCACCACAAGACTCGGCACGGCCGGACGCAAAATCTTGCAGGAGGTATATCTACATGTTCTGCGCGTTGGCGGTCAGCTTTATCACCAAATTAGCGCCGATGGGCAGCTTGACGCCACTCGCGCGGGGTTACGGCCATGACTTTGGACTTGCGATGCTCATGTTCTTTACTGCGCGTTCACAGATTACTCATCGAGTGGAATGCGCTGCGTTTGTGTTCATTGTGGCGTCTGCACAGGAGTTTTCTCAGCTTTGGCTTTGGGGAACGTTTGATTGGTGGGACTTTTTAGCGTATGCAGCAGGCATTGCCGTGGGCTTCATGCTCGATGCCGTGAGCTTGAATCAGAAGGATAAGGATGAAACGGTCGCTTAACACTGCGCTGGAGCCAACAGCCGCCCCGCTTCTCCGTTCCACCGTCGCGGTGGTTCGGCCGCGCGCCGTGCGCTCCACCGTTCCCGCCGGCGGCTGTGGTTCAGCTTTGATTGGCCGCGTTGCAGTTCTTTCCGGGGAATTCTGCGGCAGCAACCGCTGGCTGGCGAGATTGCAATTGTGCCGCTTCGCCTCGATTCACCTCGGCCCACTCCCCCTGAACGATGCGGTTGCTTTGGGGAGCGCGGGCGTCGCGCCCGCAGTTTTCGGCCTCTGGCCGAAAACATTTCACCGCAAGAAGCGGCAAGTGTTCGCTGCAGTCGAGACACGCCGGAAGCAGTCGGCGGGATGCCGACTGCTGCGGCCGGGACGGTCGCGCTCCCCATTTCCAACTGAGTCGTTCCGCTTCAGACCGGTAACCGAACCAGGCAGATTCAACGCAAGCCGAAAGCGCTCGGCGGCGGTTCACCACGGGCCGGGCTACAAGGTTTGGCACGGCCGCCGCTTCATCCAGCCCTTCACGCGGGACGCATGACCGAGACGGTCAGGCGGCCACCGTCCGAACATGAGATTTTTGTTTTACTCTCACGATGGCTTGGGCCTCGGGCATACGCGTCGCAACCTGGCGATCGCCTCCGCGCTGGTTGAACTGGCGCCCGAGGCGTCCGTATTGCTTGCCACCGGTTCCGACTACGTCGCGCGCCTGGGCGTGCCGCCGCAGGTGGACCTCTTCAAACTTCCCGGCTTGCGCAAGATCGCCAACGGAGAATATACGGCGCGCCACTTGAACCTGCCAGTCGCGGAGATTCGCGGTCTGCGCGCCGAACTGCTGACGACGGCTGTGAAGACCTTTTTCCCCTCGGTCGTGCTGGTGGACAAACACCCCTTCGGCGCGAGCGGCGAGTTCCGCGCCGGCCTGGAGGAACTGCGCCAGCAAGGCGGACGCGCGGCGCTCGGGTTGCGCGACATCCTCGATGAACCGGCCTATGTCTTGAATGAGTGGCGTCCCCTTCGGATGCAGCATCGCATCGCCGCCTATTATGACGAGGTGTTCATCTACGGCCAGCGTTCGATCTTCGATGCCGCCACAGCCTACGAATTTCCGCCCGGCATGACCGCGCGCACGCGGTTTTGCGGTTACGTCGAGAACGAGGAAACCGATTCCGACCTCGCCGATGTGAAACTGCCGTTTCCTGCGCGCGAAGACCGCGTGCGTCCGATCGTGCTGGCCACCACGGGCGGCGGGGAGGATGGATTTGCCACGCTCGAAACCTTCATCCGCGCCGCGGCGAGCGCGCCCTGGCAGGGTGTCGTGATCACCGGGCCGATGACGCCGGAGCCGCAAGCCGCCGAACTGATCCGCCTCGCCGGGGAAAACCGCGTCATCGTGCGCCGGTTTCTGCCGCACCTCTCGGCGCTGTTCTGGTTGGTGGACGCGCTGGTGTGCATGGGCGGCTACAACACGCTTTGCGAAGCCGTCTCGAAAGGGTTGCCCACCGTCTGCGTCCCGCGCATCGTCCCGCGCACCGAACAGCTCATGCGCGCCCAGGCGTTCGAACGGCTCGGCCTGCTCCAAACCATCCGGCCCGACCAGCTCAACGTCGAGAATCTGCGCGGCGCCGTGGGCCAGGCGTTGCGGGAGTCGCGGCAGGAATTGCTCGCGCGGGCGCAGAGGCACCTCAGCTTCGACGGCGCGCGGCAGGCTGCGCGGCGGCTGCTGGCGCTGGCCAACGACCGCTCGCTGACCGCGCTGGATGCCGGCGCCGACAAGGCCATCTGAATCCTCGCGATGCCGCGCCGCGCAGGTTAACCTCGCCCCGATGTCAGCGCCGCCGCGTCCACCCAGCCTGCCGGGCCTCTGGCGGATTCTGAAGTACTTCTGGCCGCACGCGCGGCAGTATCGGCTGCTCATCACCGGTTCGCTCGTCGCGCTGTTCGCGGAAGTGGGGCTGCGCCTGCTCGAACCGTGGCCGGTCAAGTTCGTCTTCGATCACCTCATCGGCTCGAAGCAAGCCGGCCCGTCCGCCTCGCCGGAGTTTCTTGCCTCACTCGACACCGCCACGCTGCTGGCGCTGGCCGCCATCGCCGTGGTCGTGTTCACCACGGTGCGCGCAGTCGCGGCCTACTGGCAGACCATCGGCTTTACGCTCGTCGGCAATCGCGCCCTCGCCAGGGTCCGTGCGCAGCTTTATCGGCACGTCCAGTATCTCTCGCTCTCCTTTCACACGCGCGCCCGGACGGGCGACTTGGTGGTGCGGATGATGGGCGACGTGGCGATGTTGCAGGACGTGGCGGTGACGGCCTTTCTGCCGCTGCTGGCCAAGGCGCTGATCGTCGCGGGCATGATCGGGCTGATGTTTTTCCTGAACTGGAAACTCGCGCTCATCGCGGCCTCAGTGCTGCCACTGTTCTGGCTGCGCGGTGTTTCGCTCGGGCGCAGGATTCGCGAAGTGGCCCGCAAACAGCGCCAGCAGGAGGGCGCGCTGGCCGCGACCTTCACCGAATCCATCGGCGCGATCAAGACCGTCCAGGCGCTTTCGCTCGAAGACCAGTTCGCCCGCGCGTTCACCGAGGTCAGCGAAAAGAATCTCAAGCAGGACGTGAAGGGCAAACGGCTCTCCGCGTCGCTGGAGCGGTCGCTCGACGTGATCCTCGCGCTGGCCACCGCGCTGGTGCTTTGGTTCGGCGCGCGGTTGGTGCTCGCCGGGGAAATCACCGCGGGCGACCTCTACCTGTTCATCGCTTATCTCAAGTCCGCCTACCGCCCGGTCCAGGACTTCGCGAAGTACACCGGGCGGCTCGGCAAAGCCTCCGCCGCGGCCGAGCGCGTCATTGACCTGCTGGAGCGCGTGCCGGACGTGCGCGATCTGCCGGGCGCTGTGCGCGCGCCGGCGTTTCTCGGCGAAGTCAGATTCGACCAGGTCAGTTTCGCGTACGAGCACGGGCAGCGTCTGCTCGATGATATCCAGCTTGAGGTCAAATCCGGCCAGCACGTCGCGTTGGTCGGCCCGTCTGGCGGCGGCAAATCCACGCTCTTGAGCCTCCTGCTGCGGCTTTACGATCCGCAGCGCGGGCGCGTGCTGATTGACGGTCGCGATGTCCGCGAGTTCACGCTCGAATCGCTGCGCTCGCAGATCAGCGTGGTGCTCCAGGATAACGTCCTGTTCGCCGCGAGCGTGCGCGACAACATCGCCTGCGCCGCGCCCGGTGCGTCGCCCGACGAGGTGCGAACCGCGGCCCGGCTCGCCAACGCCGATGAATTCATCCGCGAGCTGCCGCAGGGCTATGACACAGTGCTCGGCGAACGCGGCGTGACACTGTCTCACGGCCAGCGCCAGCGCATCGCGATTGCCCGCGCCGCCGTGCGCCAGGCGCCGATCCTCATCCTCGACGAACCGACCACCGGCCTCGACCCGCGAAACGAACGCGAGGTGCTGGAGGCGTTGGAGCGGCTCTACGCCTCGCGCACGACGTTTCTCATCACGCACGACCTCCACCAGTCCGCGGGCGCCGATTTGATCCTCCATCTCGAAGCCGGGCGGGTTCTGGAACGCGGCACCCACGGGGAGTTGACGCGGTTGAACGGCCATTACGCCGCGCTGTTCCGTTCGCACGCCCTGCTTCGGCCGGTCGAAGCCTCGTCCGCCGCGCTCGCGTCATGAACATCCTCTACCTCTGCGCGGACGCGGGCATTCCGGTGCTGGGCCGCAAGGGCGCGGCGGTCCACGTGCGCGAACTCATCGGCGCGTTCGCCCGCGCAGGCCATCGCGTCACGCTGGCGGCAGCAACGCTCACCAAGTCGCCCGCCGACGAACCGGCCCGCGTGCGCGCGCGGGTGATTCACGCGCCGTCGGAGGCGGCGGCCACGCTGGCAACGGCGGCACTCAAGGATTTCAACGAGCGGCTTGGATCGGAGAATTCCCTGCCCGGCGAACTGCGCCGCATCCTTTACAACGAAGCGCTCTATCGCAACTTGAAGCGCCGTTTTCTCCACCACCGGCCCGGGTTCATCTATGAGCGTGCGTCGCTCTACGCCACGGCCGGCGTGCGGCTCGCGGCGAAGCTGAAGGTTCCGCACATCGTCGAACTGAACGCGCCCCTGGCCGTCGAGCAAACGGCGTATCGCGCGACCGGCTTCGGCGCGCTGGCCGCGCAAGCCGAGCAATGGACGCTCACGCACGCCGACGCGGTGGTCGTGGTCTCGTCCGCGCTCGCACAGCACGCGAAGTCGCTCGGCGTGCCGGCGCGGAGCATCCACGTGATGCCGAACGGCGTGAATCCGGAGTTGTTCTTCCCGGCGCAGCAGGAGCGCGGCCTTCAGGCCGCTTCCGGTTCCCCGGCGGGTGGCGCGAGGAGGTTTCCACCACAGTCACCAGCCGCGCGTGGAAGCGGGCTGAAGCCCGCGCTCCGGCCGCAACGCGGCGCGGGTCCGGTGCTGGGCTTCGTCGGCGGTCTGCGCCCATGGCACGGCGTGGATGTCCTGCCGGAATTGCTCGCGCGGTTGCAACGGCGGCATCGCAACGTGCGGCTCGTGATCGCGGGTGATGGCCCGCTGAAAACCACTCTGCGGCGCGAGTTCGCCCGGCGCGGGCTGGCGAAGCACGTCACGTTCGCCGGGTTGTTGGAGCACGAGGCAATCCCACCGGTCATCCGCCGGTTTGACATCGCGCTCGCCCCGTATCCCAGGCACGGGCACGATGCGTATTTTTCGCCGCTCAAGCTCTTCGAGTACATGGCGTGCGGTGTGGCGGTGGTGGCGGCGCGGCAGGGCCAGATCACGGAATTGGTGCGGCATGGCAAAACCGGCTGGCTGTATCCGCCGGGCAATCTGCGCGCGCTCGCCGCGGCGTGCGAGCGGTTGCTCGGCGACGAGACGTTGCGGCAAAGGCTCGGCTCGGCGGCGGCAAAGCTCGTCCGCGAAGAATTCACCTGGGACAAGAATGCCGCGCGCGTCGTGGCGCTGGCGAGGAAACTCCGCGCATGAGGATCGAACGCCTCGCCTACGTGCTGCACATCTTTCCGAAAATCTCTGAGACGTTCATCGCGGGGGAACTGGCGGAACTCCGGCGGCGCGGCGTCGAACTGAGAATCCTGTCCCTGCTTCCCCCACGCGCCGAGGTCCAGCACGACATCATCCGGCTGGCCGGCCTGGACCAATTCACGACCTGCGATATCGGAACATTCGAAGCGGTGATCCGGAAGTTTCGCCCGCAATTGCTTCATGCGCATTTCGCGACCGAGGCTGCCGCCAAGGCGCGCGAGCTTTCCGCGAGTTGCGGCGTGCCGTTCACCTTCACGGCGCACGGCTACGACATCCATCGCAAGCCACCGCCGGGTTTTCGCGCTCGCGCGATGGCGGCACGGGCGGTGGTGACGGTCTCGGAAGCCAACGCGGAGCACATCACGCAGACGTTTGGTGTGCCGCGTTCGCACCTGCGGGTCGTGCCTTGCGGCGTGGACACGGAGAGGTTTTGTCCGGTGTCAGATCGTAGCCGCCGAGGGGACGAGGCGGATGGTGTGATTGGTTCAGTGAATCCGCCTCCTCACGTCGGCGGCTGCATCGTCTGCGTGGCGAGGCAGGTGAAGGTGAAGAACCTCGGTTTGCTGCTCGAGGCGTGTGCCGAACTGAAGCAGCGTGGCGTGGAGTTTCGCTGCGCCATGATCGGCGACGGACCGCTTCAAGGTGAGTTGCAAGCGAAGCGCAACGGGCTTGGTTTGGACAGAGTGGTCGAAATGCCCGGCGCGTTGGAGCAGGGCGAAGTATTGAAATGGTGGCAGCGTGCCGCGGCGGGCACGTTGACGAGCGACAACGAGGGAATGCCCGTGAGTTTGATGGAAGCCGCGGCGTGCGGTGTCCCAGTGGTGGCAACGCGCGTGGGTGGAATTCCGGAACTGGTCGTGGACGGCAAGACGGGTCTGCTCGTGCCGCCGGGCGACGCGCGTGCGCTGGCCGACGCGTTTGAGCGTTTGCTGACGGACGCGGCGTTGCGGAAGAAATTCGGTGCGGCGGCGCGGCGGCGGGCGGTGAAGAGATTTTCGGTCGCCCATCAAGTGGACCGGCTGCTGGAGTTGTGGTCGGAAATCTTGTCGGTGTCGCCGGCGCCGGGGAGCGCGGCGGCGGCGAACGACGCGGCCCCCAAGCCGCGCAAGATCACAGTGAACGATCCCTTCAACGCGGCGGCGGATGCCGCGATGCCGACGCTCGCGGCGGCACTGGACCCGGAACGCGCGGCGGCAGAGTTCAAACGGAACTTCCCTCGGCTCACGGGCGAGGACCGCATCCTGAAGCTAAAAGCGATTCGTGTGGTGAGGCACAAACCCGGCAAGCGTTGCTTGATCGAATACGACTCGCGTGTGACGGCGGGTCGCCTGAAGGTCGGGAAACTCATCCTCCTCGGCAAGGTTCGTGCGCGCCGATCCGGCAACGAGGGCTTTCGCCAGCAGGAGATGATCTGGAATGCGGGCTTCGACGCCGGCAGCGCGGACGGCATTTGTGTGCCTGAACCGATCGGGGTCGTGTCCGCGCTCAAGATGTGGTGTCAACGCAAGGTGCCGGGCGAAGTCGCGACCCGGCTGCTGGCGGGGCGGAACAGCTTGGCACTGGCGCGGCGGATCGCCGAAGCGATTCACAAACTGCACCGCGCAAACCTGCCAACGAACAAGACGCACACGATGGCGGACGAGTTGCGGATTCTGCGGGAGTGCTTCGAGAAGTTGTCCACGCAACGGTCCGGACTGGCGGCGCGGGTGAAACGGTTGCGTGCGGCTTGCGAACGGTTGGGCGCGGGGGTGGCGGCGCCGCGGGCCTGCGGCATTCACCGCGATTTTTATCCGGCGCAGGTGATCGTGGACGGCGCGCGGTTGTGGCTGATTGATTTCGACCTGTTCTGCCTGGGTGATCCGGGGCTGGATGCCGGAAACTTTTTGGGCCACGTCATCGAACAGGCCTTGCGTGAACATGGCGACCCGGACGCGCTGGGTGAAGTCGCGCGGGCGCTGGAGGAGCGGTTCATCGAGTTGAGCGGCGAGCGGGTGCGTGCGGCGGTGCGGGCCTACACGACGCTGACGCTGGCGCGGCTCGTGTACTTGAGCACGCAATTCCCAGAGCGGACGCAAATGACGGAAGCGTTGCTGTCGTTGTGCGAGCGCAGGCTGAGGTAAGCGCGGCCCGCAGCTCGCGCCCGATCCGATGACAGTCACTACTGGAGGTGAATCCGGTAGAAGCGCGCCGCGTTGGTTGCCGTGGGGTCGGCGGCGGACATCGTGCCGCCATTGCCGATCACACCGGGCAGGATCGGAATCCACGACGGCGAAGCGAGATTGGTTTTGAATTCCAGGACGTGGTTGGAGGAAGTGAGCGTGGTGAAGAACACGGTGTTCGAGTTGCCGGTGCGGATGAGGTTGTTGATGCTCACGCCCGCGCAGGGATTGGAATAGGTGCCGTTGTTCGTGACCGGCCCAACGACGGTGCCGCAGCCGGTGACGGTCGCGTTCGGCGAGATGACCAGCCCGTTGGCGAAAGTGAACGTGCCGCCTTGCAACAACAGCGTGGCCGGATTTGCGCCGTCACCCACCACGAACGGCTGGCCGTTCGTGACGGTCATGTTTTTGGCCCGGAGCGTTCCGTTGTTGAGCGTGAAAGTTCCGGCACCATTCGTGAGAACCAAGCGATCGGTTTCGACCGTGCCCTGGCTCAAGGCGAATCCGCCCTCAACGACGTTCAAATACGCGCTGCTCGAGGCGTTGGTGACGATGAGGGTGCCGCCGGTGACGGCGACCTGTCCCGTGGCGAGCAGGCTGGTGCCGATGACGAGATTGGATGTGGCGAACGTGGTTCCGCCCGCGAGCGTCAGCGTGCCGGATGGCGCGTTGGTGCCGTCATCGGACTGGCCGACGTGGAGGTTTTTCACCCGGACCACGCCGTCCGAGACGGTCACCTCGCCCGTGCCGGCGCGCCCGACCCAGAGATCGTCGTCGGTGACGTCGAGCAAACCACCGTTGACGAAAACCTGGCCGAAGGCGCCGATGAACCGCCCCACCGAGAGGTCGCCGACGAAGCTCACATTGGCGTTGCTCTGGAGCGTGAGTACGCCAGTTCCCGTGTCATGGCGGCCCACCGAAGTGTTGGTGAACACGGCGGTGGCGTTGGAAACGGCCAGGTTCCCGGCGCCGTAGCGTCCGATTGCAGTGATGGCGTTGGTCGCAAAAAATTGTCCGCCGCCGAGGAACATCGCGCCACTGACGCCGGGGAAGTCGGCGACGTGGAGTTCCGCGCGGACTACGGCGTGGCCGCCGCTCTGGCTGAACTCACCGTTTTCCAGATTACCGACGATGAACAGATCGTCCGTGGTGCGCGGCAGGATGTTCATTTGACCGCCATTGAGCCGAAACGCGCCCAACCCCGTGTCCCCGACGCTCAGAAAGGCGAACGAAGTCTGCCCGCCACCCTGGGTGAAGTCGGCCGCGCTGCGGTCGCCGACCTTGGCGACGCCGTTGGTGACGATCAGATTTCCGGAGGCCACGGTGACGGCGCCGGTGCTGTTCACAACTTGGGCAACGCTCAAATCGCCAAGGGAGAGGACTGTTCCGTTGTTAACATTCAGGAACGCCTGTGCTCCGGAACCGGAACCGAGCGTGTAGCGGTCCGCCGTCACGGTGCCGCCATTGACGGTCAGGGTCGCGCTCTGGCCATTGACGCGGCCGATGCGGATGCCGGTCGTGCCCAGCGTGACGTCCACGGCGCCCGAATCCACTGTGAAGCTGCCGGAGTTGATGTCGAAGGTGGCCTCGGCCGTGAGGGAACCGCTGTTGAGCGCGATTTCGCTGTTGGTCTGATCAATATCGCTCTGGGCAAGCAGCGCGGAATTGGTGATCTGGAGCACGGCGCGGTTGTCCACAAGCAGGGGATCCTTCGTGGTGAAAGGTGTTCCCAACGGCACGTCTATGAGCAGCAGCGTGTTGGTCGCGCCGGCGGGCGCGGCCAGATGCAGGCGGCGGACCGTGAGATTCGTCAGGGCCGTGCCCGAATCAATAGTCACTACCTTCGTACCGGCGTTGGTGAGGAGTGTGTAATCGAAGGCGGCGCTCGGCAGCGCGGCAGCGGACCAATTGGTCGTGCTGAACCACGGGCCACTGAGGGAATTGGTCCAGTCGTTGGTCGTGGCGGCGCTCGCGGCCAGGCAATTCCAGAGCGCCAGGACGGCGGCGGACCGTAACGCCTGTCCGAAGCCGAAATGGATATGAATCATAAGCGGCGCACGGAAAGCTAACCGTGTGCCACGATTTCATCGAGAAAAAACTTTCCCCGCCCCTCCGGCGATGGTCTAGTTTCTGCGTTGTGTCGGGCTGCTTGATCATGAACACGCGCGTCAAGAATCCGGCAGGCAAGGAAACGATCCGGCGGTCACCCGCGACGGCAGATGGCTTCACGCTCATCGAGTTGCTGGTCGTCATCGCGATCATTTCGATCCTTGCCGCCATGCTGCTGCCGGCGTTGTCTCTGGCCAAGGAGAAGGCGCGCGGCATTTCGTGCGTCAACAATCTCAAACAGATGGGCGCCGCCATCGTCATGTATTCCGACGACAACGGCGATTTCCTCGTCCCCGCCGAATACAATCTGCGCAACGGCGCGCGCTTCGAGGAGGGCTGGCCGACGATTCTCTACAACGGAAAATACCTGCCCGCGCAGAAGGCGAAGACCTATTACCAGATCCCCGACGCCGCGAGCGTGTTCCGCTGTCCGTCCGGGTTGCCGAAAGTTTACAAGTTCGGGCCGAGCAGCCGCGACGATCCCGAGGGCGCGATGGCCTGGCCCTATACGTCGCAAAGCACCGGCAAGGAGTTCCACCTCGATTGCTGGTACGGTATCAACGGCTCGACGGGCAACCCGCAAAAGTGGCCGTTCGTACGGCTGCCGATGGACGGCTCCGGCTCGACTCAGAACAACAAACTGAGCAAGGCCGCCCGCTTCGCGCGGATGCCCAGTGTCTTCGACGGCTACTGGATTCACAACGGCAAGGACGAACGCGTCAACGCCCGCCACGGAAAACGCAACCGGACCAACCTCGCGTTCTTCGACAACAGCGTGGCGACGTTCGACACGTTCCGCCTCCCCAGCGTGCGGGAGAAACAACCGGCCGACGTCCAGTGGCGGTTTCCCGTCGAGCCGCAGGGAAGCAACTGAAACTTGATCCGCCCCATGTCAGGCAGAGCCAAAAACTTCCTGATCGCCGCGCTCGCGCTGCTGGCCATCGGCGGCTCGGCGGCATGGATGTACTGGTTTGCGTTCAAAGCTCCGCAGCACGACGTGGCGCTGCACCGGCGGGTTGGCGAGGTCATGGCCGAGCAGACGGCGCGGGTCGCCGGAAAGAGCGGCAAGATCGTTGTGATTTCCATCCCCACCTCGGGCCTGCCCGAGTTGGAAACGCAGATGAAGGCGTTCCGCAAAAAGATCTGGGAACTGGGCGATTACCACCTGCGCGATTACGAGATGGACACCAAAGACCAGCCCAAGTACGGCGTGGGCACGGGCCTTTCGGGCCGCCGTTACGTGCGCACGGCCAACAAGAACCTCGACGCGGCGGTGATCGTCTCCTTTGTCGGTGCTCCCAGCATGAAGGCCGAAGACATCGCCGAACTGGAGAAAGTCCCGAAACTCGTGGCCCAGGCGCGCTCGGTGGACCACCTTCCGAAATTGTTCGCGAGCAACCTGATCTCTGTGGCGGTGGCTTCGCGGTTCAATTTCCCGGCGCCCGGACCGATCAAACCCTCCACGCCGCAGGAACATTTCGACAAGCGCTATCAGATCGTGACTTCGGAGGCCGTGCGCTCGATTCCGGCGCCGGAATAGAAATGATGAGTTCCCGGCGGGCCGAGTTGCAGCGATTCGGGATCAGGTGTGGCGGCAGAGCACGAGGTATTGCGCCCCCAGCGGCCAGCGCGCGAGCCACGGCTCGATTCCGCGCAACCACCCGAGTATCCGTGGAAACACAAACAGAAAATCCGTCCGCAGAATCTCGAACCCGCCGCCGCCCAGAAGCTGCCGCGCCCCGGGTGGCGTGAGCGTGATCGCGCCGCGGTCGAACGGTATCCGGCTCATCACGTAGCGCGTGCCGGGATTCCAGGGATTGTTCTCCCAAAGCGCAAACAAGCCGCCTGGCCTTAGCGAACGCCGGACAAAATCCACCGCCGCCGCGCGCTCCGCCGGAGGGATGTGGTGGAACACACCGTTGCAAAATGCCAGGTCTATACCGCCGACGGGCCGGTGTTCGCTCGTGAGCGCGAATCGCACGCGGGCCGACCCGTGCGCGCGGCGCGCCGTTTCGAGAGACGGCCCGGAAACATCCACGCCGAGCACGTTCGCCTCGGAGAAATTCTCGGCCAGAAAGCGCGAGCCGGTGCCCGTGCCACAGCCGAAGTCCAGAATGTTACGCGGGTGCTCGCCCAGTTCTTTCAACCGTTGGGCCAGCCAGCGCACACGGCCTGCCGCGAAGTACTCCTTGTCCTCGCCCGAGACGGCGATGCCTTGGGCCAGCGCGCGGTCGTAGTCCGTCGCGTAGGCGTCGAACGCTGGTTCGGAATTGGCCGGTTCGCGCGTCACCGCTTTTTCAAACCGAGGATGCTCACGAAGAAGCTCGAGAGGATCGTCTGGAAGCCGAGCGCGGTCAGCGTCACGCCCGGGATGACCCAGCGCATCGTGTGCGCGTAGTCGAGCCGGCCGAAATGCGCCGCCCACCATTGTACCACCGCGCCGCCGAGCAGGATCACGCCGCCGGCCAGCGCCGCCGCGCCCAGCAACAAGCCGCGTTCCAGGTTCATCGCCCGATAAAACTTCTCGAGTTGCTCGTCCCTGGGCAGCAAGCCTTCATTGACGGCGAATGTTTTCGCGAGCAGCGCGAACCAGATGGATTGATAACCCACCAGCATCGCAAGACTGGAGAACAGGAGCGTGTGCGCGTCGAACGTCACGGGGCCGAGCTTCACCGCCGGCATCGCCAGCGCGTAGCCCGCGAGTCCCAGCAACATCAGCACGAAACCCGGCACGAGAAACAGCCAGCGCGGGCTGAAGATCAGGAAGAACCGCAAAGTGCGCCATCCGTCGCGGATCGTGCGCAGGTGCGGCGCGTGCGCCTTGCGTCCGTCCACGTGCAGGGTGACCGGCACTTCCGCGATCCGTGCGCCGTGCAGGCTGGCCTTGATGATCATTTCGGTCGCGAACTCCATTCCTTCGCACTGCAATTCGAGCCGTTGATAAAGCTCCTTGGAGAACCCGCGCAGCCCGCAATACACGTCATGGATCGGCGCCGCGAACATCTGCCGCGCCATCAGCGAGAACATCGGGTTGCCCAGCCAGCGGTGCGACACCGGCATTGCACCGGGCATCACGCGCCCGCCGCCCGCCGGCAACCGGCAGCCCTGCACCAGATCGAAACCCTCGCGCCACTTGGCCACGAATTTCGCCGCCTCGAGGAAATCGTAGCTGTCGTCCGCGTCGCCCATGATGATGAACCGCCCGCGCGCCGCGGCAATGCCCCCGCGCAGCGCGTTGCCGTAGCCTTTCTTCGTCACCGGTACAACCCGCGCGCCGGCCCGCGTGGCGATTTCCGGCGAACCGTCCGTGCTGCCGTTGTCGGCGACGAGCACTTCGCCGGCGATGGCCGCGTCGCCCAAAGCCTTGACCGCCTTGCGCACGCAGGTTTCGAGCGTGTCGGCCTCGTTCAGGCACGGCATTACGATCGTCACTTCAACGGCGGAATCCATCGGGCGGCATGTAACCGGGAGCCGTGCAGCAAAGCAAGGTGGGAACATGCTCAAACCACGGCGAATTCCCGCGCGAGCGGGCAAGTGGGACGGGGTGGCGCCGGACCAGGCGAGGGTTGCGCGGAAAAGCATTCAAGGCAGAATTGAGCATTCGCTATTTACTGCCACCGTCCCTCGCTCCATATCGTCGAAGCACTTCCTTCACAGCGTCGGTGCCTCCAATCCTTTCAGGAAGTTTAGCGCCTGCTTTCAGCAACAACTCAACTGTCCTGGCGTAATCGCCCGCTTCGCAATCCCAGCCGTGCTCGGAGCCGTAAATGGCCCAGCCAAGCGGTGTGCCTTGAAAATCTGCATCGGTCAGTTCCAGCGGCGGGTCGTGCCGAAGAATTTCGCGCGTCATCTCGGCATTTCCTTGAAATGCGGCCCAATGTAGCGGCGTGGCGCGGTTTGGCCCCAACGCATCTACAGGCAAGCCTGCCGCCAACATCACTCGCACTGCGGGGAGATTGTTGTTCCGCGCGGCATGAGCGACGTGGCGTTGGTAAGCAGCGGAGAGACCCGCGACAAGCCTTGGGTTCTTTTTGAGAAGCGACTGCATGGTGGCCTCATCGCCAGCCCAGCAAGCAGCGATCAATTTCACATCAGCCGGACTGCGTTCCATAAGCAAACCGAAGACATCGTTGTGACCAAATTCCTTCGCAACCTCATGCGGCGAGACATACCAGCCCAGTGTCCATTGATAGATCGTTCCGCCAGACTTTGGGTTGATCATTGGAAAGAATTCCTCGCTGACACGCATGTGAATGCATTCGGGATCGTCATCGAGATGTTTGCGAGCGAGAGTCGCATCGCCCAGCGCTGCGGCCATGAGAATATCCGTCTTGCACCCGCGCTGAACGAGGAAGCGAGCGATTTCCTGCCGCTCACGAATCATCCATTGCGCCGGCGTGGATTCGTGGTCCAGGTCGCGCGCGTCAATGCCCGCGCCCTGATCGAGCAGGAACGCTGCGATCTCAATCGTGCTGGCAAAATGAAGCGGCGTTTGCCCGTCGCCCCCGCGAGCATGAACGAGTTGCGGATCGGCGGAGACGAGCTCGCGGAGCTTTTCAAGCATACTCAGTCGCGCGGCGGCGTGAGCATCCACGATTGCCCCTCGCTGAATGGCGTAAGCCGCCAGGTCTGGTTCTGCGCCGTGCAAAAGTCCGAACCCACCAGCCCACCAACGGCTCTTCGCATTGATGTCCGCGCCAGCTTCCAGCAACACGTCGAGCATGTCGCGACTGTGCACGTTGACTATGGCCGGTGAGTCGAACGGGCCAATTGGCTCGTTGATCTGCGCTTTGAATTCGGGATAACGCTCCAGCAGCTTGCGAAACAACCTGGCGTCGTTTGCCTGAAACGCCTTCTTCAGCAGTTCAATCGGCTCGCCCGTCTCCAGCAGGATGGACTCAGCGTGTTCCTTCAGTTTGTCCCAACTCGCGAAACCGTATTCGCGGGCAATGACCAATTGCGCATCGTGAAGGCGGACTTCTCCTCCGCTCGCGCTGCTTGTCTTTTTGAGGTCAGGGTAAAACTCGCGGACACGCTCCATGGCAGTGCGTTCACCCGCGAGGAATTGTTTGCGGAGGTCTTTGGCCTGATTCCTGAGTTGCTCAAGACTTGGCCGCGAAGGAAGCGACTTTGACATATAACCTTTCTGCTATCGCCTGTGGTCCGCGGGCAGGCAGCATCAAGGTTATGGTTGTACCGACAACTTGCACGTAGGCTCGGCCTTTCCCGCGGACCCGGACGCGCCCTGAAACGCAACGCAAGTCAGCCAGGATCATTGCGAGTTGTCAAATGGTGTAACCAACGACTGGAACTCATCTCATAAATCGCAAACGGAGCGCGGCTTCACGCCGCTTCCACGTTCGATTTTGAAAACCGGCCCGAAGTCAGTCGGTTCTTCAACCTCGAAACGGGCCAAAGCCCGCGCCCCCCGGGTTTATGAGATGGCTTCTAGTGGGCTGCTTTGTCGGAGCGCGGCTGTGCGCGAAGTGTCAGCCGCACCGCTGCGGCTGGTCTGCGACCTAGCCGCGCTCCGCCAGGCGGAGAGAACCAAACTTCACGACCGCATGGATGAGGGTTTTCACGAGTCGCTGAAAGATCATCTCGCCAGCATCAACAAAGACCTTGCCACTGCCCGCGAACGTCTCAGCCATTACGAGGCACAATTAACCAGGCAGAACTGAACAGGTTGCATGAGTGTCCGGCACTGGATTTCGGGATGTACCAATGGCGAACGCAACGGCGACGTGCTGTCCATCCATGCATGGGCTCGGCGGCGATGCCTTTGGCACCGGGCGGCATGGAAAAGATGATTTTACCTCCTGGCCAAAATGGGTCGGGTATGAATTCCAGGATGAGGGATTTGGCCTCTAGATTACGCGAGCAGCCCGGTGCGATGTACGCGCGATTTTCGGCGCCTTCAGGGGGTTCCGATTCTTCGTCGCGGGTCCGGCTCGCATGACTCCGGTTAGAGCCAAGCTCTCCCACTTCGCAGCGGGAAGGCTCATCTATTATGGGCCGAACACCTGCCCGCGACCGTTATCGCCCCTGCAGCAAGCGCTGCATGTTGCCCATCATCATTTCCTGCATGTTGCCGTATTTCTTGTAACCCTCGGGCAGGCTAAACAACGAGGCATCGGGTTTGTCCATTTTGATATCGCTGAACGTGGTGGTCGTGGTTTGCTCATTCTCGACGGTTTGATATTGAATCGGAAAATTCTTCAGGTCGGTCGCTTCCCATACAATCGCTTCGGCTGTCTTGCCGTCCTTGTCAGTGAACGTCAGTTTCGATTTCTTGCAGGCGTGCTTCTCCACGGTATCACTGCCCAGTTCGGCTTTTTCCAGCTTGCCTTCGCCGTTGCCCTTGTTTGGCGTGGGCATATCGCAGTATGACTTCAATTTCGGAAACACCATGTAAGTCGCCGGCTTTTCGGGCAACGCAAGGATGACCATCTGGTCCATCCCCATTTGTTTCATGCCCTCCAAATCGCCCGCCGAAACGTTACCCATCTTCGTCATGTCCATTTCATTGCGCATTTTGCGTCCAGAAACGGCGAAGCGCATCACCATCGTTTGGTTATCGCGCGCCTTTTTGCCCACGACCACGACTTTGGCCGAGGCGGTGAACTCCGCGTCCTTGTTGAAAAACTTTGCCAGCGCCGCGCATGGATCTGGAGGGGGCCGGCCGCCGGGCATTTGCGCCAAAGCAACCGACGCGAGTAATGAGAAGCCGAAAACTGCAAAGGCGAACTGTTTCATATGAAATATCCTTTTAGGGCTATGCACATCAGTCCCCTGACCGCTGCATCTTGTGGTTGCCAATCCGCTGCCACTCAACTGATTGGGCCAATTTTGGCCAAGGGGAATCAAGTGCATGGCCCTATATCCTTTCTGGGGAGCAAGGCCGTTACGCAAACCTGACGCAAGTCCGGAAACCGATGGGAATTTGCTTTGCTTTTGCGCCGGGTTCATTGGCAGTGATGTTTACGTCTGCATCGGCAGGTGGCAAGCGCGTTTTCCTGGGTGTTCGCTGAGTCGGCAAGGGCGCATCCGTTACAGCAGCCGTGCTGGGCGGTTGCCGGAGGGAATCCAACCGGGAGGAATTTGCTTTTGCGCATCGTCGCCAAGAGACGCTGAAAGATCATCTCGCAGCCGTCAACAAAGACCTCGCCACTGCCCGCGAACGCCTCACCCATTACGAAGCGCAACTCGGCAGACGGAATTAGGCGGCACGTAGCTGCGCCCAAGGGCCGTTTGGCGAACCCGCTATCTCTGTCGAACAAGGAAGTTGAACCTGCGATTGGAATGCGGCTTCGACAACTCGCGTTGGCGGGAATTCAAAGTCTGAGGCGAATCCAAAGGTGCGAAGCCCACGCGGGCTCCCTTTGCCCATAGTACAACGGGGTGCGCCGGTATTGTATGCTGAGAATGCGATTTGGTTCGCTGGATTAGCGGCGATCAGCTCTCGCGTCGCCACCCGCAATACAGCCGGTTTTTCGTGAGCGTACCGTTCATAGTGCCGCTCGCCGTATGGACTTGGGCCTGCGTGCGTGCCCGGCCAAAAGAACACATAACCGTTCAGATAAAAAATCAGATCCTCAAAGCTCCAACCGGGAGCAAGCCGAACATTTCCGCAATGTAGCGGGTCTTGATCCCGCACTCGAATGATCTCACCGTCAACTTCAATTTCTCTATGCCCACGCCGTCGGACGCGGGAAAGCTCGGTTTTCCCAGCGTTGCCAAAAATCTGGATAGCTGATTCTAAAACCATCATCCGCCGAATCCGAGGAAGGTTGGACTGCGCTGTCAGGTGATAGAGATACGGCCTGAGCGTAAGAAATCGTTCAATTGATAGAGCCATTCTTTGGGAAGAGACGTTAAGCGCTTACCAAGCGCGGCGGTCGATAATGCTGCGGTGATGAAAGCGCGTTGAGACCAAGGACACTGGCGCGGCGGCAATACGCTCGATTTCGTCAATGAGTTGCATCGCCTCTGAATCCAATTGCTCAAATCGGCGGGCCTTTCGATTCTTGACGTTCAAGTAATCTGCGAACGTAAGCGCGATGTCCGTCGGGGCGTTGAGCGAAGCCGCTTTGCGCAAAAGCGTCCAATCAAATTCCGCGACGCGACGTTGGCGCTTGGTTGTCGACGTGATCTCGTGCTTCTTAAGCTCTGTGTAGGGGATCCCCGAACGTTTTGAAATCTCGCGCCAACTGAGCTCCTGTGACATCGGCCCCGAAGTCATGCCTTCCTCGGCGGGGGATTGGACGCGGATTGGGTACGTCCGACATACCATCACAACTTTCCGGACGCGGCTTGGAGAAATTCCCGCTTCCGCAAGACACCCGGCCACAGTCGTGTCTCGCGAAGTTACGTGAGGATAGGAACCATGATGCAGGCTCAATCCTGTCCCCTGTGTACCTTCCAAGAGAATCTTGTTGCCTTCACGAAACGCTCTCTCAAGGACGGCACATGAATCGCGGATGTACGGCTTTAGGTTTGGCACATCGCGAGCAAGTTTTGTCTCACTCGTTTGTCGGCCTAAAATCTTTCGAGCAGTGGCGTATCCGACGCCTTGCCCGGTTGAACCGATGGTCTTCCTAAGCCTTTCTTCATTCTTAACGTCCTCGTCGCTGATTATCATTGCCTGTGGGTCAATCGACAGCCGGTCGTATTCCACGCCACATTCAGCAATTTCTTTCAGAAGAGTTCGCTCGGAAATTACTGCCCCTGGACCAAGCAGTAGTTGCGCCCGACTCACGCGCGTTCCGGACGGGAGGTGATGAAAAATGTAAGGCTCAGGCTCTTCGTACACTGAATGCCCAGCGTTCGGTCCACCGACGCGCACCAGCAACTCATATTCTGGTGAAAGATACGCCGCGATCTGGCCCTTACCTTCGCTGCCATATTCTCCGCCGACGAGGACATCAACCAACCGCGAATAATCGCGTCCGTGCAGGCCGATATGGCAGGCGACTCGGCTGACGACATCGCTCGCGGTATTGCGCTTGGTATCGATAACGACATCGGCGATTTCACGCAAGGTTTCAACTTGGGCCTCAGTTTTGTTCGCGAGCACTGCGTCATACGTTGGCAGTTCCGCAATGGTTGCAGGTTTTCTGTGCTTGTATCTCTTCGCCAATATTGGGACTGGCGCTGTCAGATGGATGTGCAGGATTCGCCGACCGTAGGCTTTGCGCAGCGCATCGATTTGGCCTGCGATACGGATGGAGTCAATCACCAGCGTTTCCCGGTCATCGTAATTCTCTCGCTGAATAATTTTGTCCAGTGCTTCGCGTACCCACGTCCCGCCAGTCTTCTGATCGAGCTTTTCGCCAAATTCTTGCAGAACTCGCCTTTGTTGTTCCAAGCCCGGCTGGATTTCGATCAAGAAATCGTGAGTCTTCAAAGTGACCGTTTGGTATTCGGCAGCCAGGCCACTTGCCAGCGTGGATTTGCCAGCGCAGACCGGTCCCGAAAGAACCACGATGTGAGCCAGCTTGAGCATCCCTCCCTTTACGCATGCTTGAGCGAAAGCTGAACCTGCTGTTTCGCCTCGAAACTCTCTGGCTGTACTGGAAGACTGTAAACCGTGACCGGGACACCGCGGCGGCACACGATGTCATCGACCATTTCGCTGATCAACGGCCACGATCCACCAGCTTGACCTGAACCAATCTTCGGCATGTGGACAGACGCTCTGGCGGCGATCGCTTTGTCGGCGAGCAAATGAAGACATCGTTCCAGCGCCCCGTATCGGATCCGCGGTGTTGGCGAGTCACCATAACCATGCTGGCATATCATGTGGCAGATTGAAATGTCGTTGGCGATGTCATCGCAGAACACGTTCCCGAGCTTCAAACGGGCGGGGGCCGCTTCTACCCAACTTATGAATTCGTTTTGCACGCTCGGCCATTTCTTCCGCACGCCGAGAGCGAAGCCTGCGCCCCAGCGTGGGGTGCGATCATTGACAACGTGTGCAATTAGTCGCGGGCCACTCCCGCGTGGTTCTGTGGCATCTCCTTTCAAATAAGTGATGCCTTGCGGTTCGGTCTCTGCCCGCCGACCGAACAGTAACCCCACGACTCTTGGGAACACGTGATTCGGATACGGAGGAATGCCGACGCACTCAACGCGCGCAACGTCACCGCTCGTCCAAGACTCTTCTCCTTTGGCAGTAAACCCGATGGCTGTACATTCCCGGATTACCGTGTTGCTCGGGAGCAATGAACCCGTGGTTACCGTCGTCCCCCAGCTGCGGGACGGGATTGCATAGTCAACTTGATAGCGATCCTTGTTCGGAGCTTCCTCGTGCCGTGAAGCAACGAACATCAAACACGGTTTGGTCGTGAGCCGCACGAAGCGCATCATCACGGCCTCGGCGGAAACCTCGTAACGAACCCGAAGCGACATGAGATCATCAATGGAGTTCGCTTCCTCTCCGAGTTCAGGGAAACTGCCATACGGCATCAAAATCTCCGCAGCGCCGAAATTGCACAGAACCTCTATTTGCCATTCGGTTTCGTGCAACTCGTGCTTTTGCAGTCGATGTCTGATGCGCTCGGCGCAATCGTCAAAGAAAGTGTGTGCAATTTCGTGAGCGACAGAAAACCGAATCCTGGCCTTTGGTTTGTTTGGGTTGTATTCGATTTGAAGCTTTCCACTTCCAACTGGCAAAGTGCGCGCTTCAGCAATTTCGTCACGAGGAACGACAGTTATTCCGAGCTTTTCAGCCAAGATGATGGGATCAAACGGCGGGCCTCTCCAGCCTTCATCCTGCGCCTTCAGTAGCGCAGCCCGTGCTCGGTCTCGCATCACCTGTATTGGGTCTCTCGGACCGGCGAACTTGCGAACTGATTCGTGCGTCCAAATCGCTCTTGGGCTTGTTGTCTGCATATCAGATTGCTGCCGGCATCTAACCAAAGCCGCAAAGGATTGTAAGCAGAATTATCGTGTCGACCTGTCAAAAACGCCCTCAAGATTTTTGTTTAATGAATTCGCGCGCAAGCCTTCGCTCGCGCTGTGGGCACTTGCCGTTCGCCACAGAGCGGACCTGTGCCAGATTCGAGCGCGGATCTTCCCGAAATCCAACTGTAGCGGCGGTCTGTGACCGACGAAATCGGCACTCGCAGAGTGCCGCTACAATCACATCGGAACGCTTTCCGAAAACCAAAACCTGTTTACACCAAAGATGCGTGCGGCGCAGATTGCCCGTCCGGGCGGTGCGTTTGAAATTGTTGAACGCGCTTCAGGCCAGAATGTAACGCCCCGTTTTTCGTGTACCGATGCGCTGTACCAAACCAGCGTCCAGCAGCGGTTGCATTAGCTTCATCGCGCCCTGCTTCGTCACGCCGAGAGCGTCCCAAATCTCCTGCGGCGTCATGCTCTTGTGGTCGCGTAACAGTTGCAGCAATTGCTCCTGCTTCGGACGCAAGACCAGTTTCGTTTGCTTTGCACCCGCCGAAAGCTTCTGGACCCGCGTCCAGACGCGCTCCAGGCTGAGTTGCAAACCCTCGGCGGCGTATTCCAGCTAATTCACCACTTCCTAAGACAACCGTGAGTCAACTTATTAGACAACCGGCGAGTGGCGGTGGGATTGCGGCTATCATCGGCAACGAGAACGACAAAGGCTTCGGGACAAAGGCGTGGACATTGTTGCCCTTTGCGGACGGGAGTGGAACGTTATGGCCGGTCAACCTGCGCTTCATGGGTGTTAAGCAGGTTTTGATTTCCAGCGAATTAATTAAGGGATGAGGACTGAAACTTTGATTGTGAAGCGGCAAACTAAGGGTTCGCAAACCGAGGAAATTGCGGTGCCACCAGGCATCCGCTATTCCAGCCGGACCAGATACCAGTCGAACGCCTCGCCGCTGGCGCGGAGGCGCAGGGGCAGTTGGTGGAGCACCGTGCCGCGAATCTCCTTCAACCAGGATTCGAGTTTCATCCCGCCGCGCCCTTCCGCGCCGCCATGCACGACGACATACCGGATGCCAAGCCGGTCCAGTTGGGCGCGTGAGTCCTCCGGCAAAACGTCCACGAACCGTCGCTGGCCAAATGGCAACCAGAGCGGCGCCACCGGATTATCGTAGGAAATCAATCCCACGACCCGCGCGTCCGCCGGCAAGAGCGCGCGCATCGGCCCAAGGCCGTCTCCACGGCGGCCATAGACGGCATAGACGTTTTGCGCGCGGCGCAACAGGGAGCTGTCGGGATTCGAGCGCACGAGATTCTCAAAAACCGTCTGCGCCGGCCAGAGCGGGCGCGACGGCGTCAGAACGATGAGCGATGCCGCGACGGCGAAGACCAGGCTCGCCAAGGCCCGCCACCACTTCGCGCGACAGACTTCGGTCTGTCCTGCGCCCGCCAGCAATGCGGGCAACAGCAGCGCATAGTAGGGCGTCACGATCCGCGCCGCGGTGCCGATGGCCGCCATTGCGGCGAAGGCGAGCAACGAAATCCAGGGCGACCAGCGCACGAGTTTCAGCCAGAGCGGTTCGGTGTCTCCGGGTGAGGTCTTGCGCTTTCCGCCCAACCACCAACCGGCGGCCACCGAAACCACGGCCAGACAACTGATGCCGCAGCCGACGCCGGCAAATTCCTCGTTCTGCATCTCGACCAGTTGCAGGTTCGCACTGGCGGTGGTGAAGCACTCCGTCATGCGCTGATGGAATCCGGCCGGCAGCAGCGTCGGGGCGATGGCGTTCCACTTGCCGGCCAGCGGGAACACCGGCGGGACGAAGTTTTCTAGAGTGAACAGGATCGCGTTGCCCGGCACAGTGATGGCCGGCGAGGCCGAGCGCAGCGTGGCCCCTTCCGCCGCGGCGCCCGACCAATCGCCACAGTGTTTGTGGTTGAGCGCAGCCATTGGCAGGAACGAGGCCAGGAGTGCGACGAGCGCCATAACCGCCGACGCGACCGGCCTTTTCAGAAACACTCCCAGACCCGGCAGCAGCGCCAGCGCCCACGGCAATAGGAGCGGCAGATTGCTCGTCTTCGACGCGGTCAGCAACGCTGCGGCAAGCACCGAGAGCAACGCGTCGCACAACCAGCCCGAGCGCCGCGTTTCGAGCGCGAATGCCAGCGCCGCCAGCGCGAACACCGCGCCGAACAGGTCGTTGCCGATGCCGCCCACCTGGAGCGCGAAACAATAGCCGCTCGGCAGCAGCCACATCCAATGCCACGCCACGCGCCGGCGGACGCCCAGCCCTGTGAAAACTTTGAAAACCAATCCGGGCAGGAGCAGGAAGGAAGCGACGTTGATGAGAAACAACAGCCGGTGAGTGCCGGTGAACAGCATCAGCGGCGCGGCGACCCATTCGTAGCCGCAGGCGCGCGTGTTCAGCCGGGGAAACCAGGTGTGGATCCAATGCCAGTGTCCCTCCGCCAGCCAGTTGAGCACGCGCGGCAGCCGGTAGGAGAGGGCGTCGTAGTTGCTCGGGGCGTGCAGCACCCCGCCCAAAGCGCCGAGCAAAGCGATCCCCAGAAACGCCGCAGGAAAAAGCCGCGAGAACCGCCGCCGGCACCGCGGAAGGTGAAAGCCAGGCCATGCTGCGAAGCCCAATTGCCTCCGCCAGGCGAATCCCGGTGCGACCGCCGCGGCCAACGCGAAGGCGTAACCCGTCCGGTTCAACGCGTGCAGCGCGGACAACACCCAACCGGCGCAATTCAGATAGGCGCAGAACAGAATCCACCAACCCACCGGGGTCAGTTCGCTACGCCGCACTGGAGTCATGTCGGGGCGGGATTCGACAGGGTTTTCCGCCCGAACTCAATGGAAAAGCGTCATGCCCCATTTTACGGGGCGCCTCTTGCCACGACCACCATAATGGGCAGGTGGTAATCGGTTCCTTCTCCGAGAGAAAAACCGTTAAGTTAAGAAAGGACCCATGACCTCGGAGACCAAGCAAGGGCGCTCACTGCGCGAGAGCGAACGGGAAGTTTTAGACGCAGGGCGCGCAGGGACGCGCCGCAGACTGGAGCAGCGACTCCAGGAAGAAGCGGACCGCCAAGGCGGAGTTTTCCCCCCTCAGCGGACGCAAGGGACATCACCGGCGCAAGCAGTCCATGAGCCTGCGCACGGTCGTCGGTCCGCTCCAGCTGGGGGTGTGGCACCGCCAAGATCCACCGGATCAGCATTGGGGCTGTCCGCTTCGAGAAAGGTGGGACTTGCGGGCCCACCAGCAAAGGAGTCCCGCACTGGAGGAGAAACTGGCCTTCAACGGCGACGCTGGCGGGCTCGTATGCCGCGGCGGCCTGGGTGGCGGAGAACTGGGGTGGTGCGACGGACGATTCGGTGCTCCATGCCTTGGTGCAGCGGGTGGGCAGGAAGGCCGCAGCGCAGGGGCAGGAGCCACTCCAGCCAGCGCCCCAAGAGCGCGAACCCCAACGGCGGGCCTCGGAGTTGGCCCTGCTGATGATCGCTGGCTGGTTGGCGCGTTTTCGTGGGCCCGGTTGGGGAAAGAAGACCACCCAGAAGGAGCGCGTCGCATAGCACGAAATCAAGCAGGGCGTGTTTTACCTGCAGGAGCAAGCGGGCCAAACGGAAGGGGGTCGCGGCGGGATCGTGGACAAGCCCGTCGTGCGCTGGCAAGGCGAGCCGCTGGAACTGGGGCGGCGGCGGCATGGGGAAGCGCTGCGCGGAGGATTGGGGCGCGCCCGGGAGACGCTGGTGCTGGGCGAGGGCATTCCTTGGATTTGGAATTGGGCGGCGGATCGCTGGCCGGAGGCCAGAAAGCTTTTGGATTTCTGGCACGGCGGGCAGCCCGTGTGGGAATTGGGCCGGGCGCACCAGGGCGGGGAGGAAGCCAAAAGCAAGGCCTGAGTCGCGTTGCGATGACATCGCCTGCGTCATGGCCCAGCGCCGGCGGTGTGGAAGGAAATTGCGGCGCTCAAGGTGCCCCGCGGGCCGGCGGCGGAAGTGGTGCGGAAGCAAAAGCACTGTTTTGCCGGTCAAGCCGGGCGCATGAACTATCAGCAAATCGCCGAGCGCGGCTGGCCCATCGGCAGTGGACCCGTGGAATCCACTTGGCGTCAAGACCCATGTCGTTTCAAGCGGCCCGGCCCATTCTGGACCGCGCTGGGTTTCCGCCCCTTAAGCGCACTGGATGAAGCCCGCCGCAACCATCACTGGGACCAGCTCTGGCTGGCCGTTTAGCGGGTGGCGGTACCAAGATGCGCCCTGGTCCACGCGCGCGCCCATCGCCGCGTCAAATCGCGCGCGCGGCGCATGGCCGCGCCGCGAGTCACCGGACCTTGATCCTTCCCGTGCGCTGCGGGTTGGCTCGAAACATCGGCCAGGCGCTTTCGGCAAGTGGCGTCGAGTTCCCAATCGCGTACAACCGTCCGCCGCGGTTCAGGCCATAGATCGTTCCGTCCGGAGCGACCAAAGGCGAGGCGTGGATGGCGCCTTCGAGCGAAAAGTTCCAGACCCAATCGCCGTCCGGTTTGAAGGCAATGATTACCAGGTCTGTGCCGGTGGTCAGCACCGTGCCGTCGGCAAGGAACGCGGGCGTGGATTCGATCCAATCGAACGGCACGTGCCCGTTCGGGTCCAGCCCGCGCTGCCAGGCCATCGTTCCGTCCGGTGTGATCCGGCAATGCTTGTCGTTGACGCCCAGTTGAATTGCGCCGTCACTCCCGATCACCGGCGAGGCGCCGGTGATGCCGCCGGTTCGCAACTCCCACCGTTTCGCACCGTCCGGATTCAGCGCGTAAAGCTTCCCATCCGCCGAGGTGAAATAGATCGTTCCCGTCCGGTCAATCGCGGGCGAGGACAAGATCGCGCCGCCGGTCTTGAACTCCCAGCGTTTGCCGCCGTCGCGGTCCAGCGCGTAGAACTTCCGGTCGTGCGAGCCGAAGTAAATCACCCCGTTGGCGTCAATCGCCGGCGACGACACCACCGGACCACCCGTGGCGAACTCCCATTTCTTGCGTCCGTCCGGCGACAAGGCATGGAGTTTTTTGTCCCACGAACCGAAGTAAACCGTTCCGTCCTCGCCGATGGCGGCGGAAGAATCCACCCAGCCGCCGGTCTTGAAGGTCCACTTGCCCTTCCCTTTCGCGTCCACGGCGTGCAGCTTCCGGTCACGGCTGCCGATGTAGATCGTTCCGTCCGGCGCGAGGGCCGGCGAGGCGCACATCTCCGAACCGCCGCGATACGTCCAGCGCATGAGGCCCTCCGGCGTGATCGCATCCAGCCGGCCCTGTCCCGTGGCGGCATAGACAACGCCGTCCGTGTCCACCGCCGGCGACGACATCGAGAAGTAATTCAAGTCGAGCTTCCAGAGGTTCGTGGCCGGGCCGCGCGCCAAAGCCGCTCCGGCGCAAAAGAGCAGCAGCACTCCGAGCCAGCGCGCATCGCGACGGTTGCCCAGGTGGCATCCGGCGGCGCGTCCCGGCATGAGAGTTGTCAGACTCACGGCGCAAAGGATTGCGGCAAGCCGGGAGCCCGGCAATGCAAAAGGCTCGGCAGATCGGTGATTGCCTGCGCGTCCGCCCACTTTTTTGCTGCAATCAGCACTTCCCGCCATAGATTACCGCCGCCATGAAAATTCTGATCACGGGCGGCGCGGGCTACATCGGCTCGGTGCTGACGCCTGCGCTGCTGGGGCTGGGGCACGAGGTGACGGTGCTGGACAATTTTTATTTCGGCCAGAACAGCCTGCTGGATTGCTGCCAGCAGCGGAGCTTCCAGGTGGTGCGCGGGGATTGCCGCGTCGAAGCGGTGATGAAACCGCTGGTGGCCAAAACCGATCTCATCATCCCGTTGGCCGCGCTCGTCGGCGTGCCCATCTGCAACACCGACCTCATCGCCACGCAAACGACGAACTTCGAGGCGGTGGCCATGCTTTGCCGACTGGCCAGCCCGGCCCAGCGCATCATGATGCCCGTGACCAACAGCGGCTACGGCGTCGGCGAGAAGGACAAGCTTTGCACCGAGGATTCGCCGCTGCGCCCGCTCTCGACCTACGGCGTCACAAAAGTGCAGGCCGAGGAAGCGGTGCTCCAGAGGGAGAACAGCCTCAGCTTCCGGCTCGCCACGGTGTTCGGCATGTCGCCGCGGATGCGGCTGGACCTGCTGGTGAACGACTTCGTTTATCGCGCCGTGACGGACCGGGCGGTGGTAATCTTCGAGGGACACTTCAAACGGAATTACATCCACATCCGCGACGTGGCGCGCGTGTTCGTTCACGCCCTCGACCGGTTTGAAACCATGAAGGGCAAGCCGTACAACGTCGGCCTCGACGATGCCAACCTCTCCAAGTTGGAACTGTGCGCCGTGATCCAAAAGCATCTCCCCAAGTTCGTCTATCTCGAAGCGCCCATCGGCGAGGACCCGGACAAGCGGGATTACATCGTCTCGAACGCGCGGATCGCGGCGACGGGCTTCCAGCCGGAGTGGAGTCTGGACCGTGGCATCGAGGAATTGATCAAGGGCTACACGATCCTGCGCAACAGCGTTTACTCGAATGTGTGATGCGAGCGCAGGGAAAAACCGTCGGTCGTGTCTGGTTGGGTCGTGCCCCTCACCCCGTCCCTCTCCCCATCGGATGGGGAGAGGGTGTCCGCCAGGACGGATGAGGGGTATTCCAAAATGACATTTCTGTTCGCTGATTCTGCCGATGAGCATGGAAATGAACCAGGTGGTTGCCGTGGTGCTGGCCGGCGGTTTTGGCCGGCGCGTGCAACACTTGCTGCCAGACGTGCCCAAGCCGATGGCACCCGTGGCCGGGCGGCCTTTTCTCGAATGGCTTGTGCGCTACCTCGCGCGGCAGGGCGTGCGCAAGGTTGTGCTCTCCACCGGCCACCTTGCCGAAGTCGTCGAACGGCATTTCCAATCGCAGCCGGTGCGCGGCGTGATGGCCCGTTGCGTGGCGGAGACGGTGCCGCTCGGCACCGCCGGCGGTTTTCTGCACGCGGCACGGGTCAGCGGCGAGCGGCCTCCCTCGTGGCTCGTGCTGAACGGCGATTCACTGGTGTTCGCCGATCTGGCAACGATGGCCCGAGCGCTGGACGACGCTGCGGTCGCGGGGGTAATGCTGGGTCGTGACGTGCCGGACGCCTCGCGCTACGGCACTCTTGTCAGTGATGCAACAGGCGACTTGCTGCGCTTCGCCGAGAAACAGCCGGGCCGCGGCGTCATCAGCGCGGGGGTTTATCTCCTGCGCCATTCGACGCTGGACGCCTTTCCGGACCGAAGCCCGTTGAGTTTCGAGACGGAGGTCTTCCCGGCGTTGCTGGCGAGGCGGGCGCGGCTCAGGGTGGTGGTCACGAGCGCGCCCTTCCTGGACGTGGGCACGCCGGAGACGCTGCCGCAGGCCGAGGCGTTCATCCGGGCAAACCTGGAACAATTTCAGGCGTAGATTTCTCCGCGAAAAGCGACATGCTATCACGGACTCCTGATGGCGTCGGCGGCTGAAAAGGACTTTATCCCGCCAGCCAGGCTGCTACCTTGCGCCCGCCAATTGCAACATGATCATCTCGCGCGCACCGGTTCGCATCAGCTTCTTCGGCGGGGGCACGGATTATCCGGAGTATTTTCTCAAACATGGCGGCGCGGTGCTGGCCACGGCGATTGACAAGTTTTCCTACGTCACGGCCAGTCCGTTTCTGAGCCATCTGTTTGATTACTCCATCCGCGTGTCGTACCGGCAGGCGGAATTCGTCAGGACGGTTCACGCCATCCAGCACAATGTGTATCGCGAGTGCCTGAAACTCTGCGGGCTGGCGAAGGACATCGAGTTGCACAACGTGGCCGATCTGCCGGCGTTCACCGGGCTGGGTTCTTCGTCGGCCTTCACGGTGTCACTGCTGCACGCGCTCCATTCGTTCAAAGGTGAGTTCCTGCGCCCGATGGAACTGGCCTACGAAGCGATTCACGTCGAACGCGAACTGCTCCGCGACCACGTCGGCTGCCAGGACCAGGTGCTGGCCGCGGTGGGCGGGTTCAACCGCATCGAATTCCGGACGGCAACGGACATCGTGGTCGAGCGCGTGGCGATTTCGCAGGCGCGCTTGCAGGAACTGGAGCGCAACCTGTTCATCGTGTTCTCCGGAGTCAAACGCAAGGCGGCCGACGTCGTGGCCAGGCAGTTGAAGCGCGTGGAGCAGAACCGCGCGACCCTTCTGACCATGCGGCGCCTGGTGGACGAGGGTTGCGACATGCTCACCGGCGGCGGGCCGCTGCGCCCGTTCGGCGAGTTGCTGCACCGGGCCTGGGAAGCCAAGCGCAGCCTGGATGGCGGCGTCTCGACGGCGGCCATTGACACCCTCTACCGGCGCGGGCTGGAGGCCGGCGCGTGGGGCGGCAAGCTGCTCGGCGCGGGCGGCGGCGGGTTCATGTTGTTCGTCGCCCCGCCCAAGGCGCACCCGAAACTGGCGCGGGCCTTCGCCGGCCACCAGTTGTTGCAGGTGAAACTCAACGCCCCCGGATCGCAAATCATCCACTCCTGACGCCCGATGATCTGCCGCGTCTGCGATTCGACCAACCTGGAGCCGGCGGTGGACTTGGGCCGCCAGCCGTGGTGTAATCATTTCCTCAAGGCTGAGGAAGTCGGCCAGGAGCCGTTTTACCCCTTGCGCGTGATGTTCTGCAATGATTGCGCAACGGCTCAACTCGATTACACCGTGGCCAAGGAAATAATGTTCGGCGACCACACCTACCTCTCCGGCGTGACGCGGTCCTTGAGCGAACACTTCCGGCAGATCGCGGAGGAGGTGGACGCGCGCTTTTTCAAAAACGCCCCCGGCCGGTCGGTGCTCGACATCGGCTCGAACGACGGGACGCAGCTCAAACACTTCGCGGCGCTTGGCTACGAGGCGCTCGGCGTGGAGTCATCCCGGACTACGGCCAGGATCGCCGGTGACGCAGGTGTGCCGACGCTCAACGCGTTCTTCAATCTCGCCGTCGCCCGCGGCCTGGGCCGGAAATTTCACGTCATCAACGCGGCAGGCGTGTTCTTTCACCTCGAGGAATTGCATTCGGTCACTGACGGCATCCGCGAGGCGTTGCGCGAGGACGGCGTGTTCGTGGTGCAGTTCCTCTACATGAAACGCATCGTCGAGAACCTGGCCTTCGACCAGATTTATCACGAGCACCTGCTCTACTACAACCTGGCCACCATCGAACGGCTGCTCAATCGTCACGGCCTGGCGATGTTCGACGCGTATCTCGCCCCCATTCACGGTGGTTCGATGATCGGATTCATCACCCACGTGGCGAAGAATCCCACGCCCTCGCCCCGGCTGCGCGAATTGCGCCAGGCCGAGACGGACGAACGGAGCAACGAGCTGGCCACCTACCGGGAATTCGCCCGCCGCATCGAGCGCATGAAGGCGGACAACCTCGCGCGGCTCGACGCGGCGAAGAAACAGGGCAAACGCATCTTCGGCTTCGGCGCGCCGGTCAAGGGCAACACGCTGTTGAACTACTTCGGCATTGGCCGGCAGTATCTCGATTGCCTCGTCGAGAAGAATGAACTGCGGCGCGGGCTGTTCTCACCCGGGATGCACATTCCGGTGGTGATCGAAAAGGAACTCGCAACGCTGCCCGACCTCTACTACGTGCTGGCTTGGAATTTCAAAAAGGAAATCCTCGCCAACAACCAACCGCTGCTTCGGCAGGGAATTGAGTTCTACTTTCCCGTGGACCCGGAGGAGATTCCGTCCAGCCCGCGCCCGTGAATTGCTGCCGGCGCGAGGCGCGTCAAGCGGCGGCGGCACCGGCGGCTCGCCGAGGCCAGGTCCATGAACAAACGCCCGCTTGACAGCCCCCGCGAATTCGCAAACGCTCGCCCTGCCAGATCACACGCCCTCGCCATGACCAATATTAACCGCCCTCTCCTGCCACGCGTAAGCCGGCTCGGCAAATGCCTCGCCGTCACGACCCTCGCCACCGCCGCGCTCACCGGCTGCGTCACCGCGCAGCCCGAGGCCGGCTTCACCAGCCTCTTTGACGGCACTACCCTCAACGGTTGGAAATCCGTCGGCGGGGCGCCGGACGGTTACGGCGTGAAAAACGGCGTGATCTTCTGCTCGCCGAAAGGCGTCAATCTCGTCACCGAAAAGGAATTCGACGATTTCGTTTTCCGGTTCGAATTCAAACTCGAAGACGGCTCGAACAACGGCGTTGGAATCCGCGCTCCGTTGAACGGCGACCCGGCTTATCTTGGGATGGAAATCCAGATTCTCGAAGACGCCGCCGCCGACCGCGGAAAGTGGGGCAAGCTCCGTGCCGCACAATACCATGGCTCGATTTACGATGTCGTCCCCGCCAAACGCAACGCGCTCAAACCCGCGGGCGAGTGGAACAGCGAGGAGATCACCGCGCGCGGACGCCACGTCACCGTCGTCGTCAACGGCAAGGCCATCGTGGACGCGAACCTGAATGACGTGACCGATCCCGGAATCATCCGCCATCATCCCGGCCTGTTTCGCGAGCGCGGGCATATCGGTTTCCTCGGCCACGGCGATTACCTCGAGTTCCGCAACTTGCGGATCAAGGAACTCCCGAAGACGGAAACCGACAATACCGCCCCCGAGGGCTTCACCGCGCTGTTCAACGGAAAGGATCTCAACGGCTGGAAGGGTCTTACGAAGCCAGACAGTCCCATTGAGCGCGCCGCGCTTTCGCCCGAACGGCGTGCCGAGGCGCAGAAGGAGGCCGACGAAAACATTCGCGCCCATTGGAAAGTCGAGAACGGCGAGATCGTGTTCGACGGCAAGGGCCGCAGCCTTTGCACGATGAAGGACTACGCGAACTTCGAGATGCTGGTGGACTGGAAAATCCCGCCCCACGGCGACAGCGGCATCTATCTGCGCGGCTCGCCGCAGGTGCAGATTTGGGACCCCTTCACCGCGCCAACGAAAAACGGCAGTGAGGTCGGCTCGGGCGCGTTTTACAACAACAAGACCAACGCCAGCAAACCGCTCCTGGTGGCCGACAAACCCATTGGCGAGTGGAACCGTTTCCGCATCCTCATGGTCGGCGAACGCGCCCACATCTATCTCAACGGCGAGCTGGTCGTGCGCGACACCATCTTGGAAAACTACTGGGACCGCGCCCAGCCCATCTTCCCCACCGGCCAGATCGAGTTGCAGAATCACGGCGACGCGCTCTGGTTCAAGAACGTTTACCTTCGCGAACTGCCGGCCAAATGAAACCGGCCCCGCGAACGCTGAACCGACGCGAGTTCATTCATCGCGCGTCGTTGAGTGCCGCGGCGCTTGGCCTCGCGGGCTGCCAGACATCGCCGCGGAAAGCTTCCGCCAACGACAAGCTCAACCTCGGCATCATCGGCGTCGCCAACCAGGGCAATTACAACATGACCAATGTCGCGGGCGAGAACATCGTCGCCCTCTGTGACGTGGACGACAACTACCTGGCCAGGGCCGCGCAGCGCTTTCCGCAGGCGAAAACCTACCACGACTTTCGCCGGCTGCTCGATCAGAAGGACATTGACGCCGTCGTCATCGCCACGCCGGACCACACGCACGCCGTCGCGACCGCCACCGCGCTCCGGAGCGGACGCCACGTCTATTGCGAGAAACCGCTCACGCGCACCATCTCCGAATGCCGCATCGTCACCGAACTGGCCCGCCGCCAAAAACGGATCACGCAGATCGGCACGCAGATTCATTCCGGCGAAAACTACCACCGCGTCGTCGCGCTCATCCGCGAAGGCGCCATTGGTCCGGTGAACGAGGTTCACGTCTGGGTCAACGCGACCTACGGCGGCAAAGATGCGCCGAAAGACACACCGCCAGTACCTGCAAATTTGCATTACGATCTTTGGCTCGGGCCGGTGGCGCCGCGGCCGTATCATCCCGAATACGTGCCGCGGAACTGGCGGCATTGGTGGGCGTTCGGCGGCGGCGCGCTCGCGGATTTCGGCTGCCACTTCATGGACCTCCCGCACTGGGCGCTGGACCTGCGCCCGCCGCTCAGTGCCGGGGTGATTGACGGCCCGCCGGTGCATCGCGAATCCACGCCGCCGTGGCTGGTGGTACGCTACGAATACCCGGCCTCACCGGTCGCGCGGCCCGGCGGCGCAGTGGAAATGAAGAAGCCGCTCAAACTCACCTGGTATCACGGAGGCAGGAAACCTGCGTTGCTCCCATCCGCCATCGCGGCGCAGTGGGACAGCGGCGTGCTGTTCCTGGGTGAGAAGGGCATGTTGCTCGCCGATTACCCGCGGCACGTGGTGATGCGCGAACCGGACTTCAAGGATTACGCCGCGCCGCAGCCCATCCAGAGCGACTACACCCGGCATCATCGCAACTGGATTCAAGCGATCAAAACCGGCAAACCCGCGCCCAGCGATTTTGCCTGCTCGGGTCCGCTGACCGAAGCGGCGCTGCTCGGCAACGTGGCCTACCGCGCCGGTTGCAAGCTCGAGTGGGACTCGAAGAACCTCCGCGCGAAAAATTGCCCGGCGGCGGAAGAATTCATCCACCACCACTACCGGGCGGGCTGGAAGCTCTGATCACGGGCGGCTCGCCCAAATCGAAAGGAGCGCGGACAGCCATGTCCGCACGACCCCGTGGCTTGAATCGCGGACGGAATCCAAACGGGCCGACTCACCCGGTCGCGGATTTGTCGTGGAAATCCTTTTGTGTTGGACCGTAATTGTCCCACCCACTCTGCCAGACTGCGCCTGAAAAATGTGGACAACTATGGCTTGTCAGTCAGAGACAACAGAGTTACGAACCGCCTCGACTCAGTCGGATAGGAGCCAACGGGTGAACTACTACGCACACACGGCCGCCGATAACCACCCTCGCCCATCGGATGGGAGAGGGGCTGGGGGTGAGGGCTGGCAACCGCTGGCCGTCCATCTCCGCAACGTCGCAAAGCTCGCCAAACAATTTGCCGCGCTGCTTGGCCTTGCCGCCGAAGCCGAACTGGCTGGGCTGCTGCATGACTTGGGCAAGTATCGCGACGAGTTTCAGGCGTATCTGCGCGGTGAGCGCGGCGGCAGCATCGAAACCCAGCACGCGATTTTTGGCGCGGCGTGGGCGATGGAACGAAGTATTGCCTCAACGCTGCCAGTCGCCGGACATCATGCGGGGCTGCATGACTGTGGCGATCTCCCAGCAATGTTGAGCAAGCCAGCGCTGCAAATTGCCCAGACCGTGCCGAAACTTATCGCCCGCTTGGAATCGGAGCTTGGCCCGTTGCCACCGCCACCGCCGCTTCCCGCTTGGGTGAACAACGAACTCTCCGCTGAGTTTTACACACGGCTGATCTTCTCCTGTCTGGTTGATGCTGACCGGCTCGACACTGCTTGCTGGCCTGAAACTCCGGCAGCAGATCGAGTCTTGGAGACGGACCATCTGCTGCGGCAGATTCATGCCGAGCGCGAGCGTAAAACAGCAGCGAACCCGGGCAGTCCTTTGGCGAGTCTCCGCAACCGCATCTTCAGCACGGGCATTGAGCGGGCCGCGCTGCCTCCCGGTTTCTTCTCCCTCACCGTGCCTACGGGAGGCGGGAAGACGCTTACTTCGATGGCGTTCGCTTTGGCCCACGCCAAAGCCCACGGGCTTCGCCGCGTCATTGTCGTTATTCCCTATCTGTCCATCATCGAACAGAACGCTGCTGAATATCGCAACATCTTCGGCGAAGAAGTCGTGCTCGAAAATCATTCCGGCGTCCGTCCCAAAGACGACTTGAACGAGGAAGAAAAATCCCGGCTGGAACTGGTTTCTGAAAACTGGGATGCGCCCGTCATCGTAACGACCTCAGTGCAGTTTCTGGAATCGCTCTTCGCCAGCAGTCCGTCAAAGTGCCGCAAGCTGCACCGCATCCCGCACTCGGTCGTCATCTTTGACGAGGTGCAAACACTGCCTGCACATCTTTTGAAGCCAACCTTCAATGTTTTTCGTGAACTGGCGGCCAACTACGGAACGAGTTTCGTCTTCAGTTCCGCCACGCAGCCCGCCTTCCGGAAATGCCCCGCGCTGCCCGACGGCTTCGACCCGCACGAACTGCGCGAGATCGCCCCTGAACCGGACGACCTGTTCCGCAAATTGCGCCGCGTGAACTACCACCTGCCGAAAGCGAGTGAATCGCTCGATTGGCCCGCACTGGCCGAGAAAATGGCCGCGACTCCCCAAGCTCTGTGCGTGGTCAACCTCACCCGCCACGCTAAAGAGCTTTGGGAACGGCTCAAACGCGCGTTACCAGAGACGGAGGTGCCGATTCATTTGTCATCGGCAATGTGCCCGCAGCATCGCTTGGCTCTGATCCAGATTATCCGCGAGCGGCTTGCTGCCGGCCAGCCGTGCCGCGTCGTCTCCACCCAACTCATCGAAGCGGGCGTGGACGTGGATTTCCCCGTTGTCTGGCGTGCGCTTGGGCCGCTGGATTCGATTGTCCAAGTGGCCGGACGTTGTAATCGGGAAGGCCGGCTCGCCTCTGGCGAGGTTCACGTCTTCCGACCGGTGGATCACAAACTGCCGCCGGGTGTCTATCGCGCCGCCGCCGACCAAGCTGTGATTACTCTGGCGACGTTGGGCGACGAGGAATCGGCTTCCAACCGCCTTGCTGCTGACCCCCAAGTATTCCGCGATTACTTCCAATCGCTCTACCAAGTGGTGAACACGGATTACGCTAAGCGTGGAGAAACTTCCATCCAGCAGGATCGCGAGCAACTCCGCTTCCGCGAAGTCTCCCGCAAGGCCAAGGTTATTTCCGACGAAGGCCAGCCGGTCATCATCGCCCGCGACACTCACGGACGGGAGTTCGCCGCGCCGTTGATTGATGAAATCCGCCATCGCCAACCTTCGCCCGGCCAGTATCGTTTCAACCGCGACGACCTTCGCCGCCTGCAACGGTTCATGGTCAACGTCCATTCGCACAAGTTTCAACAACTCGAAGCCATGAAACACATCCGGCCGTTGCTGCCCAACCTCGAACTCTACGTCCTCGACGATGGGTTTTATCATCCCGAACTCGGCGTCGTGATTGACAACCGCCCGCTCGACGACTTTATCCAATGAAACCAAACCTCATCACCCTCCGTGTCTGGGGCGACTTCGCCTGCTTCACACGCCCCGAGATGAAAGTGGAGCGCGTCAGCTACCCTGTCATGACGCCGTCCGCCGCGCGCGGTATTCTCGAAGCCGTGTTCTGGGAGCCGCAAATGTTCTACCTCATTGACTCCATCCGTGTGGTCAAACGCGGGCGGTGGGTTTCGTTCCGCCGCAACGAAGTCACCAAAGTCATCAGTCTTGACAGTGCCAAGACCTGGATGAAAGAGCCGGAGAAAACCACGCCCATCCAAGCCGGCGGTGGCGCGGATGACGGCACCCAACGCAACATGCTTGCGCTTCAAGAAGTGGAATACCTCATCACCGCCGAGGTCCGCGTCACGCCGCTGGCCAATCGGCCCGAGGACAGGCTGGAGAAGTATCTCGATGAGATCGAACGCCGCGCCCGTTCTGGCAAATGCTTCCACCGGCCCGGCCTCGGCATGAGGGAATTCGCTGCGGATTTCGAGTGGGAGCCTGACGCGGACGCTGCCCAGCAACGCCGCGCCGCCGACCTCGGTCAATCCGCCAGCTCAATCAACGAGGACCTTGGCCTCATGCTCTATGATGTCTTCGACCATCAAGAGCGCGCCCACGGTTTCCGCTGGCTCCGCCCTGATGAAATGAACCAGCAAGATAGCGCTTTCGAGCAGTCGCTCGTCGGTCTGAAAAAGGGCGCGCAAACCAAACGCCGCAAGGAATTCGGTGAGAGCCGGGCGCGTTGGACGCGTCCGCCCATCAAGCCCCAGCCCGCGTTCTTCCACGCTCGCGTCGAGCAGTCGAAACTCGATTGCCATCCCGACCGTATCCGCATCCTCACACCCCAAACCGGAGGAAACTGACCATGCTCCTGAAACTGCTTTACGACTTTGCGGAGTCGCGCCGTCTTTTCGATCACTTGGCGTTCAAGCGCGAGACGCCTGTGCGCTGGATCATCGAACTCGACGGCGATGGCCACCTGATTGGAGACGGGCCTCGTGAAACTCAGGGGACAGAGCGCAACAAGGGACTGGACTATGATGTGCCCAAGACCACGCGGCCAACTGGCGGCGGACAGGTGGCTGACTTTCTGGTGGATGACATCGGTGCGGTCTTTGGCCTCAACAGCAAACCGGAAAGAGAGTTGAAGCCGAGAGCGGTCACAAACCTAAAGGCCAAGCACGGTGACTTCTGGCGGCAAATCCAGGAAGCGGACGTCGCCACAGGCAATCCAACGTTCAAAGCGCTTCTCCGCTTTCACGAGAACCTCGCTGGTGCCGTACCGAGCTTCCTGCGTTTGGATGCCACTGAATCGCCGAAGTGGATGGTGCGCCAAGCCAGCGGCGGTGAAGCCCGCTTGGGCAATGACCTCTTCACATTTGCTGTCGGCAGTATCCTGTTCCTCGACGAATCGGTTCAGGAATACTGGCGGCAAGACCATGCCAAGGAGATGGCCGATGCTGAAGAAGCAGCCCACTTGGGCGTCTGCCTGATTACCGGCGAGAGGGACGTTCCGATTGCCCGCACCCACACTCCGATGGTGACCGGACTGCGCAAACCCGCCAAGGGCACCGGGGCCGGGATTGTGGGCGCGGACAAAGCGGCGTTCTGGTCTTACGGACTTCAAAAGGCGGCGGCCGAGCAAGCCGACGATGAATCAGAAAACCCACGGGACAAGAACCCGGGCTTTCTCTCGCCCTGCTCCATCCGCGCCTCAAAGGGCTACCTGCTCTCTTTGCAATACCTGTCTTCTCGCGAAGATCACTGGCTGTGGCTGGGCCCGGCTTGGCTTTGCTTCTGGGCTGCGGAGACGGAGCAAGCATCCGGCCTCTTTGCGCGGCTGCTCCGCAAGCCTGACTCGATCACAGTTCAAAAGTTCATGGCCTCTCCCTGGAGCGGATTGGAGAAGACTCCGCCAGACGTTGAGAAATTCTACGCCATTACTCTCACGGCTACAGGTCCGCGCATCGTCGTCAAAGATTGGCTACAAGTCAGCTTGGGTGAGGCGGTGGAGCACTTCAAAGCCTGGTTCAACGACTTGGATGTTCTGCCCGTCCGATGGGGCGAGGTAGAGCAAAACGACGAAAGCGCGCCCCTCTCAATCCGACGACTGGCCCATACGGCACTGCGCCCCGACAGCAGGGGCCGGTTCGACGAGGACAAATTGAAGCCGGACTTGATGGCTTCGCTTTACCGAGCAGCGCTCGTCGGAATCGCCCCACCAACCACACTTCTGAAGCCGCTCTTGGAGCGGCTTCAAGCCAACATCGCCAAGACTGGAACCAAGGCTCTCTACGACCAGTCCCGCTTTGCTCTGCTCCGGCTGATCGTCAACCGCAACCACAGAAACCGAAAGGAACCGAACATGGAAATTCCACCGAAACTCCCAGCCAAGACCGACGACATCGCTTACAACTGCGGATGCCTGTTGTCAGTGCTGAACAACCTTCAGCGTTCCGCCCACGACGGAAAGCTCCAAGGGGCAAGTATCGCAGAGCGGTATTATGGCTCCGCCTCAACCAACCCCAGCGCGGCTTTTCCCATTCTCTGGCGGCTGCACCAGCACCACTTGAAGAAACTGCGACAGCAAGGTGAGAAGGGGCAGAGAGCCTCCCACCGAATCAAAGAGAACATCACGGAGATTTGCTCGCGCTTCGCGCCGCCAGCGCCGGGCCAGCCCCCGCAAATGCCTCGCGTCTTTAGGCTCGTTGAACAGGCGCGTTTCGCTTTGGGTTTCTACCAGCAGGAAGCCGCTCGTGCCGAAGCTTTCCGGGTCTGGAAGCAAAAGCAGCAGGCAACGGGCAAACCGCCACCCGAGGAAGACGCCCCGGACGCAGACCTTCTCGCGGACAACCAATCTTAACCACAACCACGAAACACATGAATCCATGAACACAACCATACTGACCAACCGCCACGACTTCCTTCTCCTGTTTGAAGTCACCAACGGAAACCCAAACGGCGACCCGGACATGGGCAACATGCCCCGGCTCGACCCGAACACGAATCGCGGCATCGTCTCCGACGTTTGCTTGAAACGCAAAGTGCGCAACTACTTCACTCATTTCGCGCCAACGGCTGAAAACGGACGCGACTACCGCATCTTCATTCAGCAAGGCGCGGTGCTGAACGACGTGATTGATGAAGCCGCGCCACACGCCAGCAGAGTCCAGGACGCCGAGCAACATCGTGATGAATGGGAAAGGGAAGCCCTTGATTGGCTCTGTCGTCGGTATTACGACCTGCGTGCCTTTGGCGCCGTTCTCTCGACCGGTAACAAAATCTTCAAAGGCTCCACCTATGGTCAGGTTCGTGGCCCGGTGCAGTTCACCTTCGGGCAGTCCTTCCATCCCATCACTCCGCTCGAAATTTCCATCACCCGATGCGCGGCAACGAACGCTGCTGAAAAGAAAACGATCGAAGAAGCGGACGCTGCGCAACCCGGCAGTGGACGCAACCGCACCATGGGCAACAAACACATCGTCCCCTATGCCCTCTACGCCGCCAAAGGCTACATCTCGCCCGCCTTCGCCGAGAAGACCGGCTTCACCGACGCCGACCTCGAATTTCTCTTTCAGGCGTTGGACGAGATGTTCGAGCACGACCGCTCCGCCGCCCGTGGCGAAATGATCGTGCGCGGTCTGTTCGACTTCGAGCACGTCGGCACCCAGCACCTGAACAACGCCGAGCAAAACAAACGCGAAGCCCGCCTCGGCTGCGCCCACGCCCACAAACTCATCGAAGGCATCAAGGTGGACTTGTCCGACAAAGCCAAAGCCGCCGGCAAAACCTTCCCTGAATCCTTCGCCGACTACGACGTAAAGTGCGACTGGACTGAATCGAACCTCCCAAAGGGAGTCAAACTGAACCTTCGCCACGAAGGCCGTTCCATCGGGCCGAAACAAGGCTGACGTGAACCCGGCAGTTCGAACGCCGCCGGACACAGGCGGAGCGCGCGAGATGATCCCGCTCTCCGCCCTGAACCATTTCCTGTTTTGCTCTCGCCGTGCCGCATTGATCCACATCGAAGGCATTTTTGAGGAGAACCAGCACACCATTCGGGGAGAACTGGCGCACGAGCACGCGGATTTGCCGGGCTATGAAGTCGCCAAAGGCGTGACGCTCTTGCGCGCCTTGCCCGTCTGGTCCGAGCGGCTGGGGTTGAACGGCAAGTGCGACATTGTGGAAGTTCACGCTACGCCTCAATCACGTAGCAGCGGACGTCAGTCCGCTCAAACTTCTCTGGGAGAAAATCAGAGCCGACTCACGTCGGCTGCTACGATCCCGAAGGAGGGGACACTCGTTCCGGTCGAGTACAAGAAGGGCAAACGCCGCCAGTTCGACAATGACGACGCGCAACTTTGCGCCCAGGCGATTTGTCTGGAAGAAATGTTCAACGTCTCCATCCCGCGCGGCGCGATTTTCCATGCGGACAGCAAGCGCCGCCGCGAAGTCGAGTTCACCGCCGACTTGCGTGCGAAAACTGAGGCCGCCGCTCACGAGCTTCACGCGTTGTTGGATTCCCAACGAGTTCCACCGGCGGTGTTCAAGCCGGCTTGTGAAGAATGTTCGCTCTATGAAATCTGTCTGCCCAAAGCGACCGCTGAGGACAGCCGGGCGGAGCGCCTGACCCGTCAACTATTTCAAATTTGAACTCTCAAATCTCAAATCTCATCTTCCCCGAAGCTCAACCCTCAACCCAACAGGCCAACATGACTTACGATCGTTTTGAAGACCTGCCCGTGTGGCAAAAGGCGGCTGACCTCTACGAAGTGACGGAAGACCTGCTGGAGAACGAGTCTTTCAAAGTCTCCCGCGGCTTCCGCGATCAACTCGACCGCGCCGCGCTTTCCGTGTCCAACAACATCGCCGAGGGTTTCGAGCGCGGGACGACCAATGAACTGCTACAATTCATCTACATCGCGCGCGGCTCGGCGGGCGAGGTGCGCTCCATGCTTTGCCTGAAGGAGCGCCGTGCCCGCAAGGCCAACTGGCCGGCCAATCTGAAATCTGAAATCTCAAATTTGAAATCCATCGCTGAATCCTGCTCGCGCCAGTTGCGCGGCTGGGCGGACTCGCTGCAGAATTCCGACATCAAGGGCCAGCGACATTTGACCGACAAGTCGCGCCGCGAAGACGATAAGAAGAAACGGGTGGCCTCGTTTGACAGGGAGTTGATCCGTCGGTTGCCCGAGTGGCATCCCAAACGCAAAGAGGCGGAAGAGAAGGGACTCATCTGATATTTCAAATTTGAGATTAGGGCTATGCACTTGATTCCCCTGAGCACGCTAAAGCGTGGACACCAAGCGCCGCCGCGAACGATCCGCCTTGTGTTTGGTGTCCAGCCTTTAGGCTGTTACTGGAAATAGCGACGAGGGGAATCAAGTGCATAGCCCTATTTGAGATTTCAAACCGCAAATGCCCGACATCGCCCAAAACACCCTCTACCTCACCACGCCCGCCAGCTACATCGCGCGGGATCACCTGACGTTGCAGGTCGAAGTGCCGGTTTATCCCGCCGACCTGCCCCCGGCAGAGCGCGCCCGCGACAAGGCCACCGATTGGCGCAAACTCTCCATCCCGATCCACCACCTCGAATCCATCTGCGTCTTTGGCCCGAGCACGATCAGCCCGCCCGCGCTGGATTTATGTTGGGAACACGGCGTGGCTGTGAATTACCTGAGCGAGTCCGGTTACTTGCAGGCGCGGATGACCGGCGTCGCTGATACGAGCGTCACGTTGCGCCGCGCCCAGTTCCGTGCCGCCGATGATGCAGCCAAGTGCGCCGCCATTGCCAGGCAGATCATTGCCGGCAAACTTCAGAACAGCCGCAACTCGTTACTGCGCGGCGCCCGGGAATCTGAAATCTCAGATCACAAATCTCAAATCACGGACGCCACCGACGCGCTCGCCCGGCAGATCGAAGCCTTGGGCCGTTGGACACCGGACGAACTTGGCGTGCCCGGGGCGGTGGATCGGTTGCGCGGTGCGGAAGGCATGGGCAGCGCCACTTACTTCGGCGTCTTTGCGCTCTTGCTCAAACAGCAACGCGAGGATTTTTCCTTCACCACCCGCAGCCGCCGTCCGCCGCGCGACCGCATCAACTGTTTGTTGTCGTTCCTCTACGCGCTGGTCCGGCACGATTGCATCGCCGGACTCACGAGCATCGGCCTCGATCCTTTCGTCGGGTTTCTTCACGCCGAACGGCCCAACCGCCCGGCCCTGGCGCTTGATCTGATGGAGGAGTTCCGTCCGTGGCTCGCCGACCGCCTTGCGGTGACGCTCATCAACCGCCAGCAAATCGGAACGGAAGATTTTCGCATTCGCGAAGGTGGCGCGGTGGAGTTCACTGACGCGGCGCGGAAACGTGTCATCAAAGCCTATCAGGAACGCAAGCAGGAGAAGCTCACGCACCCGCTGCTGGAACAGGAATTTCGCATCGCCCAGTTTCCCTACGTTCAGGCGCGCGTTCTGGCCCGTTACTTGCGCGGTGATTTGCCGGATTACATTCCGTTCGTGCCGAAGTGACCTTGACTCGTACCATGCGCCGCTCAACTCTCGACTCGTGCTCATTCTCGTGACCTATGATGTGTCCACCGCGGAAAAGCCGGGCAAGCGCCGCTTGCGCCGGGTCGCCCGCGTGTGCGAGGACTACGGCGTGCGCGTGCAAAAGAGCGTCTTTGAATGTCAGGTCGGCCAGAAGGAATGGGTGCAGTTGCGGGCCTGTCTGTTGAAGGAAATCAAAGCGGAGGAAGACTCGTTGCGCTTCTATTTCCTCGATGAAACGGCGAAGTTGAAAATCGAGCACCATGGGGCGGAGAAGCCGGTGGACTTGACCGAGCCGTTGATTCTATGACTGCGCTTCCGCGAACCATAAGTGCCGGGCGAAAGGCCGGGGTTCCGCGCCGCCTCCCAAATGCCGTCACCACGGACATTTTCTATCGTTCTTTGACAACTCAATGCCTGCGTGTGCGCGAGGTATTGGCACGTCTGCGGAATTGGGCTACAAAGCTGTTGCTGTTCAGCCAGTTGACCGGGCCGCAGTCGCCTCGCCCGCACGGGCGAGGCGCGGATTGAAACAATGGCCAGCGACGGCACGACTCCGTTCGGCAAGCTGTCGCCTCGCCCGCACGGGCGAGGCGCGGATTGAAACTTTATGGGAAAGATTGAAAATGGCATCCGATGTCACGTCGCCTCGCCCGCACGGGCGAGGCGCGGATTGAAACCCGTTGTTGCTGGTGACACCGAGCCAGTTACCGCGTCGCCTCGCCCGCACGGGCGAGGCGCGGATTGAAACCAGTACGGCGCCCATGCGCCGGGCGGATTCACCGGGTCGCCTCGCCCGCACGGGCGAGGCGCGGATTGAAACAACGATAACGCTCAGTGCGTTCAATTCTATGTCTGGTCGCCTCGCCCGCACGGGCGAGGCGCGGATTGAAACGCCGCGAACGTGGAACGCATACGCCCCGTAACCTGTCGCCTCGCCCGCACGGGCGAGGCGCGGATTGAAACTGAGCCGCCTCCTCTCCCGAGTGCGGGCGTGCCTGTCGCCTCGCCCGCACGGGCGAGGCGCGGATTGAAACGGCGCCATGATCGCGTTCACGCGTCGCACGCTTGCGTCGCCTCGCCCGCACGGGCGAGGCGCGGATTGAAACATCACCGGATACGCGAGCGGTTTGTGTCCACCGCCAGTCGCCTCGCCCGCACGGGCGAGGCGCGGATTGAAACTTCACTTGCGGAGCGCGCCGAGGAGCACCACCAGTCGCCTCGCCCGCACGGGCGAGGCGCGGATTGAAACAACAAGATCGCCAAGCCGGAGCAGAAGGGCCTCGCGTCGCCTCGCCCACGCGGGCGAGGCGGCTTGCGACTTCATCCACCACCACTACCGGGCGGGCTGGAAGTTCTGACTTCGTTAAGTTGCCGGCGCAATAGCATCAGGGCGAGTACCGCCAGCACCAGGGCGCGGACGCACGCGAACGGGGCGGATTCGTAAAACTCCACCGACGTGCCGGCCGGGTCGGGCAGGGCGAACGGTTTCAGCCTGAGGCAGCCACAAGCCAGGTCCACGCCGCGCACCCAGGCTTGACCCGTGGCGAGCGCGAACGCGAAGAACAGCGCGGCCGACAGCGCGAGCGCGGGTTTGGTCCAGACATTCGCCACCAGCAACAGACCGCACAGGAACTCGACCCACGGCAACGCGATGGCGGCGTATTGCAGCAAGGAGTGTGACAGCGGCAGTTTGTAGTCGTCGAGCGATTCGAGGAATTCGCGCGGATTGGCCAGCTTGGACACCGCCGCCCAAAGCAGCAGCGCGCCGAGCAACACGCGCAACAAGAACGGAAGCCAGCGGGGCAAGGCGGATTTCATGACGTGATTCCGTTCAAGGAGATTTGTGCCGCTTGCAGATTCATCCGCAATGACAGGCTGGCACTCGACGGTGCCAGAGAGTTGGTGTTGGCTGCTGTCATGCAACGGAGACTAATGGCAGCGGCGGCTTGCGGCAACCGCAGCGCGGTATCCATCTGGTCCCACAGTGGCGGCCCCCAATCATTTTCCCGGCCGGAGGTTTGGCTTGAACTTCGGCTTGGCTTCGGCTCGCAGCGGCGTAAGGTTGGGTCCATGAAAGCACACATTCCCATTTTCATCGTCGCCGGCATGTTGCTCGTCGGTTGCGGTGATTCATCGAACCAGCCCGCGCCTGGCGCCACGACCAACGCGCCGGCCAGCAGCGGCAATCCGCTCACCGCGCCGGTGGATTACCTCAATTCCGCCGCCAAGGCCCAGCAAGCCGCCGTCAAGACGGTGGACACCGCGTCGCTGAACAAGGCCATCCAGATGTTCAACGTGCAGGAGGGGCGCTTTCCGAAAGATCTCAATGAACTCGTCGCGAAGAAATACATTCCGCAAATCCCCACGCCGCCGTCCGGGACGAAGATCGAATATGACGCCAACGCGGGAACGGTGAAGGTGGTGAAGCAATAAAGGCCACCATCAAGCCCGGCTTCAGTTTGTTTCAAGCACCGGCAGCGCCAGAAAGGAACGCCATCGTGATCAAGGGAGTCCACACCATGTTCTACTCGTCGAAGGCCGCGGAACTGCGCGCTTTCATCCGCGACAAACTGGGATTTCCGTTCACCGATGTCGGAGAGGGTTGGTTGATCTTCGATCTGCCCGAGGCGGACATGGGGTGCCATCCGGCGGATACTCCGGAGGCCCAGCCGTCCGGGACGCACCAGATTTCATTCTATTGTGACGACATTCATCGCACGGTGGCGGAACTCAAAGCGCGAGGCGTGGAGTTCACCGGAGACGCGGAGGACCACGGCTACGGATTGGTGACTCATTTTCTGATGCCGGGTGGGATCGAGGTGCAACTCTACCAGCCGCTTTATCAGAAGCGGCAAAACTGAGTCGCTGCGCGCTCGAACGCGGGCACCGCACCGGGTGAGGCGCTCATTCAGGTCGAAGGCGACTCGAGGGGCGCGGTTTCAGTTGTTTCTCTGCGGACCGCGCAAGCGTCGAGCACTGGCGCGTGCCACGACAGGCAGGAATTTGCTTACCTGCCCGTGGGCGGTTGCCAGGGCGCCTGGCCAACGCCTTCCACCTGGTTGGTGATGTGCCGTTTTAAGAACGCATCAATCGCCCCGGCAGCCAAGGCATGGGCAAATTCGTTGGGATGCGCATCGTGCGCGTTGACCACGAGTCGAGCCGTCGGAAGGTTGCTGTAGGTCGCAAGGAGGTCGAGGTGCGGCACCCCTCGTTCCTCCCAGTACCGGGCCAGTTGATCGTGGGCGAATTTGAATCTCGACGGCTCCTGCAGGAAGGGCAACGTCACGACCAGCAACCGGCCACCGCGGATCCGGGTCATGTTGCCGAACGCGAGAAGCCCGATCTTTTCGATCTCCCAGAGGGGACCCTCGTACGCGGCCTCCACTGCGTCGAAATATTTTTCCGTGTAGGAATTCCGCCGGATCTGCCAGCGATGGTAGAACAGGTTCACAAAGTAGCTGTTTTGACAAAGCCAGCTCTGGCGAAATCCGTCGGCCATCATCTTTTTGTACCCCTCGACCCACCCGGTCATCACTTCCCCGATGTCATTCATGTTGTAAACCAGAACGACCTGATCGAGCCGGTAGCCGTTGCTTACGGTGAGAGTGTGCATGATGTCCACCTCGGTCGAAGTGTCCAGCCCGGGCTTCGCAATGGCGTGAATTTCCCAGTCCGGGTGCCGGCGGCGAATGCGGTTTACGAAACGGTCCTCCACGTGCTTCACGCCGAAACCGGCGGTGCAGGAGTCGCCGACGAACGTGACCCGCCGTCTCCCGGGGGGTGAGCGCGTTCGTGTAACTGACGTTGTCTCTCAGGCCGAAAGAGTTCGTGTGAAAATGGCGGCCATACCACGCGGTTGAAACCAGCTTGTTCGTCATGGCATCGGTCTGATCACAACCGAAACGGTAGTAGCTCTCAAAGCCCAGGAAGAGCAGGCTCAACAGGAACGCGAGGATCAAGCCGTTGCCGGACAGGAGGCTGGGCCACCTGACTGGCAGCGTGTGACGCGACAGGCCGTGGAAAAAGCGCAACGCACAAACTCCGACGGTGATGGGCAGGAGGACAAATGCGGCGAAGGCGCTTACGAGCGCACCAACTGCGAATACTGCGATCGCAGCCACCAAAATGCCGATTACCCCTGCGAGTCCGGAGGAAAACCGGCGAACGGGAGATTGGCGCGTCACTGCCTGAGAGGCTCGAAGTGCGCCGGGGCTTTATCAAGCACAAATCCAGGCCGGACAGAATCGGACGGGACGATGGACCAACCGTCATTCACTTTTTCCTCGTCAAACTCTCCGTGCATGGCAAACAATCTTTCTTTGGGAATCTCCATGACCGAACAAATTGTCATTCTGGATTTCGGGGCGCAATACACGCAGGTGATTGCCCGGCGCGTGCGCGAGTGCAACGTCTATTCCACCATCCTGCGCTACGACACGCCCGCCGAAAAAATCGCGGCGCTCAAACCGAGCGGCATCATCCTGTCCGGCGGGCCGGCGTCGGTGTACGCCAGGGACGCGCCACTGCCGGACGAAAACGTTTTCAAGCTTGGCGTGCCGGTGCTCGGGCTGTGCTACGGCGAGCAGCTGATGGCGCATCTCCTCGGCGGAAGAGTCGAAAAGTGCCTCAAGCGGGAATTTGGCAAGGGCACGCTTCAAGTGAAGGATGCAAACTGCGCGTTATTCGCCCGGCTGCCGCGCCAGTTGCAGGTCTGGAATTCGCACGGTGACAAGCTCACACGGCTGCCGCATGGCTTCAGGACCGTGGCGGTCACCGAGAACTCGCCGTTTGCGGCCATCGAGAATCGCGCGCAGAAAATCTTCGGCGTGCAATTCCATCCCGAAGTCGTCCACACGCCGCGCGGGAGGGAAATCATTGCCAACTTCGTCCACGGCGTCTGCGGCTGCGGCAGGAACTGGACGATGCGCAATTACGTCGAGCAGGCCGTGGAGGAAATCCGCGCGCAGGTCGGCGGCGAGCGCGTCATCCTCGGGTTGAGCGGCGGCGTGGATTCGAGCGTGGCGGCGGCGCTCCTGCACAAGGCCATCGGCGATCAACTCACCTGCATCTTCGTCAACAACGGCGTGTTGCGCGCGCGCGAGGCCGAGGTCGTGCGGGAGGTTTTTGGCCGCAACTTCAGAGTGAAGCTGCATTATGAGGACGCTTCGAAACTTTTTCTCTCGCGGCTCAAAGGCGTCACCGACCCGGAACGCAAGCGGAAGATCATCGGCAAGACATTCATCGAAGTTTTCCAGGCGGCGACGAAGCGCGCGGGCAAGGCGAAGTTCCTCGCGCAAGGCACGCTTTACCCGGACGTGATTGAGTCCGTGCCCATCGCCGGCAATCCCGCCGCGCTCATCAAGAGCCATCACAACGTCGGCGGGCTGCCGAAGAAGATGAAGTTCGCGCTCGTCGAGCCGTTGAAATGTTTGTTCAAGGATGAAGTGCGCCGGCTCGGACTCGAACTCGGATTGCCGAAGGAAATCGTGTGGCGGCAGCCGTTTCCCGGCCCCGGCCTGGCCGTGCGCATCCTCGGCGATGTGACGCGCAGCCGGATCGAGATTCTCCGTAACGCCGACGCGATTGTCGTCGAGGAGATGAAATCGTCCGGCCTTTACTACAAAATCTGGCAGAGCTTCGCCGTGTTGCTGCCGGTGCGCAGCGTGGGCGTGATGGGCGACGAGCGCACGTATGACTACACCATCGCCGTCCGCGCGGTGGAATCGCAGGACGGCATGACAGCGGACTGGGTGAAGCTGCCGTATGAGATTCTGGAAACGCTCGCCAGCCGCATCATCAACGAAGTGAAGGGCGTGAACCGGTGCGTCTTCGACATCACGAGCAAGCCGCCGGGGACGATTGAGTGGGAATGAAACAGCGAAGCCTCAGGCCGCTCCGCCTGCGTGCGCCAGAATGGACTCTTCCATGTCGAGCAGGTCGGCAATCGAATTGAGAATCCCGGTTGGTTGATAAGGATATTCCGCTACCGACTCGCGCCTGGTTGAACCGGTGAGCACGAGATAAGCCGGGATGCCCAGTTCCACCGCGCCGCGGATGTCCGTTTCCATCGTGTCACCGATCATGATGGTTTCGTCGGTGCGCAAGCCGAGCCGTTTCCGCGCCATGACGAACATGAACGGGTTCGGTTTGCCGAGGTAGTAGGCCGTGGTGTGGGTGGCGCTTTCGAGCAAGGCGGTCAGGGCGCCCGTTCCCGGGCGCGGACCGGCATCTGTCGGACACCACGTGTCGGGATTGGTGGCGACCAGCCGGCTGCCCTTGGCCAGCAGGCGCATGGCTTTCTCCATCAGTTCAAAACTCAAAACGCGCCCTTCACCCACCACCACGAAATCCGGTTTGATCGAATCGAACGCGATTCCTGCTTCCTGCAACGCGACGATCAATCCGCCTTCGCCGATGACGAACGCGCTGCTCGTCGGTTGCTGCCGCACCAGGAAATCCGCGGTGCAATGGGCCGCGGTGTAAAAATTCTTCCACGAGACTTTTAGTCCAAAGTGACCAAATTTCGCCACGAGATCTTTGGGCGAACGCTCGGAGTTGTTGGTCAGGAACAGAAACAGCGTGCCGGTGCGCTGTAATTGCTGAATGAATTCAATCGCGCCGGGAATCATCGTGGCTCCCCGGTAAATCACACCGTCCATGTCAATCAAGTAGCCTTTCGCCATGCCGGAAGGTTCAGCACGCGGTATTCCAGCGCCTCCTTTGCGCAGGCCAAGCACCGTTAATTGACGCTGCCTCAGGAGGCTTAGTCGCCGGGCGAAAGCACCTTGCCCGCTTGGGCGTTGGCGTGCCCCAGGATTCGTGCTCCTACGGTTGTTCGCCCAGTGGCGAAGGTGGTTCCGACCGTGCTTGACCAAAAGTCAGCAGCGCCAGCCCGCCGCAATCCGCGCAGGCGCCGTTTTCGACGGTGAACTGCGCGTCACAACGAGGGCAGTAAGTACGGCAGGTTGCGTCGGCTGGCGCCGGCGCGCGACAGAGATTGTCCGGATCAAGGCCGGACTGGCGGAGCATTTCTTCCGACACCGTCCGCAACACCTCGCGGGCGTGGCGCTCGGTCGCGTGGACGCGCGGATCCTCGCCGGGGCAAATGGGCCGCGCGGGGTGTTTGAGATCGAGCAGGACGCGCCGCGCGAACTCGGCGGCCTGACGCTTAGGCATCAGCGCCATCCCCACGGCCAGCGGATGGAACATCTCCAGCAAGTGCCGCGACAGCGCGTCGAGCGCCCGCATCGCTGTCGGCGGTGACAGCGCAATAGTCAGCACGTGCGTGAACCGCTCGTCCCCGGCGCGCGGAAACAAAGCGCGATGCGCCCGCTGAAACATAGCTGCCGTGGCGATGGTAAGTGCCAGCAGCCCGAGCAACAATCCCAGCCAGCTCAGTTTGAACCCGAGGTGCCAGATCACCACCGGCGCGGCTACGAACAGATAAACGAACAGCGCGTTCGTTAACAGGCGCAGCGGGCGCGAGTGGCTGCTCAGTTCCCGCCGGCGGCGTTCGATGGCTTTTAGATCGAACATCGCCCGCGTCCACTCGAGGAGAGCGGATTCGCGCTGGGGCGGTTCAAGTTTCGCGACCCGTGCCAGTTCCGCAGCGAGGTGATTCGCCAGGCCCGTCGAATGGGCTGCGAGAAACACCTTGCCATGGACGAAAACTTTCCGGCCTTGCGCGCGGACGTTGCGCACGTCAGCGAAGCGGATGAACCGCCCGTTTTGCGGGGGCCGCCAGCCTGGATTCACATTGGTTGCAACGTAGGCGAGGACGCCGTCGGGCGAAACCGAGAGCGGAAGCGTCGAAGCCGTCAGCACCGTGCCGAGCGGAGGCAGCGGCGGCGCCAGGATGAAGCCGCCGCGCTGGTTGCCCACCAACGTTCCGGGGTGCTGCGCCCGCCAGTCCAGGCCCAGCCAGGTTGTGAACGCGACCGAGCCGCGCCGGATCCAGCAGGCACACTCCCAGGCATAGAGCAGCGCCAGCGCGAGGAAGAGCCACTGCACGTCGCTCATGCGGCGGGCGGCGGCTTCAGGCGGCCGGACCGGAATCGTCGCGGCGGCCAAAGAGCCGGCCGAAAAACTTCCTGAAGAGACCGATCACGGCAACCAAGGCCACCACCACGACCTTCCAGGCCTTCTTGAAGAAAAGGATGAGCGGCCCGAACAAGCCGAGCTTGGCCGCTCCCACCGCCGCGCCGCCCAGCACCAGCGCGCCGAGGCCAAACTTCGCGATCTTGTCGCCCGGGCGATACTCGGCATAAGATTCGCCCGACTGGTACTTGTAGTCCGCCAGCAAGCCCTTGAACTTGGGGAGCGTGGCCGGCAGCGAATCCGGTTCGACGATCAGCACCACTTCCATCACGCCCTTGCGGCCAAGGAGGCGGGTGTTGTAGTTGAGGATTTCGCGGCCCTCGCTGGCGGCGCGGACGGCCCATTCGAGGTTGTGCGTCTCCTCGTTGTATTTCGGCGGCTGCTCCCAACCGACGACGATCAACGGCGCATGGCCCATACGTTCACGCTCCTTGTTGGCCTCGGCTGTGCCCGCTTTGATCGAGGCGAGCAACTTGTCTGCGTCGAGCTTGTCCTTCTCATCGTCCTTCACGTAGCCGACGTCGCTGAACTCAAAGATCACGGACCAGTGCTCGTTGGTGGGCATGAGCAATCCCACCTCATGGCCACTGGTCGGTTCACCCGAGCGTTTCATCAAGGCGCGCGTCGTTGGGCCGTCCAGAAACGAGTAGCCAGCGGGCAGCCCGATCTGCGCAACCGCGCCGAGCTTCGCCGTAGCCGGGCCTTCGAGGACGCCGGGCTTCTGCGCCTTGCTGGATTGCGCGACGAGAGACGGCGACACCAGCAGGAAGGTGCAAAGAATCGAGCAAATCAGTTTTGGATTTTTCATGGTGCGTTTCGTGTTGGTTCGATGAGTCTCCGGGTGTTCACGGCCAATGCCGGTTGGCTCGGTTTACCCGGCGGCGGGCGGTTTCGTCAAGCGGTTTGGTCCGGCCAAGGACTTCGGCGCAAGTTGGCACGCGAACATTTCGTCGCGCTCAAGGTGACGGCTTTGCCCCGCGCAGGTGTTCGTCGAACCAATCTGCCAGCAGGGGCAGGTCTCTTTCGAGGCCGGGCCAGCCATGCGCTTTGCCTTCGCGGACGATCAGTTTCGCGGTCACGCCAAGTTCCCCGCAGCGTTTCACGAATTGCCCGGCCTGGTAGATCGGCACGAGCTTGTCGGCGTCGCCGTGAATGATGAGGGTGGGCGGCGTGTTCGAGTGAATGAAGTAAATGGGCGAGATTTCGCGCCCCAGTTTCTGGCGGTCCTCGGCGGTGTCTGACCGCGGGCCGAATGCGGCCTTGAAACCCTTGAGCGTGCCGATGCCCACCGCGTCCTCGCCGGGCTGGCCGTAGTTCAGGAAATCCGTCGGCGGGAAAAAGCACGCGACGCATTGCACCTCGCTGCTCTCGCGGTCCACTGGATCCTTGGCGTCGGTCTGGCCCTTGGCGCCCTTGACACCCATCATGAGCGTAAGATAGCCGCCGGCGCTGGCGCCCAGGATCCCGAGGCGATTCGGATTCACGCCGTATTTTCCGGCATGTTGCCGGATGAACCGCACGGCACGGTGAATGTCCTGCTCGATCTCGGTGATGACGAATTTCGGTTGCGACCCGTGCACGACGGCGAACACCGGGTAGCCACGATCCAGGAACGGCTGATACATCCCGGCATTGATAGCTTCGTGCGACGAGAAAAAGCCGCCGCTGACCATGAAGATGATTCCCGCGCCGTTCGCTTTGGCCGGCTGGAACACATCGAGGGTCAGCGCGGTCCCGAATTTGCGGCCATAGATCACGTCTTCGGTGCGCGTGAAAGTGGCATTGGTCTGGGCGGGCGCGGTGGCAGGCAGCAGGACGACCGACGCGATGAGGAGAATTCTTTTCAGCATAGGTAACGGGCTGCGGCCAACAGTAAGTCGCGGTGAGGACAAGGCAAGTTTTCCCGCGTGGCCGACCCGTGTGTTTGGCGGCAATCCCTGAGGGCGGGGGTTTAACGCCACGCTCCGCTCACACATTGAACTTGAACAGCAGCACGTCGCCATCCTGCACCACGTAGTCGCGGCCCTCGTGCGCGTAATGCCCGGTTTCGCGCGCGTGCCCGACCGAGCCGGCGTCCACGAGGTCCTTCCAGTTCACCCGCTCGGCCTTGATGAATCCGCGCTCGAAGTCGGTGTGGATGCGGCCCGCCGCGCGCGCGGCGCCGGTGCCCGCCGGCACCGTCCAGGCGCGGACCTCCTTTTCGTTGAACGTGAAAAAGGTCCGCAGCCCGAGCAGTTGATAGGCGTGCTGAATCAGGACTGCCACGCCGGATTCCTTCACGCCCAGTTCGGCCAGATATTCCCGCGCCTCCTCCGGCGAAAGGTCGGCGAGGTCGCTCTCCAGTTGGGCGCAAACGACCACGGTGTCGCACGCGTGATGGCTGCGGGCATGGTCCCGCACCTTGCCGACATGCGGGTTGCTTTCCGCGGCGGCCAGTTCGTTTTCCTTCACGTTCGCGGTGAAGAGGGTGGGCCGCGCCGTCAACAGAAAGCAGTTCCGGGCCAGTTCCCATTCTTCCTTCGCCAGGGTGAGTGTCGCGGCGGGTTTGCCGGCGTTGAGGTGCGGCTCAATCTTGTCCAATATGTGACACTCATTGATGGCGTGTTTGTCGCCGCCTTTGAGATCCTTGCTAATCTTCTCGCGTCGGCGCCGCAAGGCATCGAGATCGGCGAGCACCAGTTCGGTGTTGACGATCTCTATGTCACGGATGGGATCCACGTTGCCGGTGACATGGACGATGTCCGGGTCGTCGAAGCAGCGCACGACATGGATCAGCGCGTCCACTTCGCGGATGTGGCTGAGGAACTTGTTGCCCAGCCCCTCGCCGTGCGACGCGCCTTTCACGAGGCCCGCAATGTCCACAAACTCGATGGCTGCCGGGATGCGCGTGCCGACCCTCACGACCTTGCCGAGCGCCTCAAGCCGCGGCTCGGGCACGCTGACCACGCCGAGGTTCGGCTCGATGGTGCAGAATGGATAATTCTCCGCCGGCGCCTTGTGCGAGCGCGTCACAGCGTTGAACAACGTGGATTTCCCGACGTTGGGCAGACCGACGATTCCGGCTCTGAGCATAATTCAAGGCCGCACAGGAACGCAGAGAAGGCAGGGAGAAGAAAGCAAAATCCTTTCATGAAGCACGCTCAGTTCAAAATCATGGGGCATAATCACCGGTTCATCGTCGCGCCGTGCGAACTCTCACAAGCAAATCATCCAACGCCGCCCGCGTTTCGTCGCTCGGCAACTCGGGTAACTGGCTTGCGTCGTGGGCGAACTGCAATTCTCCACGCAGCCGTTGGTATTCTGATGCGTGGAACGCGATGTCCGCGTTATCCAGCTTGGATTTCTCAGGTCCGGCCAGTTTGCGCGCGATGAGGTCAGCGATGTAGGGCAGACGGAATTCGTCGTTCAACGTGACAAGATTCGCCTGCACCTCGCCAGTGCGCATCAGGTGAATGCCGGTGAGCAGCACGCGATAGACGTAAAGCAACGGCTTCACCCGGCGCGGCGATTCCTTCAGGAACAGCTTCCATTGCGTCTCCGCAAATCCGAAGTAGTGATGCGAGTGATGCTTCGTGATGACGCCCGAACTACCCCTCACCCGTCCTTCGGACACCCTCTCCCCATCGGATGGGGAGAGGGACGGGGTGAGGGGATTTCGGTCGCCCTCTCCGCCTCGACCGGGGAGAGGGTTGGGTGAGGTGCTCGATCCGACGCTACTCTCGCCCATCGGATGGGAGAGGGGCTGGGGGTGAGGGCGGCAAATTTCCTTCAACTCCGCGTGCTCCGGCGTGGTGTGGACGATGAGCGGCGAGAAAAGCTGTTCCAGCACGTAGCCGTTCTTCTTGAGCAGCAGCCCGAAGAACTTCCGCACGTCATGGCTCACGATGTCCATCTCCAGGGCACGGCCCTCTGCGCAATATCCCTCGCCCGCGGGAGCGGGAGAGGGTGGCGAAGCCGGGTGAGGGTTGTCGGGAGAAATCATTTCTTTGCGGAGAGGATCACGTGGAACAATCATCTCTTGCTCGACCGTTTCATCGCGGACCACCAGGCCGACGACCCTTTCGAGCGGCAACACATGCGCGCCGCGCAGGTCAAAGTCCGAGTCCGGCGACGGAAATCCGTAAAGGTGCGCGCCGCTGATCGTCGCAAAGAGCAATGGGTAGGGCTGGGCGGCAACAATTCTTTTCAGTCGCGGATCAATCGTCATAGCTTTTCTCTCAACACTCAACCATCAACAATCAACTTCTTCACTGGCTGCGCCGCGACGATGCGCTGAAGGCGCGGGTCCATCTTCATCAATATCAGGTAGCTGATGGCCGACACCAAACTCGGCAGTCGTCGGGATTGGGTTGGACATTCCAAATACACGAGATACCAACGGGCGCGGCCCGGTTGCAGTTGGACCTTGAATCATGTGGGCGTGCTCAATGAGATCAAAGCGACCCTTCGGCGAAACATCGAGCAATGTTTCGTTGATCACGACCCAGCCGACGGTGTGTTGCTGCGTCGCCGACAACCGCCTGAAAAAGTCCAGCAACACCTCGCGCCTTCCACCGATGAAGTAATCGGTTTCCAGCCACAGGTGAACTGTCGAGTCCAAGCCAGCGCTGCTGATTTGCTCAATGGCATTGAACAGACCATCAAATCCAAACCGCCGATATTTGCCGACGACGTCCTCGGCGGTGATTTTCCATTTGATTGCTGCATCCCATTCAACCGAATCAAGCCATGTGGACTCGCCGCCTTGCAAGTGCTTCGGCAAGTTCGCAAGTCGCGCGGGTTTCCCAAATACCTGATGAATGACACCGAACCACTCGCCGCGTATTCTGTAGCCATAACGAACCCAAGAGAAATGAGGCGAGGGGTGAAGCGTGAAATCTTTGCTTTCAAACTTTGGCAGCCGCGTCGCTTTGACTGTGAATTGGGAAGTGACGATGGGCACGCGATCATTGAGCGCGGCCTCACCTGCTCGAATCAAGCTGGCCGGGCTTACGCACTCTGGGTTACAGGTGAAGGCGACTTCGGCCAACACAGAAATGTTCTGCCGTCGAAATGAATCAATTACCTCATTGAGCAATTCTCGAACTCTGTTTCGCGTCTCAACGCTGAAATCCCTTACCCGAATCACTTTCTTGCACTCAACGAACGATTCCACTCCGCCGCGCGTCAGCAAAATGTCGGGAGTGCGGTTTGGGGGCTGTTCGTCAATGAACTCGATGCGGTCAACGCCAGCGACCAGCGCATAGCGCGCCGCCGTGATTAACTCAAAGGCGGTGGAGTCGAACTCGTCGGGGTCAATGACACGGAGAAGACGTTCGACGCGCTTTGGCAGTCCTTTGGTTTGCTTTGCCTGCAATATCTCCAACGCCGCGTCAAGGAGTTGGACGATTATCACGCAACGACCCGCACCGAAGATGTCGTAATAGTTGCTTGGCTGGTGCAGGTAGCTTGTCGCTCCGACGAGGTATTTTTCCAACACCGGCAACCGAGTGCCGCCCTTCCGTGGCTTCTGATATGAAAGTAGGTCCGGGTGCAACCCCGCGTCGAACTCGTCTTGGAGTCGAGTGTTCGGCGCGCATCCCAATTTGGAACGAATCCCGTCTATCGCTCGCTCGACATCTGCGAATGGGAAACTCATGCCGCGTGCGGGTTACCGCTTCCCCAGCCTGTCGCGGCAGACGGCGATCATGCTTCCGCAGCGCGTTGCGCCCAGCCGTTGCGCTTCTTCGAGAACGGGCAATGCGGCGGCGTATTGTTCCATGAAGAAGAGCGCGATTCCTTTATTGTTCCACGCTCCCCAATCTTCTGGCCGGAGTGCAATCGCCCGATCGAAGCAGGTGACGGCTTCGGCGTTGCGCCTCAATGCCAGCAATGCCGCACCCTTGTTGCTCCAGATGTCTGCGTTGCTCGGATCAATGGCGAGTCCCTTTTCGTAGCAGCGGATTGCCTCGACGTTGTTGCCCTCCTGCTGATAATCCGAGCCAAGCCGGAAATACCGGTCCGCGTCAGGAGCGAGCAACCTCCGGCACTGCTCAACACCTTTCGCGGCGTTTGGATCGCCGAGTTTCTCTGCTTCCTGGAAGCAGACGAGTGCTTCAGGATAGCGCCGAAGCGTGCCCAATGCGTCTCCCTTCAAGAGCAATGTGCTTGGGTCTTGCGGTGTAATTTCCAATATCTTGTCGTAGCATAACAATGCGTCTCGATACCGGTCCTGCCTGCAAAGTATTGCCGCTTTATCGCGCCAAACGACAACCATTCGCGGCTCAATGGCCAGCGCCTTGTCGTAGCAAGCAATCGCCTCGTCCAACTTGCCAAGCGCCTTCGATGCGCTTCCTTTGGCATACCACGCATTTACGTCATGCGGGTTGATCGCCAAAACGCGATTGTAACAAGCGAGAGCTTGTTCGTGCATTCCCAAGTCCATAGAGCGATTGCCCTTGCCGCCCCATGCGCTCGTGTTCTGCGGGTCAATTGCCAAGGCTCTTTCGTGGCATTCAATGGCCTCGCGAACCTTCCCAAGTGCCTTCAAGGCGAGGCCCTTGTTATTCCAAATGTCCGGGTTGTTCGCGTCCACGGCCAATCCGGCATCGTAACAACGAATTGCTTCTTCATAGTTGCCCGCCTGCTGGAAAGCGTAACCACGCTCGAAAAAGTCATTGTCACGTGATAGCAGCCTCTGGCATTGCTCGACGCTTCTGACAGCGTTGGGATCGCCGAGCTTCTGCGCTTCCTGAAAACATGCGAGAGCCTCAGCAGGCATGCCCAGCATACGTAGCGCGTTACCTTTGTTGACCCAAGTGGGTATAAACAGCGAATCGCACACAAGAGATTTGTCCAAGTATGCCAATGCTTCTTCCGCTCGACCAAGATGCACCAAAGATTGAGCAAGGAATGTCAACGCCTTGGCATCCTTTGGATCAAGTTTCAGGACTTCTTGGAAAGCGTGGATACTTCCCTCAAAGTTGCCGAGACTTTGGCGGCAAAGCGCGAGATTAAACCAAGTCGTTCGTGTCTTGAAATCGGATGACCAATCTTTTGTTTCGGGAGGAAGCAGGACAAGTTTTTCCAGCAGATCGGCTGCTCTCTTGCCTTCGCCGCATTGCATCAGGCAGGCCGAGGCAACCATGAGAACGCTGGGCTTCTCTGGTCGCCAGAAAAGTGCCAGTTCACAGAGGTGCCTTGCTTCATTCAATTCTCCGTCCGCCATGTGCAACTGGGCCAGACCAATCATTGCCCCCGTGTTTTCAGGTTCGATATGGAGGGACTTGCTGTAAGCCTTTTTGGCGTCCTCAGATCGCCCAAGGCTACTTAAGATAACGCCGAGATTGTTCCAATCCGCTGTGCTGGATGAGTCCAGCCGAATCGACTTTTCTGCCGCCTCAAGTGCTTCTTGGAATTTTCTAAGTCTGATGAAGGCAGCGCCAAGCTCCGTGTAAATCTCGGAGGATTCCGGCCAAAGCTTTGTCATTTGGTGCAGCTTCGTAACGGCCTCTTCCGCACGGCCGAGATTGCTGAGTGACATGGCAATCCCCCATTGCCTTTCAAATTCGGCGCGAGCGTCTTGTTCGTCGTGTGGAACGGGAAAGCCGTGCTTGCGACAGTCCTGCTCCACGGCCGTCAGAATCTCGTCGTAAGTTTGGAAACGGCGGTCAGGTTCTTTTTCGAGGCACTTGTCAGCGAAGTGCATTAACGGGTGGTCGAGTCTGACGATCCGTTGTTGGTTGTGTGCCAAAGCCCATTGCCTGAAGTAGTCGTCGCTTCTCTTGGCCGGCAGGATTGGCATCTTGCCACCCGAAATCAGCATATAGATGACGACCCCCAGGCTGTAGATGTCTGCCCGGTGGTCCACTGCTGACGAATCAATAAACTGCTCCGGCGACATGAAAGGCGGCGTGCCGAAGGCTGATCCTGCAACGGTCAAGCCATCATCCGCACGGTCGTTGTTTGCCAATGATTCGCCCGGTTCAGTGAGAGCAAGCCCCTTGGCCAATCCGAAGTCGGTAATCTTGAGCCGACTCCGATTGTCCACCATGAGGTTGTCGGGTTTGATGTCGCGGTGTGCCTTCATTCCGTGCGCCATCGCGTGCTTCATGCCGAAACAGAAATGGGCAATCCAATTGAGTTGCTGGCGCAATGTCTGGCCGCCGCTCGCAAGATGCTGTGTGAGCGTGTTGCGGCCAGCGTCGTCTGGCCAGATATACTCCGCCGCCACGAAAAGCTGATCCGAGAACTCACGAATCCACTGGCACTGGACGATGTTCGGGTGCTTTCCGATATTGATCCAGGTTTCAGCTTCAGCTTTGAACCGTCCGATTGAGGAAGCATTGGCTCGGTTGCTTTGAAAAGTTTTGAGAACGAAAGGCTTTTCTGAAGTTCGGCTCTCGACCAGATACACGACGCCCATTCCAGACTTTCCATGTCCCCCAAACACTCGCCGGACGCGGTATTCGCCTGCAATAAAATCACCGGGTTTCAGGTCGCTCATACTATTTAACGCAATGGCCTCGTTCAGCCGCCGCCCTTCTGTGTCACCGAAAACGACAGCACCTGATCCTTCATGGCGATGACGACGCGGCCTGCCGGTTTGATTTCCGCCCGCACCAGCATCGCTGCGAGCGGATTCTCGACGGCACGTTCAATCGTGCGCCGCAAGGGCCGAGCGCCGAGCGATTCGTCGCGATCTTGCGCGCATAGCCAAGCGACGGCTTCTTTGGAAACCACAAGTTCGATGCCTTGCGCGGCCAACCGGTCTTTGATTTGTGCGAGCATCGCATCCGCAATCTTCGCCATGTCGTCGTTGGACAGCGGATTGAAGGCAATGACTGCGTCCAATCGGTTGAAGAACTCCGGGCGAAACGAGTGGCGGACGGCATCTTCCGGTGTTTGCGCCGGTGCGTCGCCTGTCGGTTGTCCAAAACCGATTGCCGGTCGCGCCCGCGTCTGGCCCAAGTTGGACGTGAGGATGAACAGAGCATTGGTTGCGTCGGCGGTGCGGCCTTTGGCGTCGGTCAGTCGGCCATCCTCGAAAACTTGGAGGAACAAGTTGAGCACGTCCGGGTGAGCCTTTTCGATTTCATCAAGCAGCACGACACAATACGGCGAGCGCTTGAGTGGCCCGGTCAACTGTCCTTCTTCATCGTGGCCGACATAGCCGGGCGGCGAACCGATGAGCCGCGAGACCGTGTGCTTTTCCATGAACTCACTCATGTCCAAGCGCACCATCGCGCGTCCGCTGTCGAACAAGAATGACGCGGTGGCCTTTGCCAACTCGGTTTTGCCGACGCCGGTTGGCCCGATGAAAAGAAGCACCGCCACAGGACGGTTGGGAGCTTTAAGCCCGACGCGAGCGCGTTGAACAGCTTGCGCGACGGCTTCACACGCCTTGTCCTGACCGATGACGCGGCGGTTGAGTTGGCCTGCCATTTCGCCGAGGCGCTTGCGCTCGTCCTCGCCCATCTGCGCGAGCGGAATCCCGGTTTTCTCCGCGACCGCTTGACGAACAACATCAGGCGTGACGATTGCCGCGTCGGTTTTGTCCCCCGGTTGCGCGCTGAGTATCGGGACTGCAATCCGCGCACACGCCTCGTCGAGCAAGTCCACGGCTTTGTCTGGCAAGCGCCGCTCTCGCATGAAGCGAACACTCAATAAAACGGCTGCCTGAATCGCCTCCGGCGAAATCGTGACGCCATGCTTTTCCTCGAACCGCTTCAAGTATCCCTTGGTCAGGACTTCAACAGCTTCGTCGGCTGTCGCCTCGCTGACGGTGATGGGTTGAAAGCGACGTTCCAGCGCCGCGTCTCGCTCAATGTATTTGCGATACTCGGCCTGTGTGGTTGCGCCGATGCACCGCAACTCGCCGCGCGCAAGTGCGGGCTTCATGATGTTGGCGGCGTCGAGTGGGCCGTTGCCCGCGCCCGCACCGACGAGCGTGTGAAGTTCGTCAATGAATAGAATCACATCGGGCGCGGCGGCAACTTCGCGGAGCAGTCCCTGCATCCGCGCCTCGAAATCACCGCGCGAAGATGCGCCCGCCACAAGGTCAGCCACGTTGAGTTGCACGATGCGTTTGCCCGCAAGCGCCGCGTCTTTGTTCTGTGCGATGCGCCACGCAAGACCTTCAACGATTGCCGTCTTGCCAACGCCAGCATCACCCAAAAGAACCGGATTGTTTTTCGTCTCACGACTAAGCGCACGAATGATTTGCAGCAGCTCGTCCCGTCGCCCGATGCAAGGTTGAAGCTTGCCGTCTCGCGCAAGCTGCGTGAGGTCTTTTCCAAACACACTCAAGAAACTGGCTGATGGTTGCTGACGTGGAGATGGTGACGGGGCGATGAATGAAAGAATCGCCTGCTTCAACACTTCCGCGCCCGAAGGTTTCTCTGCCGCCGCCGATGCAATACAAGTCCCCGGCGTTTCGAGAAGTGCGAGCAGCAAATGGAGCGAAGTGACTGCTGACGCATCCGCCGCAAGTTTGCCAGCCCTCTCAAAAATCAATCTGCTTGCGGGCGAGCGGCTGATCTTCTTCCGGCTCTTGTCGGTGAATCTTCCATCGCCGAATCGTTTGCGAACATCACGATACAGCGCAGTCCGGTCGTGGCCCGCCTTCTGGAAAACTGCGGCCACAACTTCCACTTCGGCTTTCAGTACCGCCGCTGCATCATGCGGAATCTCGATGGCGTTCCAGTCAGTCAGGGAAAGCAGATCGCCGAGTTTGCAGACGCCGATGAACAAATGTTCCGGCTCAATGAACTCGTGCCGCGTGCGCACCGCTTCGTTGGCCGCAGTTTGCCACGCATACTCAAGACCGATGGAGAATTCAGACATACGCTTCGCTGTTCACTCGTTCTTTGCCATTTCCCGCCTTGCCTTGACCAGAAAACGATTCACCGCTTCGTAGTCGGGGCGTTGTCGCTGCGCGAGTTGATCGTTGAGAGTTGAGAGTTGATGGACGGAGTTCATTTCGCCTGTTGCCTTCGAGCTTTAATCAGGAATTCGTTGGCCTTTTCGTAATCTGGACGCTCTGGAAGCCGCGTTTCGGCCAGAGCGCGTTCGAAGTCGCGGTGCAGTTCCTTGCGCCAGGCGTCCACTTCGGCCCACGGCAGTTCGCCGCGTTTGACGGCGAGCAAGCGGTCGCGGTGGGCCTCGACGCGCACGGGCACGCGGGCGTCGCGCAACGTGGCTGCGCCGGTGAGCAGCAGGCGCAGCAGGTGCATGGCGTGTTTCCAGCGCACTTCGCCGTGGTTGCGGATGTCCTGCTCGATCTTCTTGAACTGCGACATGGCGTAGCCGTTGAAGGTCTGGAAAATCATCTGCGACAGGAACTGCTGGCGCAGGGCCAGGAGTTCTTCGCCCAGCGGCGTGACTTTCTCGACCATCGGCGAGTAGAGACATTCCAAGATGTTCGGGTTCGCCTTGAGCGCCATGGTGAGGAACTTCTGCAATTCCCAGTAGCAGCTTTGCGTGGCGTTGTCCTCGAATTGTTCCGGCGCGCCGAAGAGCGACCATTGCAGGTCGGCGGGCGCGAGATAGATGCCGCGCCGGTCGGTGTCGGAGTCGTCGTTGTCCAGCCCATACGCGCGCGAGCCGACCACGCAGCGGTAGATGATGAAGGATTCGAGATCAAAGTCGTCGTAGCGCGGGCTTCCAGCCTGCGGGTTATCGAAGCATCCCTGCTTCGAGTCGCGAGCACTGGAACTGGGAGCGGGGACGCTCCCAGAACTCGCAGGCGGGACGCCTGCGCCACGTTGGCCAAGGCGATCCTTGAAGTGTTTCAGGACTTCAAGTTGGTCGCTGGCCAGCGAGGCTTCGAAGCCGTCCGGGAATCGAACCAGAAATTGCTTTTGGTCGCCAGTCGGTGTGCGCGTGACAACACCGACCGCACCGCGAGGATGTACAAGAGAGTTGTTCGTTCCTCGAACTTCGACGAGCGACACGACCTGCGTGCCAGCGAATATATTGTCCGGCTGGTGCGACATCGCGGCCGAGTTTAACGGCTTCCTCGCATCGGCACGAGCAGGAAGGGTTGTTCGAATAATGGGGTCAAAATAATTCTGACTTCATCATTCTGACCCTCTCCGACGGCAGACAAGCAGTCAGTTACCCTTCGACTTCCTCGACCGCCTCGCGAATAAGCTTCTTGAACTTGTCCATGCCCTGACCGAACGCGGCGGAAATCGGCAGTACGGAGGTTTTGCGAACCTTGCGCTTGAATTGCGCCAGGTTCTTCTCCGCCGCCGTCTCGTCCATTTTGTTCGCGACGACGTGGCGCGGTTTTTCCAGCAGCGTCGGGTCGTAAAGCTCCAGTTCAGCGAGCAACTGCTGGTAATCGTCCCAGGGCGCGCGGTTGTCTGTGCCGGCCATGTCGAGCAGCAGGACGAGGATTTTGCAGCGTTCGATGTGACGGAGAAAGGCGTGGCCAAGGCCGACGTTGTGGTGCGCGCCTTCGATCAGTCCCGGCACGTCGCAGACCACAATGCGCTGGTAGTCCGGATACTCGATGATGCCGATCTGCGGATGCAGCGTGGTGAACGGATACGGGGCGATCTTCGGCCGGGCGTGGGACACCGCCGTCAACAGCGTGGACTTGCCCGCGTTCGGATAGCCGACCAGGCCGACGTCGGCGATGATCCGGAGTTCCAAGAGAAAATCGCCTTCCTCCCCCGGCTCTCCGGGCTGGGCGAAACGCGGCGCCTGACGGACGGACGTGGCGAAGTTGCGATTGCCCAAGCCGCCACGCCCGCCTTGGCACAGGATGAACTGCTGGCCGTGCGCGGTGAGGTCGGCGACCAACTCGCGTTCACCTTTTTCGCCAGCAGCGCCCCCAACATCATCCGCGGACAAATCCACTTCCTCCGCCGTCACGCCCCTCGCAGTGCGGAGCAACGGGCGTTTGCCCGTGCTTGTGCTGAAGATTTCCGGAGTTGGCCCCTCACCCTGCCCTCTCCCCATTGGATGGGGAGAGGGTGGCGTCCCGCCGGGTGAGGGGAATTCTGCGAGCCTCCACACCAGCGTGCCGCAGGGAACTTTCACCACCAGGTCTTTGCCGGCGTGGCCATCCATGCCTTTGCCCATGCCGAACTCGCCGGGCTGTGCGATCAGGCGCGGCTGGTAATACTGCGCGATGAGATTGTTGAGGTCGTGATCGGCCTGCAAAATCACGTTGCCGCCGCGCCCTCCGTTGCCGCCGTCCGGACCGCCCTTGGGCCGATACTTCTCACGGCGGAACGCGACGCAACCTTTGCCGCCGTGGCCCGCCCGCGCATGGATTTGGATTTCGTCAACGAACATGTTTGGAGTTCAACCTTCAGGTTGTCCGGTCGGAATCAAATTGCAGCAAGCTAAAGCTTGGACTCCAACAAAAAAGGCGAGGCCGAAGCCCCGCCTCGAAGATTCTCTGCCACCGCTAGTTTGCTGCCGTCGCGGCTTCCGCCACGATGTTTACCCGCCGGCCATTCTTGTCGAAGTTGATCTTCCCGTCCTTCAGCGCGAACAACGTCCAATCCCGCCCTGTTCCGACGTTGCGGCCGGCCTCGAACTTTGTCCCGCGCTGCCGCACGATGATGCTGCCGGCGGTGACGAACTCGCCGCCATACGCCTTCACGCCGAGCCGTTTGCTGACGCTGTCGCGCCCGTTGCGGACGCTGCCTTGACCTTTCTTGTGTGCCATAAAAGTTGAGAGTTGAAGGTTGAGTGTTGAGCGCGCTACGACGCCTTGATTTCCTTCACCTTCACCACAGTCAACTCCTGCCGATGACCGATGGACTTGTGATAGCCCTTGCGGCGTTTCATTTTGAAGGTGAGTTTTTTCTCGCCGCGAATGTGCCCTACCACGTCGGCCACCACGGTCGCGCCGGTGACGGTGGGCGAACCGATCGTGACTTTGCCGTCGGCGTTGACGAGCAGCACCCGGTCAAACGTGACGGCCTCGCCGGCCTTGGCGGGCAGGCGTTCGATTTGCAACGTGTCGCCCGCGGCGACGCGATACTGTTTGCTTCCAGTTTCCAATACGGCGTACATAGATTTGTCCCGAAAAGGGGGACGGGATAACACCAAATGCCGCCGATCCTGTCAACCTTCGATTCTGAACTTTTTGGGGCCTGCCGAAAGACAGCGCGCGGCCCCGCCGGTGGGGCGGCCGAGACGATGCTGCGAACCAACCGGCTTGCTTCCCTCCAACAATTTCGCAAGCCTCACTGGACATGAAGATTCTCGTGACCGGCGCGAGCGGCTTCCTGGGCACGGCGTTGTGCGCGCGGCTCGAAGCGCAGGGGCATGAACTCGTCCGGCTCAATTCGAAGAACTGCAACCTGACCCGCGCCGAATCGCTGAACAATTTCAACGACCGGGAATTTGACCAGATTTTCCATCTGGCGGCGTGGACGCAGGCGGGCGACTTCTGCCTCCACCATCCCGGCGAGCAGTGGATCATCAACCAGCAGATCAACACCAACGTGCTCGCCTGGTGGCAACACCGGCAACCACAGGCGAAACTGATCTGCATGGGGACGAGTTGCGCCTACGCCCCCGATCACGAACTGGCCGAGGAGAACTACATGGTCGGCACGCCCATCGAGAGTCTCTTCACCTACGCCATGACCAAGCGAATGCTCTACGCCGGCCTGCTCGCGCTGGCGCAACAGTTTGGCCTGAAATATCTCTGCGCCGTGCCCTCGACGCTTTACGGGCCGGGCTATCACACCGACGGGCGTCAAATGCACTTCATCTTCGATCTCATCCGAAAAATCCTGCGCGGGAAACTGCTCGGCGAACCGGTGGTGCTCTGGGGCGACGGCCATCAGAAGCGCGAACTGGTGTTCGTGGGTGACTTCGTTGAGGACCTGCTGCGCCTGGTCGCCATGCGCGAGAACGACCTCGTCAACATCGGCAACGGCGAGGAATTCAGCATCCGCCAATACGCGCAGACGATCTGCCGGATAACTGGCTATGACTTCGGGAGCATTCAATTCGACACGACGAAATACGTCGGCGTGAAATCGAAGTGTCTCTCGACGCGAAAGCTATCGTCCATTCTCGGCGATTTGCGGCGGACGGACCTGGAAGCGGGGCTTCGGCAAACAATAGACTGGTTTTCGCAGCAAAAGTCGCTTATCTCCTGAGCGGTTTCAGCAAGGCCGTTTGAAGCAACACTTGGTACAGCCGTGACGATGCCGCCAACCAATCCCCTTACTCCGGCCCACTCTCCCTCCGAAGGGGAGTGGGAGAATCCTTCGACAGTCTGGCTGGAAGACCGGCCATCCTCGAAGGTTCGTCGAACACGCGTCGCAGTTCCCTCTCCCCAGCGGAAGGGGAGAGGGTCGGGGTGAGGGGCACATCGCCAGGATGCATCCCGCTCGCGCATGAATTCTGCAAAGGCAAAGCCCCGCATCGCCTGGTGGCACCGGTTCGGCCCGGCCGAGCAGACTGAACTGTTTCACGCGCTGCCGCTGGTGTTCGAAAAGCTTGCGAAGGACTACGAGGTCCACTTCTACGGCGGCAAAAGCCGGCGGCCCATCCCTGAGTCCATCACGCGCCACGCGATCATTCATGAACTGCCGTTTTACACCGACCGCAGTTCGCCCTTCGACATCAAGTTCAAGTTTCTCATTTACATGGTGTGGTTCCCGTTCATGGCGCTGCACTGCCGGTTCAAGCGGATGCAACTCGTCCACATTGACGAGAGCGTGCCATTGTTCGGCATCCTGATGTGGATTTTTTACGGCGGCCGGATTTCGCTGACCGTCGCGGATTTTTACTCGGACATTTACCTCCAGAAGAACGCGCTCACGAAGTTCGTCGGCAAAATCCTGCTCGGCCTGGACCTGTTCTCGTGGAAAAAACTGGCGCTCATCATCACCCGGGCCCATTCGACCAAACAGTATCTGGTGGAAATCGGCTTCGATCCCGACCGCATCATGCCGATTTACGATCCGGGGGATTTTGACCTCTACCAGCCGCTCAACCGTTCGGAGTGCAAGCGGCAATTCGGCTACGACGACTCGCATTTCGTGATGGTCTGCCACGGCATCCTGCATCCGAACAAGGGCGTGGACCGGCTCATTCGCGCGACCGCTGAAATCAAGGACCGGTTTCCGAAGCTGCGGCTGCTGGTTGCCGGCGATGGCAACGAGCGGCCGAAACTCATGGCGCTCACGAGCGAGCTGGGCGCGGAGCAAATGATCCGCTTCACCGGCTGGCTGGCCGGCTCGCGCGACATGAACCGCGCCATCAACGCCGGCGACCTTGGCGTCATCATGCGGGTGGGCTACAAGTCGGATCACTTTCACATCACCGGCGGCCTCGTCCACAACATGTGCGCGGCGATTCCGGTGCTCGCGCCGCGCTTGCGCGGGATGCAGGAGATCATCCAGGAGGCCGAAACCGGGTTTCTCTTCGATCCCTCCGACATGGAGGAATACAAGCAACAGGTGGCGCGACTCATCGAGGACGCCCCGTTGCGCGAGCGCGTGGCGCGTCAGAGCCATGCGCTGGCCAGGAGCATGTTCACCAATGAACGCATTGCCACGATCACGGCTGAAACTTTAACGCGAGCGGCGGAGGGGAAACTTCCCACTTCCTCGCTGCCGCGTTGAAATAACCGCGGCGTTGTCGGCGTTGAGAGCAACTCGTCGGCGCGGTGTCAAAGCCGGTCTGGTTCCGCGGCTCGTGCTGGCCGGAGCTTTGCATTGACAGCGGAAGCGGCTTTTGAAACGCTTGATCCCGGCTCAAGAAGTCCGGATGCATGAAATTGCCAGCGACGCGAAAAGGGGAACTCCACTGAAAGCGGCTCTCATCAATCCCGGTCGAGGATGTCACCGGCTCATCGGCGCGATGCTGCTTGCCGTTGTGCTCTCAGCGCCGGAACTCGGCGCCGCGGGTCTGATTGATCCCGGCCTGCCGCTTCTCAACGTCAACTTCGCCGCGCACCTCAGTCCGGGCTTGAACGCCACCAAGGTCGGGCCCGCGGCCGTCGGCCAGACGGCCAGTGACTTCTGGAATTATTACAGCCGCGACATCGCCGCCGGCGTCTGGAAAACCGACGGCGCGCTCCCGAACCTCAGCCTGGCCAACGGCACCGCCACGACCGCCGGCCTCATCGTCAGCAACGCGCCGGGCTGCTGGGGCAACGGCTCGTCTGACGCGATGTACAACACCTACATCTACCCGTTCAACAACGGCAACGTGATCATCACGCTGACCAACCTGCCCGCCGGCCAGTACGATTTCTACGTTTACAGCTACGACGGCAATCTCCAGTTGACTGCCGGCGGGCAGGATTATGGCGTGCGGATCACGGGCGAATCGCCGGTCGCCAATCCGCCGGTCTGGCAGGACGGCAGACAGTTTGCCCTCTATACCAACGTGGTTGTGAGTGGCGGCCAGCCGGTCACCGTCGTCGTGCGGCGCGGCGTGTTCGGCTACTCGGTCATTTCGGGAATGCAGATCGTTCGCACCGACGGCACCCCCCCCCGGTTAATTGCACGCCGGCTCCAAGCGACCTGATCGGTTGGTGGCCGGGCGAGAATTCGACTGCGGACGCGGCGGGCGCGCATCATGGAACGGTGGCCGGATTCGGCACGGTTGCCTACGCCCCGGGTGTCGTCGGGCAGGCGTTTGTCTTCGATGGCACGCACCGCGACCGGGTGGACATGGGGAATGCGGCCAGCCTGCAATTGCAGCAGTTCACCATCGAAGCGTGGATCAAGCGGTCCAGCCCGACGGTCATTGCCGTGGACATCCTGGGCGTGGATGGATCGCAGTGCGGTGAAGGCGGGATGGTTTTCAGTTACGGTCGCAATGGCTACGGCTTGGGCCTCCTCCACAATGGCCGGCTGCTCGTCAGCAAGATTGACGTGGACGGCGTTTTCTCCACCGGCGCGGTGACGGACACCAACTGGCACCACGTGGCGGTGACGAAGTCCGGTTCGACGGCGATGTTCTACATAGACGGCGCGCCGGCCTCGGGCGCGATTCCCTACACCACGACCTACACCTTTGACACGTCCGCAGCGGTTGGGTCGCGGGGCGACGCGCGGGGCGGGACGTTCCTGGGTTCGATTGACGAGCCGTCGGTTTATGGCCGCGCGCTTTCGGCGGCGGAGATTCAAACCATTTACAACGCCGGGACCAATAGTAAGTGCCCCTTGCCGCCCAGCTTCCTCACCCAGCCGGCAAGCCGGACCGTCACGGTGGGAAACACCGCCACCTTCACCGCCACCGTGGGTGGCGCGCCACTCATCTCCTACCGATGGTTTTTCAACGGCGCACCATTGACCGACGGCGGACGCTTCACCGGCTCGACGACCGCCTCTCTCAACATCGCGAACGCCCAGATGAACGATGCCGGCAGCTATCAACTCGTGGCGTCCAATGCCGTGGCCTCCGTCGCCAGTTCCAACGCGGTCCTGACGGTGAACCCGCCTCCGCCTTGCGCGCCGGCCCCGTCAGGCTTGGTCGGTTGGTGGCGGGGTGAGAATTCCACAACGGACGCCGGGGACGGAAATCATGGAACCTGGGCCGGGTTCGGCAACACGAACACGTATGGTCCGGGCGTCGTCGGCCAGGCGTTTGTGTTCGACGGCACGCACCGCGACCGTGTGAACCTCGGCAATCCGCCGAACCTGCGCCTGGAGGATTTCACGATTGAAGCCTGGGTCAAGCGATCCAGCCCGTCGGTCACCTCCTTCGACGTGCTGGGCGCGGACGGTTCCGTGGCGGGAGACGGCGCCATGATCCTCGGTTACGGGCGCGGCGGTTATGGCCTGGCCCTTGCAAACAACGGACGAATGATTCTTACGCGGACCGATCTGGACGGCATCTTTTCCGCGCCGCTGATCACCGACACAAACTGGCACCATCTGGCCGTGACCAAAGCCGGCACCAACGCGGTATTCTATCTGGACGGCGTGCCGCAAGCGACCCCGGCCTACGTTCATCCCGCGCCCTACACGTTCGACGACGCGACCTGCACCTGTTCCGCAGCGGTTTCCATTGGCTCGCGGGGTGACGGTCGCGGGGGAACATTTTTCGGGATGATTGATGAACCGGCGATTTTCAATCGCGCCCTCATGGCGAGCGAAATCCAGGCGATCTATGCCGCCGACGGCGCTGGCAAATGTGTGGCCACAAACCCACCGCCCGCCTGCACGACTGCCGCTTCGGGATTGGTCAGTTGGTGGCGCGCGGAAACCAACGCGCTCGACGCGGCGGATGGCAATCACGGGACGCTCGCAGGCAACGTAACCTTCGGGCCGGGCCGCGTCGGGCAGTGTTTCGTGCTCGATGGCAATCGCAACGGGGTCAATGTCGGCACCGGCGCGAATTTGCGACTGCAGGATTTCACCATCGAAGCGTGGATCAGACGCGCCAATGCAATCCGGGCCACGCAGGATCCCGCCAACATCAACGGCTGCATTTTGTCGTACGGCCATAATGGTTACGGTTTCACCCTGCTGGATGATGGCCGCCTCGACATCACCCAAGTGGACATCGGTGGCGTTTTTTCCTCCGCGCTCCGGATCACGGATACGAATTTCCATCACGTCGCCCTGACCAAGTCCGGCGCCACGATCGTGTTTTACGTTGATGGAGTCGGCGAGACCGCGGCGCCGTACGATCCGGGCTTCAGCTTTACAACCCCAGCCACCATCGGTGCGCGGGGCGACAATCTGACCTCCGGCTTCTGGGGGGCGATTGATGAGCTTGCCGCGTTTAACCGCGCGCTGCCGGCAACCGAAATCCAGTCCATCTACGCCGCCGGCAGCACGGGCAAGTGCGTGGTTTCAAATCCGCCACCCCCGGCTTGTGTGACGCCCGCCCCGGGCCTGCTCAGTTGGTGGCGGGCCGAGGGCAACGCTCTGGATTCAGCGGATGGCAATCACGGCACGCCGAACAGTGCGACGCCGTTTAGCCCGGCAGGCATCTCTGGGCAAGCGTTCAAGTTTAACGGCCTGGCTGACAAACTCGACCTGGGGGATCCGCCCAGCCTGCGCCTGACCAATTCATTCACCATCGAAGGCTGGATTCTGGCATCCAACGCGCCGACCGGGCCACATTCCCAAATCCTTTTCCGCGGCGACACGCGACACTGTTTGGATCCTTATTATTTCAGTTTGCAACCGAGTCGCGCCATCCGGTTGCACGTCGCCGCCAATGAGGTCCTCGTGAACCCTTGCGGCGTGGACCTGGAAAGCGCGCCTGTGCCGCTGAACCAGTGGCTGCACGTGGCGGGAGTATTCGATGGCGACGCGGGCAGCATGAGCATCTACATTGATGGCGTTCTCGCAGCACAAATGACCACAAGCGTCAAACCGTTCGCCGAATTGGATCCCGCTTACACGCCGGCGGTCGTTATCGGCAACACGATCGGATTCACCGACCAAGGCTTCAATGGTTTGCTTGATGAACTGGCCGTTTACAACCGTGCGCTGACGGCCGTTGAAATCCAGGCCATCCACGCCGCTGGCAGCGCGGGCAAGTGTGTGCCGCCGCCGCCTCCGTGGCTCCTCGCCGGCCCAATCACGAACGCCGCCAGCGGCCACTGGTATTATCTGCTCGCCGCGACCAACTGGCCCGCTGCGGAGGAGATCGCCGTGAGTCTCGGCGGCCATCTGGCCACGATCAACAACGCCGCCGAGAACAACTGGGTGTTCACCAACTTCGGCAACTACGGCGGCGTCGAGCGCGCCCTCTGGCTCGGGTTGAACGATTCCGCCCAGGAAAACATCTGGGTCTGGGTCAGCGGCCAGCCGGCGACCTACTTCAATTGGGCGCCCGGCGAACCGAACAGCGGCGGGGGATTCTTCCCGGACGAGGATCACGTGTTGATCTGGCATCCCAGTTCCGGTTTTCCGCTTGGCTCCTGGGCCGACGCGCCGTCGAACCAACTCCACTCCGCCGTCGTCGAAGTCAGCCCGCCTGAACCGATCGTCCTCGCCGGCCCGATCACCAACGCGGCGAACGGTCACTGGTATTACCTGCTCAACTTCACCAACTGGCCCGCCGCCGAGCAGGTTGCCGTCAGCCTCGGCGGCCATCTGGCCACGATCAACGACGCGGCCGAGAACGCCTGGATTTTCAACACCTTCAGTACCTACGGCGGCATCGAGCGCCCGCTGTGGATCGGCCTCAACGATTCGGCGCAGGAAGGAAACTGGGTCTGGGTCAGCGGCCAGCCCGTGACCTACCTCAACTGGGCACCTGGCGAACCGAACAGCGGCGGCGGCTATTTCCCGGATGAAGATCACGCACTGATCTGGCATCCCAGCTCGGGCTTCCCCTCGGCTCATGGAACGACGCGCCATCCAACCAACTACATTACGCCGTCGTCGAAGTCGGGTTCGCGCCGCCCGTCATCGTCACGCCGCCGGCGGACCTCACCGTCTTTGCCGGCGAGAGCGCCGGGTTCAGCGTCGCTGCCACGGGGGATGCACCGCTGAGTTATCAATGGCGCTGGAACGGCACCAACCTTTCGGGTGCCACCGCGTCGTCGCTTGCCCTGAATAATGTTCAACTGACCGACGCCGGCTATTACTCGGTCCGCGTGACCAACGCCGGCGGCTCGGTCATCAGTTCGAGCGCCGCGTTGACGGTCGTGCAACCCGTGGCCACGCGCCTCATCAACGTCAACTTCGGCGCGCACCTCAGTCCCGGGTTGAACACCAACAAGACCGGACTTGCCGCTGTTGGAAAAACCGCGCAGGACCTTTGGAACTTTTACTCCCGCGACATCAGCGCCGGCGTCTGGAAGCACGATGGCTCATTCGAAAACCTTCAAGACTCGGGCGGAGCGGCAACTGGTGTCGGCTTGGTCATCGCCAACGCGCCGGGGTGTTGGGCCAACGGGTCCTTCGACGCCATGTACAACACCTACGTTTATCCGTTCGACTCCGGCAACGTCCGCGTGACGCTGACCAATCTGCCGCCCGGATTGCACGACCTGTACGTCTATTCCTATGACGGCGTGCTCCAGGTGAGCGTGGGCGCCGCGGACCACGGCACGGTGATCACCGGCGAATCATCCGTCGCCAACCCGCCGGTCTGGCGGGAGCGCCAACAGTATGCCGCCTTCCGCAATCTGTTCGTCGGGCCGGGCCAGAGCATCGCCATCACCGTCAGGCCTGGTGTGTTTGGATACTCGGTGATTTCCGGACTGCAACTCGTCACGGTTGACCAAACTCCGCTCGCACACTCGCAGAGCCTGAATCTGAGCGAAGATGAATCCGCACCGGTTATGCTCGGTGGCAGTGATCCCGACGGCGATTCGCTGACCGTTGCGGTGATCAGTGGCCCGACGAACGGCACGTTGAGTGGCACGGCGCCGAACCTCGTTTACACCCCAAACACGAATTACCACGGCCCGGACGGTTTCTGGTTCAAGGTCAACGATGGCCGGCTGGATTCCGCGCCCGCGAAGGTCAGCCTCAGTGTCGCGCCGGTCAACGACGCGCCGGTCGCGCAATCGCAGGCCGTCACGCTGGACGAGGACACAGTGGGCGGCATCACGCTCGGCGCATCGGACGCCGACGGCGACGCGCTGACGTATTCCGTCGGCGCGCCATCGCACGGCACGCTCGCCGGCACACCGCCCGATCTGACGTATCACCCGGACACGAATTACTTTGGCCCGGATGGCTTCGCGTTCACCGTGAGCGACGGGCAGTCAAACTCGCAGGCCACAGTCTCCATCACCGTTCGCCCCGTGAACGACCCGCCAGTCGCCGACGCCAGCGCCACGCTGCCGCTGGTGATTTCGCCGAACAACTCCAACGCGCCGATCGTGCTGGATGGATCGCGATCTTCCGATCTTGAAGGCGATGCGTTGCAATACTTCTGGTTCGACACCGGCGCAACCAACGCCTCTGCCACGGGCATCGTGGCCGTGATCGTCCGGCCCGTGGGCACCAATGCGCTCACGCTGGTCGTGGACGACGGCCTGGCCACCGGCGCGCAGAATTTTGCCGTGGAGATCATCACCACGGCGCAGGTGGTCGAGCGTTTGACAGCCGTGGCCAACGACCAGGTTGACAGACCACAGGCGCTGATCGCGTCGTTGAATGCCGCCATCGCCTCGATTGACCGCAGCAATCCCACCGCCGCCATCAATCAACTCCAAGCGTTCCAGAACCAGGTCCTCGCCCAGGTGTCACCGCTCGATCCGGTGCTGGCGGACCAGTTTATCCAGGCTGCGCAGGAGGTTATTGATCTGCTGAACGGCGGGCCGGTGAACGGGCGTCAGGGAATTTCCAGGGTCGTCTGCCAACCCAACGGCAAGGTAAGGCTGCAATTCACCGCGCCGCGCGGCCCGGTTTACATCGTCGAAGCCTCCACCAATCTCGCGGACTGGGAGATGATCGGCGTGGCGACGGCGTGTGGCGTCGAGGAGTTCGAATTCGAGGATGCAACCGCTTCGCGCCTGGCGGCCCGGTTTTATCGGGTGGTTGTTCCGTAAGCCCGGGTCCGGGATTCAATCCTCCGGCAGGGGCTTTTCCCATTCCGGATAAACCTCGGGCTTGAGCTGTCCGCGGCGGATCAGCTCCTGGATGTCGCGGATGATCGTGCGGCGGGCCACGTTGAATTGCCGCGCGAACGCGGAAATGTTGGGCCGCTCCGCGGACTTGCCCATCATGCCTAGGATTTGGTTCTGCCGGCTCAAACGCTCGGTCGAACGGCTCCACAATTCCTGCGCGTCCACGCGGTGCGACCGTTCCAGCGCCTCGAATTGCCGGACGACTTCCTTCTGCCCGCACTCCGCCAGCGCGGTCGCGACGGTGCGCTTCAAGTCGTGCACGTCCACCGGTTTCGGCAGGCAATAATGAGCGCGGCGCGGTCCTTGCAATGCGGCCATCTGTTGCCGCACTTCGAGTGCGCCCGATACGATGATGATCGGCACGTGCGGCAGCAACTCCTTGAACGCCGGCAAAAAATCCAGCCCGCGCTCGCCCCCGTCGAGCACGTGGTCGAGGACCAGCACGTCGGGCGGGAAGTGCGCGAGTTGCGCGAGGGCGTCGCTCCCCGTTTTCGCGCGCCGCAACTCGAGGTCAGCGAGCGCTTCCTCGTAGATTTCGTATTGGAGGTCGTCGTCCTCGATGATCAGAATTGTCGCCTTCGGTTTCATGGTTCATCGAAATCTTTATTGTGACCGAATGCGATGGGAACAACGCGGGAAGTTTCCCTCTCCCCTTCCGAAGGGGAGAGGGTCAGGGTGAGGGGTTGGTTCGAAATTCGTGCCGTCCAGACTGGCTTGGGCAAACGCGAAGCCCCCTCACCCCGGCCCTCTCCCCCTCCGAGGGGGAGAGGGAGTTTTCTTGCCGCCGGGCAAGTTGCGAGTTCAAAGAGATAGCGAAGAACCAGGTTCATAGACTCGCCACATTCTCGGTTTCAACCTCTCGTGCCGGCACCGTTTTCACCGGCAAAAGAATCGTGAACGTGCTTCCGGCGCCCACCTCGGATTCCACCGCCAGACCGGCTTCCAGCTTCTTCGCCAGTTCATAGACCATCGAAAGCCCCAGTCCCGTTCCCCGCCGCGCGGACATCGCCTTCGTCGTGAAGAATGGCTCGAAGATGCGCGGCAGGTTTTCGGGCGCGATGCCGGAGCCAAAGTCGCGGACGGAAATCGCGATGTAGCCCGCGGCGCGCGACGGCTGCAAAACGATACCCCCTGGCGGCGCGTCGGTTTCGCGCGTCGTGATGATGATTCGCTTGCGCCGGGGTGCTTGCGCCATCGGATCCCGGCGCTCCATGGCCTCGGCGGCGTTGAAGATGAGATTCAACAACACCTGCTGCACGAAATCGCGCGCGACCGGAATCTCCGGCAGATCCCCGCCGCGCTCGAAGCGCACCTCGACTTCGCGGGTAAACCGGTCGCCCAGCAGCTTGATCGTTTCGTCCACGACGCCGTTCACGTGGCACGGCGCGGCGCCGTGCTCTGAGCCGCGACTGAAGCCGAGCATGGCCTCGACGATGCCTGCGCCCTGTTGCACGACGGTCTTGATGCGCGCGACGCGGGTGCGGATTTTTTCCGGATTGCCCGGGTTGTCCTCGATGATCTGGGCCGAGCCTTTGATGATGGAGAGGATGTTGTTGAAATCATGCGCGATGCCGGCGGAGAGCGTGCCCAGGGCGTGCATCTTCTGGCTGTGGACCAGTTCGCGGTTGGCGACTTCGAGTTCGCGCGTGCGCTCGGCGACCTGGCGCTCGACCTCCGTGTAGCTGAGACGCAGCCGCCGGTGGCGGTTGAACGCCAGCCCGGCGAAAAACAGCGCCACGGCCAGGGCCACCGCGAGCACCAGCACCAGCCGCGTCTCGCGATACCACGGTTCGATCACCATGAACTCCAGCCGTGCCGGCCGCGGATCCACGTTCGCGTTCCGGTCCATCGCGCGGACTTGAAAGTAATGCTTGCCGACGGACAGGTCCGCGAAGTTCGCCTCGGTCGAAGGCTGGAACGGCGACCACTCGCGCTCATCAAGCCGGTGGGAAAACAGCAGGCGTTCCGGCGCGGTCACGTTCCACTTGTCGCGTGCGCCGAACACCAGGCGCACCATTGCGCCCTCACGGACCGCCGGCTCGCGGCCGGCCAGCGGCTGAACGCGCGTGCGCGGTGGATCGGGGTCCGCATCGGGCTGAAACACGCTCGCGCCGGCAGCGGTGATGGAGACAATCGCGCCCGATTCGGTTTCGTGAACACCGGTGACCACGGCCGAGGGCAGGCCGTCGGCGACGTCGTTCTGCAACCACGCGCCGCGCGTGCCGCGGTGCAACCCCTCATCGGTCGCGACCCACAACGTCCCGTCCCGCGCGCAGCATAGGGCGTTGATGTGACTGAACCCACCCCGCAGCATCAGCCAGTTCCGGCCGTCGAATTCCCACACCTTGTCCGGCGTGGCGCAGCAAATCCGTCCGTCCGGCGCCTCGACGAACGCAAGCACTCCTTCCGGGCCGATCTGGTTTGTGGAGGTGAAAACGCGCCAGGCGTTCTTTCGCCGCCAAGCGATCTCGTTCGCCCCGCCGAGCCAGAGATCGCCGTTGCGCGCGACCAGACGCGCCGTCCATTCCGCGCGCGGCGCAAGCTCATCCGGGACCACTGACGGAGCGTCGGTTTCCGGATCGGCTCGAACTGTGGTCGCGAGCGTTGGACCGGGCCGATCTGGCGATTGGCGGTCCGCACTTTCCCAAATCGCCGGCGACTGGCGGAACAATCCGTCTGAGGTCGCCACCCAGAGCGCGCCGTCCGGCTCCAGCGCGGTGTCGAGGATGCGGCGATTGGAAAACTCCTCGCGCAAGAGCAGGTCCGACGGCACCGGTTTCAGTTCAGCCGGCGCGTCAGCGGTTGTCACCCAGGCGGCATCGGGTTTCAGGTTGCGCAACGGCCCGGCGGTTTTGGCGAAGGCGTTCGTGCCGGTGATCCAAAGTCCGCCGTCGCGGGCGGGCCACATGCCGGTGAACTCGCCCAGTTCCGTCTGCGCGGCGTTGCGGAGCGTCTCGGTAGGCCCGCGCTCCGGATCGTCGGTGCTGAATTGGAGCAACTGTTCCCGGAACAGAATCAGGACGCGCCCCTGTCGCACCGGCAGCAGCGGGACCGGGTTGGTTTCGCCCCGCCGGGAGTGCAGCGCGATTTCCGGCACGCGATGCAGCAGCCATTCGCCGTCGCGGAATTCCAGCAGGCCGTCGCGCGCCAGCGTCCAGAGCTGTCCGCCGGGGCTTTCATGGATGCGCTCGCGGCTTCCCGCCGGGCCTGCGACGGTAGTGATCTCGTAGCCATCCAGCAGCGAGACGGCATCTGAATTCGGATGGCGGACGAGCACGTGCCCGCCGCTGCCGAGGGTGACGGAGGCGCACGCGCCTTCCGCCAGGCCGTCGCGTTGTTGGAACGCGCGCCACGGGCTGGCAGTTTGCGCGCAAACGCCCGCCGCCTGCGTCACCAGCGCCGCAACACAGGCGAGTGCCCGACCGCGCAAGTCACTCTTGATTCTGACGAATGATGACGGCTGCCGACGATGATCGTCGGAATGAGCGCCGCCCCTCACCCGGCCTTTGGCCACCCTCTCCCCATCCGGTGGGGAGAGGAACAAGGTGAGCGGTTCGCGGGCGATGCTCCGGCCCTTAATCACACGGCGTATTACCCCCGCCGTGGCCCGTTGTGCAATCAAAAGCACGGGGTGTGCGGCCAGACGCACAGTTCCGCCGGTGGCCATCCAGGTGCTAGGAATAGAACCGGCCCAAGCCGACCGCATGGCCCGACTCTTCCGACAATCTGACGCACCCGAAGGCGCCGCCCCGGCGGATTGGAGTGGACTGCCACTCTGGCCGGTGGCGGGCGGGCAGTTTCATCGCGCGGCGTCGCTTCCGCCCGCACGAACCGACGTTGACCTCGACGAAGGAACCGCCACTTCCGACACGCCGGCCAACCCCGTCCAAAGGCAGCCGGACCGCGCGCCAACTCGCCGGCGCAAACGCCGGAGCGGGGCGTTCACGTTGATCGAACTGCTGATCGTGGTCGCCATCGTCGCCATTCTGGCCGCGTTGCTCTTGCCCGCCTTGAACTCCGCGCAGGGGAAGGCGAAAAAGACCGCCTGCCTGAACAACCTGCGCCAGTTCGCGCTCGGCTGGGTGATGTATGCCGGCGACAACCGGGGACTGCTCGCCGAGAACCTGCCGCAGCCGGCCAATCGCAACTCCTGGGTCGCCGACGACATGAAGGCCGGCGGCGGTGCCTATGGCGCGACGAATCTCCAGCGCGGCGTTTTGTTTCCCTACGTCGGCAGCGTCGGGGTTTACCGCTGCCCCGCGGACACGGCGCGGGCAAACGGCGCGCCGCCCGTCCGCAGTTACGCCATGAACGGCTGGATGGGCGGGCGCGCCATGGAAACCCAGGGCCGGTCGCCGGGCTATCGGACCTTCGTGCGCGAACTGGAGATCGCCAACGCGCGCGCGCCCGCCGGACTCTGGGTGATCGCGGACGAGCACGAGGCCACGCTCGACGACGGCTGGTTTCAGGTGACGATGGATGACAGCCGCATGTTCGCGAGCTTCCCCGGCGCACGGCATCAGCGCAGCGCCGGGTTGAACTTTGCCGACGGCCATGCCGCGGGTTTCGCCTTGCGCGATCCAACGAGCCAGCCCGGCGGACGCCAATACCCGCGGAACACGGATTGGCTGCGCTTGAAGGAAATCACGACGGTGCCCTGAAGGAAGCACTCGCCAACTCGAAAACGCTCAAGCACACTGCGAATAGTCATGAAAGGCCACTCCCACTTCCCTCGTCTGGGGCTTTCTACCGTGCTCCTCACTGTGATCAGTGCCACGGTCGCACTCGCGCGGGGACAATCCTGCGCGCCCGTACCCGGCGGCCTCGTCAGTTGGTGGCGCGCGGAAGGCAACGCGCTGGACGGCTGGGGCTTCAATGATGGCATCCCGGTCACCGCCCCGGCTTATGGCGATGGCAAGGTTGGACGGGCTTTCCTCGTCCAGCGCGGCATTTACGTTAACGATGCAACGTCGCTTCACTTCACGAATGCGCTCACGATTGAGGCGTGGGCGAATCCGTCGCGTTTTCCGGGCGCCTCTCCTCAAACCATCGTGTCGAAGTATGAGTCCTCTGTGCTGGTGCCGAACGGCACCAACAGTAGCTTCTACCTGGGGATTGCCACGAACGCCCGGCCGATTTTCATGGTTTCCGCCAATGGCTCACCCCGCGCCAATGCTGCGATTGTCGCCGGCGAACCGCTTCCGACGAATCAATGGAGTTTCATTGTCGCCACCTATGACGGAAGCGCGATACGGCTCTACGTGAATGGGAGTCTCACCGCGCAGAGTAACTACTCGGCAGGGATTTTTCCTGGCACCGCCAACTTGGGGATCGGTTTTATCCCGAACGCGGGAAGTTTCTCCGCACCGTTTTCCGCGCTTTTGGATGAAGTCGCCCTTTACAACCGCTCGCTTACGGACGGCGAGATTCAAGCAATCTACAACGCTGACCTCATTGGCAAATGCGTCCTGCCCCCCAGCATCACTGAGCAGCCGCGAAGTCAAGATGTCCCACAAGGCGAAGATGTCAGATTCACGGTCGGGGCGCTGGGCTCGTGCCCGCTCAAGTATCAGTGGCGGCTTAACGGCCAGGTTATTCAAGGCGCGACGAACCCCACGCTCGTCCTTGAAGAACTAAAAACCAATCAGGCCGGCTTCTACAACGTCTCGGTGACGAACTCGGCCGGCTACGCGATTAGCGCCCGCGCCCAACTCACGCTGCTATCACCGCCGGGCTGCACGACAACGCCCGCCGGCCTGATCAGTTGGTGGCCTGCAGACGGAAACACCGGGGACGTGATGGGAATAAACCCCTTTTCGTTTGCCTCACTGAGCTACGTGACCGGCAAGGTGGATCGGGCGTTCAGTTTTTTCGGCAGCGCGAACTATTGGGGTCAGGTGAGCGATTCCGCTTCGCTCAACTTCGGCAGCAACGCGGACTTCACCATTGAAGCGTGGATCAAGCCGGCCCCCACCAACGCCGTCTTCGCGAATGTCCCAATGATAGAGAAGCGTACGGTCGTGGGCCAATCCGGCGCCGGCTACTCCCTGTCCTTGCATACAGGTCGTCTGGCATTCTGGATGGGGACCACGCCGCTCAATCCAGAGGCCACTACGAACGCTTCCATGTTCGTGTCGAGCGGCCCGAATCTGCGCGACGGCCTTTGGCACCATGTGGCTGTCGCAATAGATCGGACGGCGACGAACGGGGGTAGGTTGTTCGTGGACGGCCAGAACGTGCTCACCTTCGACCCAACGCCCTTTCGGGGCAGCCTGATCAACCCAAGCGCGATGAGGATCGGCCGTCCGACTTCTGCGTTGTCGAATTCCTCCTACGCCGGCTTGATGGATGAACTGGCGATCTACAACCGCGCGCTGTCGGCGGCGGAAATCCTGGCCATTCGCAACGCCGGCGCGGCGGGCCGCTGCAAAATTCCGCCTTCCATTCTGGTTCAGCCCATCAGCCAGCGCGTCACGGCTGGTTCGAACGCGACGTTCACGGTCACGACGGCTGGCTCGCCACTCTTGCGGTATCAGTGGTTGCGCCACGGCCAAGCGCTTTCCGGTGCCACAAACTCCGTTTACACGATCACAAATGTTTCGACTCGCAGCAGCCCCGGAAGCTATTCGTGTCGCGTCACCAACTTGTTCGGTTCAGCGACAAGTTCCAACGCTGTGCTGACGGTTAATTCCATTCCCGTCGCGCGGGGCGGCGGTGCGCTCAGTCTCAACGAGGACACGTCAATTCCCATCACGCTCCTCGGCTTCGACGAGGATCGTGATTCGCTGACTTATGTCATCGCCGCGCCGCCAGCTCATGGCATCCTTTCCGGCAGCGGGTCGAATCGCGTTTACACGCCCGCGCCGGATTACAATGGCCCGGACAGCTTCAGCTACAAGGTCAACGACGGTCTGGTGGATTCCGCGCCCGCGAGCTACACGATCACGGTTCTGCCCGTGAACGACCCGCCTGTAGCCCTTCCGCAATCGGTCGTGCTCGACGAAGACACGGCCATCGCCATCACGCTCGCCGCGTTCGACGTGGATGGCGACGCGCTCGCCTTCAGCGTCGGCGCGCCCAGCCACGGCACGCCCACCGGCACGCCGCCCGGCCTGAGTTACCGGCCCCACACCAACTATTACGGCCCGGACAGCTTCACCTTCAGTGTCAGCGATGGTCAGACCAACTCGGCACCGGCCACGGTCACCATCACGGTTCGTCCGGTCAACGACGCGCCGTTTGCAAAGATTTCGGTTTCACCGCTGGCGGAGTTCACGGGCATTACCAACCAGATCAACCTCGCGCCCGTCGGCGGCGACGCGAAGGTTGTCCTCGACGGCTCGCAGTCCAGCGACGTGGAGAACGATCCACTGGAATACTTCTGGAGCGAAGTCACGAACACTTTCGCCAGCGGTGTCAAGGTCACGAACGAATTCGCGCCGGGCACCCACACCGTGACGCTCACCGTCAGCGATGGCGAGGCCACAGGCACAGCCATCACCGAGTTCGACGTGCTCACACCCGCCGAGGTCGTGGGGTTACTGATCGCTGCCATCGAAGACTCGGACTTGGGCCGTCGCAACGTGACGCCGTTGATCGCGAGCCTGCGCAACGCGGCCAAGTCATTTGAGAAGGGGAACGCAACGGCGGGCATCAATCAGTTGCAGGCCTTTCAACACAAAGTCCGCGCGCAAGTCGCCCCGGCGCATCCGGCATTGGCGGAGGAGTGGATCAGCGAAGGTCAACAGATCATTGACGCGGCGGAGAATGCTGACACAGGACCGGCAGCGAAGCGCTCCGATGCAGAACATGGCGCTGACCGTGGGCCAGGCGGCGTTACCGGGATCGCGCGTGACGCTCACGCAAATTAAGTGAAAATGCCGCGTATGGTTGCGGCCGGCAGGCCATTGACAACGGCTTGCGCCGAAAACAGCCGTCGGCATTGCTGGTGCTCAATGGCGTCGCGTCCGCGCGGAGTGCGCGGCCGTAGCCGACCTCACGTCGCCCGATCAGACATGAACGCAATCCACATTGGAGCAGAGCGCAACTGGCCGCTCGGCGGGCACAAAGCCAAACCATGAAACTGAAGCAGTTCACCGGATGGACGCGGGTGGCAACGTTGTGCCTCGCTGGTGTGATCACCATTTGGTTTCTCACGCGCGAGTCGCCGCTCCAACCATGGAATGCCACCGCCGGACGGCACCCCAGCCCGGGGTTGCCGAAGGCGACGCTCGAAACAGGCGGCACCACCAGCACACAGGTCGAACCGCACTCGACCCCGGGGCAGGCAGGCTCCCTCCGAGCGATGTCCCCCGGAAACATCAGCATCCTGCAACACCCCGAGGAAGCGCCGGCGTGGGCCGTCGGTTATGGGAAGGAGTTTTGGCGCCGTCCGGAAGCCGGCGCGAACCGGCACCGCGCTGGACGCAAGGCGGCGGACGCTGCGCTCAAACTGCCGGCCTCGGTCAATCTCGGCGATGTCATCGAGCGGGTGTCGCACGCGCTCGAAATGGAACCAGACAGTCGCCGGCTGCACACCCAGACCAAAACCTACGAGGCGTGGTTCGATGGCACGGGTTTGCGCCTCTCACCGTTTCGCCCGACGGCGGAAGCGCAGGGCGTGGCGCTGGCCTCGGATCGGCTCCACGCCCCCTCTGCGACCGAGCCGTTACCGCCGGCGTGGAGCGAATCCGGAGGCGTTGAACCGCCACGCGACCATGCAGTATTTGGCGAACCTGATCCGGAAACCGAAGCGAGATTTCGCACCCTCGCAATCCGGCAGAAGACTCAAGTGCTCTACGCCTCCGAAGCGGACGCGGTCGAATGGTCGGTCCTGGGCAACACGGCGCAGGCGTTGCTAAACTCCGGCCTTGGACTGGTGGAGCATTACGAAACGCGCGGGGAAGGCGTCGCGGTGACGTGGGTGGTGACGAAGCCGCTCCCGGAGGGCGGGCCGCTGTCGGTGGAAGCCGGATTGACCGGACTCACTTATGTCGGGTGGACGACCAACGGGCATCATTTCGCCGACGCTTCCGGCACGGCGCGTTTGGTCATCGGCAAAGTCACGGCGGTGGACGCTGCGGGACGGAACTGGGACCTGGCGATGGAAGCGGAGCCATCACCGGACGGCGCGCGGATGGAGGTGACCGTGCCACAAACCATTCTCGCGCAGGCAACGTATCCGCTGACGATTGATCCGGTGATCGGACCGGAGTTTGGGATGGATGAGCCGGTCCCGACTGCCATTCCTGAATTCGAGTACACTCCTTCAGTCGCGTCGTGCGGGACGGACTATCTCGTCGTGTGGTTCCACAATGCGCCGAGCCCAGCAATCCAGGCAGTTCGTCTCAACAGCACAGGCGTTCTGCGGGATGTCACTCCGATCGTCGTCACCGGTTCCCCTTGCCCACAAGCGCTGCGTCCCGTTGCCGTTGCGGCCAATGGGCGCCATTATTTGGTGGTCTGGCGGGATGCGAGGAATTTCCCGACTCAAATCCGCGGGGCGCGCGTCACCCAAGAGGGCGTGGTCTTGGAACCCAACGGAATCCTCCTCAGCAAGCAAGGCAGCGAGCAGGCCTACCCGACCGTGGCGTCAAACGGTGACGCTTTTCTGGCGGTTTGGCAGACGAGAAGCACGACTGGAGTTCACGTTTATGGAGCGCGGGTGTCGAACGATGGGTTGGTGCTGGAAACGAATGGAATCTCCATCGGGCCCACGAACGCCCCTCAATTCAAACCATCGGTCGCCGCCAGCGGCAATGACTACCTGGTCGTTTGGGAAGGATACAACACAGAGTTCGGGGTAGCTGGCGTGTATGGCGCAAGAGTTAGTGCGTCGGGCGTGGTCCTCGACACCAACTCAATCGGCATCGCGACCGGAGGCTTCGCCGGTTATCCAGTTGCCGTTGCCGGTAGCAGTAACGGATTCTTGGTTGTCTGGGGCGGTGTTCGTGGCCGACGAGTCAGCCCAGCTGGCGTCGCCGATTCTGCTTACATTGAAGTTGGCTTGGGTGGTTACAACCCTTCGGTAGCCACCGACGGTCGCGATTTTTTGGTTGTGTGGGAAACTTACCACACTCCTGCCAGCCATATTCAGGGTGCCCGCGTGACCAGCGCTGGCAGCGTGGCTGATCCTTACGGCATCGCGATATGTACGGCAGCAAGGTACCAGCGGTCACCCGCCGTTGCCGCAGGCGCTGGCGGCTATTTTGTTGTTTGGGAGGACACGCGGAACTTTGGAGTTGCGGGGCGGGGCGATGTTTATGGGGCACGGGTCGGTAACAACGGCACGGTGCTGGATTCCAACGGGGTTCTTGTGAGCCCGGATGCAAACGCCGAAAACTCGCCCGCGGTCGCTTTCAATGGTAAACACTCCCTCGTGGTCTGGGCGGACTCGCGCTACGCCACGAATTACTCGCAGGTCCCACTGTCAGTTTTCGGCATCTATGGCACACGGGTGGCGGGCGATGGCAGCATAACCGATCCGGGTGGAATCGCGATCAGCCGCACGCCAGGTGACCAAACCGCTCCGGCTGTGGCTGCGAAGGGGACAGACTTTTTGGTAGTCTGGGAAGGCCGCTATCCCTATACCCGACCAAACATATTCGGCGCCCGCGTTAACGATGATGGGGTCCTGCTGGATACCAACGCGATACTGATCAGCAAGGGCTACAACTCTAAAGCGCTCCCGGCAGTCGCTTCCAACGGGACGAACTGGCTGACTGTCTGGATGGCGCCGAATTTCTACTGGGACATCGTAGGCGCACGACTGAGCGGAAGCGGTGAAGTGCTCGACACTAACGCGTTCGCAATCAGCCGGGCTACCAACAACCAGACCGCGCCGGCGGTCGCGGCGAACGGCCGTGACTATCTCGTCGTTTGGGAAGATTATCGGCGCGGCTCCACCAATTCGGATGTGTACGGCGCCCGCGTCACGGGCGACGGCTTGCTGCTCGATACAAATGGAATCGCCATCAGCACGGCAAACCATCTCCAAGCCGCAGCGGCAGTTGCCTGCGATAGCACGAATTACCTCGTGGTTTGGGAAGACTGGCGCAATTCTCGCACGACCGCCAAAGACATTTACGGCACCCGGGTGAGTTTCGCCGGTGCCGTGGCTGACAGCGGCGCAATCCCCATTTGCACCGCGCCCAAGGACCAAAGCGCGCCGGCGGTGGCGTTCGACGGAATCGAGTATCTCGTGGCCTGGCAAGACTGGCGCAACAATTCCCGCCTTGCCACGAACGCGCTGAATCTCGACATCTACGGCACGCGTGTGACATCGCTCGGCGGTGTGCTGGACGCCAGCGGCTTCGCCATAAACACCAACTCTTCCAACCAGCAACTGCCCGCTGTAGCAGGCGGCGGCCGGCGATTCCTCGTCGCAAGCCAGGGCACCCAATACGGGACGAATCGGATCGTAGGCAATCTGGTCTTTGCTCAATCGCCGCCCATTGCCCTTCCCCAAGCCGTCGCGCTCGATGAGGACACTTCCGCCGCCATCACGCTCGCCGCGTTCGACGTGGATGGCGACGCGCTCGCCTTCAGCGTCGGCGCGCCCGCACACGGCACGCTCACCGGCACGCCGCCCAGCCTGAGTTACAGGCCCCACACCAACTATTACGGCCCGGACAGCTTCACCTTCAGTGTCAGCGATGGTCAGACCAACTCGGCACAGGCCACGGTCACCATCACGGTTCGTCCGGTCAACGACGCGCCGTTTGCAAAGATTTCGGTTTCACCGCTGGCGGAGTTCACGGGCATTACGAACCAGATCATCCTCGCGCCCGTCGGCGGCGATGCGAAGGTTGTCCTCGACGGCTCAGAGTCCAGCGACGTGGAGAACGATCCACTGGAATACTTCTGGAGCGAGCGGACGAACAACTTCGCCAGCGGTGTCAAGGTCACGAACGAATTCGCGCCGGGCTCCCACACCGTGACGCTCACCGTCAGCGATGGCGACGCCACAGGCACAGCCATCACCGAGTTCGAGGTGCTCACACCCGCGGAGGCCGTGGGGTTCTTGATCGCCGCCATCGAGGACTCGGACGTGGGCCAGCGTCACGCGACGCCGCTGATCGCGATCCTGCGCAATGCGGCCAGGTCGTTCGAGAACGGGAACGCCCCGGCTGGCAACAATCAGTTGCAGGCATTTCAGAACAAGGTGCAGGCCCAGATCGCGCCGACTCATCCCACGTTGGCGGCGCAATGGATCGCCGAAGCGCAGCAGATCATCATGGCGGCGAGCAACGTCAGTTCAACGCCGTTGAATCGTGAACCATCGCACGAGGAGGACGCAGTGGCGGCCCGGCTGCAGGCAAGGCGGCCGACTGCCGAAACGGACGCTGGCCAGTTCAACCCCGATCAGGCAGACTAGGACCGGTTATGAAAGCGCGCTCCCGACCGGCTCGGTCGGTGTTCCTGCTGGCGCTCTGCCTGGCGATGGGCGGCGCCGCGTCGGTCACGCGCAGTCAGCCTTGCGCGCCGGTTCCCGCCGGGTTGGTCAGTTCGTGGCGCGCGGAGGGAAACGGGATGGATGCGGTGGACGGCAACGACGCCATCTTGATCAACGGCGAACATTTCACTGCGGGCAAAGTGGGACGGGCCTTTGACTTTGGGGGAACCAACCATGTCAGGGTGTGGACGGCCTCCAATCTGCACGTTCAGAGTTTTACCGTCGAAGCTTGGATTTATCGGGTGGCCGGGAGCACGCTCGCCCCAATCCTGGAGTATGCAGACTCCACGCGGCTGCTGGGCATCCATTTGTGGCACGGACCCCAACCGAACGGAAGCATTAGCCCGCCGTTGGAAGGCAGTCTCTACGCCAATCTGGTGGACACTTCGGGGAGAATCCATCCATTTGGAACTTTGGCGGGCGCTATCCCCTCCAATCAATGGACGCACGTGGCGTTGACTTTCGACCAAGGCTCAGGACTGGCTCGACTTTATGCGGACGGGGTGATTGCGGCGTCAGCGAACTTGGGCTCCATCACGCCGCTGACCGCCTTGGCTGTCAATCTCGGCTACCGCCCGCCCCGCAACAGCTATGGCTCAGGCTCATATTTTGTCGGAGCGATGGACGAGGTGGCTTTCTACAATCGCGCGCTTTCCGATTTCGAACTTCGCGCGATCTACGACGCCGGCAGTGCGGGAAAGTGCCCTGCTCCGCCCTCCGTCGTCACTCAACCGGCCAGCAGGACGGTTTACATCGGGGATTTGGTCAAGTTCACGGTTTCCGCCACGGGGGACAAGCCGTTGAGCTATCAATGGCGGTTCAACGGGATTGACCTGACTGGTGCGACCTCCACCGCGCTCTCGCTGGTCAACGTGCAGTTCACCAACGCAGGCAATTATTCCGTACGCGTGTTCAATGCGGCGGGCGCGACCAACAGCGCGAACGCGGAACTGACGGTGAATCCACAACCGCCATGCACCGCAGCGCCGGCAGGCCTGGTGAGTTGGTGGCGCTTTGAGAATGACGCTGCGGATAATTGGGACTCGAACAACGGTTCGGGAAGCGCGTCCTTTGCCTTCGGCAAGGCTGGCCGGGCGTTCTTGAACCCGCGAATCCGCGTGCCCGACTCGATTGCACTGCGCATGACGAACGCTCTGACGATTGAGGCATGGATCAACCCCGCCACCTTCGCCGGCACCATACCGCAGACGATCCTCGCGAAGTTCGACTGGCGCACGGATATTACTTCGGGCACGGAGAGCAGCTACCTTCTCGGCCTGACAAATAACGGCGTTGTATTCTTCACCTTGAGCGCCACCGGCTCCTACCTCACCAACACCACACTGTTCACAACCCAGTCCGCGCCCGCGGACCAGTGGACCTTCGTCGTCGCCACCTACGACGGTACGCGGATGCGCCTGTATCTTGACGGGGCGCTCGTCGCCGCGAAGGACCACGCTGGTGGCATCTACGCGGGAACCGCAAACCTCGGCATTGGCGGCGTGGCAATTGGTGGCGGGGCCCTCTCCTGGCCGTTCAGCGGGTTGCTCGATGAGGTTTCCCTCTACAACCGCGTTCTCTCGCCGGCGGAAATCCTCGAGGTTTACAACGCACAGGTGAGCGGCAAATGCCTCGCGCCACCAGCTATCGCCGTTCAACCCCAGGACCAGGCCGTGCCGCTCGGCGATGACGCGAAGTTCACTGTTTCGGTGACTGGATCGCGCCCGCTCAATTACCAGTGGCGGTTCAACGGCGAAGTGATAGCCGGGGCGACGACCTCCGCGCTCCAGTTGGAGAAGGTGGGAACGAATCAGGCCGGCCTCTACCACGTCTCGGTGACCAATGCTTTGGGCTACGACATCAGTGCCAACGCCGCGCTCAAACTTCTCCCGGCGCCAACCTGCACAACCGTCCCCGCCGGGTTGGTGAGTTGGTGGCGCGGCGAAACCAATTCGGTGGACAACTGGGACTCCAACAATAACGGCGACAACCGGGGAGGGTTCGCCGCGGGGCGAGTCGGCTGGGCATTCAGTTATCCCAGGGTGCGCGTCCCGGACGCCCCGTCCCTGCGCTTCACCAACGCACTCACCATCAAGGCCTGGATCTACCCATTCTCCTTCGCGGGCAGCACGCCGCGCGCGATCCTTGCAAAAGCGCAACCCAATGGCCTCAACACCAGCTATCTTTTGGGACTCACGACCAACGGATTCCCCTTCCTGAGCCTCAGCGCGAGTGGCGTCGCGCCGACGAACACCTCACTGGTGGCGACACAACCAGTGCCGGCGAATCGGTGGTCGTTCGTCGCCGCGACTTACGACGGCAGCCACATCCGGCTCTACATCAATGGCCAGTTGGCCAATGCCATGGACTACATTGGAGGCATCTATCCCGGCAGCGCCGATCTCGGCCTTGGCATCATTTCATTCGGCGGCTCAGGTTTCTCCATGCCGTTGGCCGGTTTGCTTGACGAGGTTTCCCTGTATCGCCGCGCGCTCACGGCGGAGGAAATACTTTCGATCTACAACGCCCGCGCGGCGGGCAAGTGCCTCGAGCCGCCGACCATCGTTGGTCAGCCCAAGGATCAGGACGTCCCGCTGGGGGAAGACGCCCTGTTCTCGGTTTCTATCCAGGGCAGCCGTCCGCTCAAATATCAATGGCGCTTCTACGGGAGTGTCATCGCCGGCGCAACCAAGTCCGTGCTCTTGTTGGAACGGGTCACGACGAACCAAGCCGGTTTCTACGACGTGGCGGCCACGAACGACGTTGGTTATGTCCTAAGCGCCAGCGCCCGGCTCGGTCTTCGACCGCCACCGAATTGCACGACCCTGACCAACGGCCTGATCAGTTGGTGGCCGGCCGACGGCAACACCGGGGATGTGATGGGCGCAAACCACATCTCAGCTTTTTCGCCGGCGCTCTACGGGACCGGCAAAGTGGACCGGGCCTTCAGTTTCAACGGCACCAACAGCCGCGTGACGGTGCCCGGTTCGGTGTCGTTGAGCTTCGGGAGCAACGCCCCCTTTTCCATCGAAATGTGGATCAGGGCTTGGCCCACAAACTCCTCAAGCACTTCCGTCATTCTGGTTGAGCAAGCTCTCGGGAGCGGGATCATTTTCAGCTATTGGGGTTATTCGCTGTCTCTTTACCAGGGCCGGCTGGCATTCACGATGGGCAACGGGAGCTTCCAGGTCTTCACGTTTGTCACCGACGGGCCGGACCTGCGCGATGGGTTGTTCCATCACGTCGCCGTATCGGTGGATCCCGATGTCGCCGCCGGCAGCCGCCTTTACGTGGATGGACAGGCGCTGTTGAGCTTCGACTCGGCCTGGTGGATCGGCAACCGGAATATTGGAAGCCCGCTCCACTTCGGGGCACCCAGCCCGGGCACATTCAATGGCTACTTCGGTGGCCTGATAGACGAGCCGGCGATTTACAATCGCGCGCTGTCGGCGGCTGAAATCCTAGCCATTCGCAACGCGGGCGCGGCGGGCCGTTGCAAATATCCACCGACGATCCTCGTGCAGCCCGCGAGCCAGCGTATCACGGTCGGTTCGAACGTCACGTTCACCGTCACCGCGGTGGGCCCGCCGCCGCTGTTCTACCAATGGTTGTTGAACGGCCTTGCCATCACTTATCCTTCCACGGACTCCAACTTCACGTTCAACGTCCGGGCCGCGCAGGGCGGCAACTATGCGGCGCGCGTTTCGAACGTGTTCGGCACGATCGTCAGTTCCAATGCGTTGCTCACGGTCAATTTTGTCCCGGTGGTGAGCAGCCCATCGCTGGCGTTGCCAGAAGACACCACCATGCCGGTGTTGGTGGCGACCGACCCCAACGACGACCTGCTGGATCTAACGATTCTGATCCCACCGCAACATGGCGCGCTCGGGCCGATCATTCACGTCCCTTCCAACGAGCGTGGGAGCGCCGGGAATTGGGTGACCTATACTCCGGCGGCGGAGTATTCCGGCCCGGACAGCTTCACCTACAAGGTCAACGATGGGCTGGTGGACTCCGCGCCGGCGACAGTCAGCCTCACCGTACAGCCGGTGAACGACGCGCCATGTGCGAAGTTCACGGCATCGCCGCTGGCTGAGTTCGCCGGGATCACGAACCTGATCATCCTCGCGCCCGTCGGCGAAAATGCCCGAGCCGTGCTCGATGCGGCTCAATCTTGGGATGTGGAGAACGATCCACTGCAATACTTCTGGAGCGAAGGCACGAACACTTTCGCCAGTGGCGTACACGTCACGAACGAATTCGCGCCGGGCTCCCACACCGTGACGCTGACCGTTAGCGACGGCCAGATTACAGGCACGGCCGCCACCGAATTCGAGGTACTGAGACCCGCCGAGGCCGTGGGGTTCTTGATCGCCGCCATCGAGGACTCGGACGTGGGCCAGCGTCACGCGACGCCGTTGATCGCGAGCCTGCGCAACGCGGCCAAGTCGTTCGAGAACGGGAACGCCCCGGCAGGCATCAACCAGTTGCAGGCCTTCCAGAACAAGGTGCAGGCCCAGATCGCGCCGTCTCGTCCCTCGCTGGCCGCGCAGTGGATCGCCGAAACCCATCAAATTATTGACGTGGTAAGCCAACCAGAAAAACCTCTTGCATCGAACTCGCCCCGCCCGGGCCGAGCGCCGGACCTCTCACAACCTGACGATTTTTCTCAGCAGTGAAGTGGTGGACTTGCCCGGAACGAGTGGAATGATTTTGATCTTCCCGCCGCATTTCTCCACGACGCGACGCTCGGCCTGATCGAGCGTTTTCAGCGAATAATCCCCGCCTTTGACGTAAATGTCTGGTTTGGCGACTGAGAGAAACACCGTAGCCGTATCCTCGTCGAAAATGCACACCCCGTTGACGCACTCCAAGGCTGCAAGTATTGCGACGCGGTCCGCTTCAGAGTTCACAGGGCGGCCGGCTCCTTTCAACTTGCGGACCGATGCGTCAGAATTGACGCCGACCAACAGGGCATCGCCCAAACTGCGCGCTTGTTGCAAGTAGGTCACGTGGCCCACGTGAAGCAAATCGAAACAGCCGTTCGTCACGACAAGCTTGTTGCCTTGCTTCCGTTGTTGGTTACGCCACCCGGGAAGTATCTCGGCAGAAATGATCTTATTGCGAAAATTCACGCGGGAATTCTGGCCGAAGGGCCGCGCGGCTGGCAACGACTTTCAGGCCCGCTTCTCCCCGCAATGAATGCTCATGGCGCCGCCGAGCAGATTCACGACGCGGACGTTGGCCAGACCGAGTTCGCGCAGCTTCGCCTCGACGCCGCTTTGCGCGGGATAATGTTTGAGCGATTCGAGAATGTAGGCGTAGGTGTCGGCGCGCCCGCAAAACATGAGTCCGAACAGCGGCACGCCAAAACGGAGGTAGCCGAAGTAGAGCGCGCGCCACAGGGCGTTGTCCGGTTTGCCGAAATCCAGCGCCAGCAACCGGCCGCCCGGCCGGGCCACGCGGGCCATTTCGCCCAAGCCCGTTTCCCAACTCGAAAGATTCCGCAGGCCGTAACCCATGGTGACGATGTCGAATGACGAATCGGGAAATGGAATTCGGAGGGCATCGCCGTGGATGAACTGTGGCGTGGCCGGTACGACTCCGGACTTCGGACTGCGGGCTCCGGAACGCAGCCTCCCGGCCCGGGTCTTCGCGACGGCAAGCATCGCCTCGCTGAAGTCCAGTCCCACCACCTCGGCCCCGCGCGCCGCGAGGGCAAAGGCGAGGTCGCCCGTTCCGCAGCAAACGTCCAGCGCGCGGGCGCCGGGCGACGCCGCGGCCAGGTCCGCCACGCGGCGTTTCCACCGCCGGTGCAGGCCCAAGCTTTGCAGGTCGTTGATCCGGTCGTAGCGGCGCGCGATCTTGCCGAACAGGTCCTGGACCTTGTCCGCGCGGCATTTGCCGGGCGCAAAGAACTCATTGCCCATCGCGCGCCACCTTGGCAGGGAGACGATCTCGCCGTCAAACCTGCACGGCGCCGGGTTTGGGTTGGCGGATGCGAAGCTTAGAAACCGCGTTTGCGCCGGGGGCGGCAAGCTGATAGATATCGGCAGCACCCGCGGGGTTTCGCGTTGGAACCGGCGGGCGAAAAGCGGCAGCGCCACACGCCTATGGACACTCAAGCTTCAGCCACGGGACCACGGAAGAAAATCCTGGTCGTGGACGACAACCTGATCATCGTCAAAACTCTCTCGCTCAAACTCAAGGCCAGCGGCTACGATGTCGTCACGGCCATGGACGGATCGGAGGCGGTGAGCGCGGCGCGGAAAGAGAAGCCCGATCTGATCCTGCTGGACATCAGTTTCCCGCCCGACGTGGGGCACGGCGGCGGCGTGCCGTGGGACGGATTCCTCATCATGAACTGGCTCCGGCGCATTGACGAGGCCAGGAACATTCCCGTCATCATCATCACTGGAGGCGACCCGGTGCAGTACGAAAAGCGCTCGAAGGACGCCGGCGCGGTGGCCTTCTTCCGCAAACCGCTCGATCACGACGGGCTGGTCAGCGCCATCCGGAGGACGCTCGGTGAAATCACCACGCCGCCCACGCCCGGATTTGACACGACGCACGAGATTTGATGCGGGCTTCCGCAGCCGTAGTGGAGCGGCCGTCCCGGCTGCCAGAGTCCCGGCGACCGTCCCGGTTGTTGAACAACCCTTCACATTCGCCAACCGGGACAGTCGCCGAGACGAACACAGGCGGGATTGCCGCGCAGTTTTGCGCAGGCGGGACGCACCACGCCATTCCACACAGGCGGGACACACTGTGCCACTACCTGCGGGCGGGACGCCTGCGCCACTATCGCACGGGGAAAGTTTCTGCTGTTCTTTTGCGGCGGGGCGATTAGATTTTCCGGTATGAAGCCCGGGGCTTGGATTCTTGCGGTCGGTGTGGTTTGCGTCGCGTCGCTGGGCGCGCGGGCGGCGTTGTCGCCCGAACAAGCCGCGCAACTACCGCCGCCCGCCACGCACGCGGTCAGTTTCGGCGCGGAGATCAAACCCATCCTGGAAAAGAGTTGCGTCAATTGCCACGGGCATGGCCGGAGCAAAGGGGATTTCCAGATTGATTCGCGCGTGACGCTGCTCAAAGGCGGTGAGTCGGGCGCGGTCGTCGTTCCCGGCGACAGCGCCGGCAGCCGGCTGATCGCCTTGGTCGCGGGGCTGGATCCGGACAGCGTCATGCCCAAAAAGGGGAGCAAACTCACGAAGGAACAGGTCGGCCTGTTGCGGGCGTGGATTGAGCAGGGCGTGAAATGGGACGCCAGCGTGACGTTCGCACGCGCCGAGCCGAACAATCTCAAGCCGCGCCGGCCCGAACTTCCCGTGGGCCGCTCGAAAAAAGACAATCCCGTGGACCGCCTGCTCGAACCGTATTTCGCCGCGCACAAGATCAAGCCGCCCAAGCCGGTCGAGGACCGTGTCTTCATCCGGCGGGTCCATCTTGACGCGATCGGCATGTTGCCGGCGCCA
>Ga0247727_10000487_pt1 | contig 96454 bp, 82 predicted proteins | sample WisWelCaveWW1625_FD_202498 | JGI IMG/M metagenome (GOLD analysis project Ga0247727, IMG submission 202498) | Biofilm microbial communities from Wishing Well Cave, Virginia, United States - WW16-25 | ecosystem: Environmental > Aquatic > Deep subsurface > Groundwater > Cave microbial mat | place...
TTGGGGCGCGGGCACACGCGCGGGACAGTTCCTTGTGCTCGGCGCCAAGGCGCGTGCGTTGCTGATGGGCCGCGCGCACGTCACGATTGAGGACATTCAAACGCTGGCCGCGCCGGTGTTGCGCCACCGCATCCTGCTCAATTATCGCGCCGAGGCGGAAGGCGTCCGTGCTGAGAATGTCATCACGCGCCTGTTGCAACACACGAAATCCCCGCTGGCAAAATGACCTCCACGCGTCACCCCGAGTTCGCGCGCGCGCTCATTGACCCCAAGGCGTTGATGAGCATCCGCAATCTCGAATTGCGCGCGCGCATGGTGGTTGAAGGATTTTGGGCCGGCTTGCATCGCAGTCCGTATCACGGGTTCTCCGTCGAGTTCACCGAGTATCGTCCCTACACGCCCGGCGACGACCCGCGGTATCTCGATTGGCGCGTGCTCGCGCGTAGCGACCGTTATTTTCTCAAGCGCTTCGAGGACGAAACGAATCTCCGCTGCCATCTGATCACCGATCAAAGCCGCTCGATGGCTTACGGCTCGACCGGCTACACGAAGGCCGAATACGCCGCCACGCTCGCCGCCACGCTCGCTTTCTTTCTGCACTTGCAGGGCGACGCGGTGGGACTGCTGACGTTCGACGAGCAGGTGCGCGATTACTTGCCGCCCCGGCATCGCATCAGTCATTTGCGGCAACTTATGATCGCTTTGGAGAAACCCGCCGCCGGTCGCGTCACTGATCTCGTCGCGCCCCTTCAGCGTGCGGCGGAAATTGTGCGCAAGCGCGGATTGCTTGTGCTCCTCTCGGACTTTCTCGCGCCGATTGAACTGCTGGAAACCGCGCTGATCCGTCTGGCGGCGTGCGGCCACGAAGTTGTCGTTTCCCACATTCTTGATCCTGCTGAAGTTGCCTTTGAATTCAACGAACCGACGATGTTCGAAGACGCGGAGTCCGGTCGCTCGCTGATGATTGACCCCGCTGCTGCGCGTGTTGATTACCAACGTCGGCTCGAAGAGCATTGCGCCGCCGTTCGCGACATTTCACAGCGCCTCGGCGGCAGTTACTCGCGGCTCGTGACGAACCAACCGCTGGAACTCGCGCTGTTCGATTTCCTCCGCGCGCGTTCGCAGCGCCGCCGCACGATCCGAAGAACCCATCACGGCGGCAGCGGGATTCGACAATGAACTTTCTCGCTCCACTCTTTCTCGCAGGCGTGCTCGCTGTGGCGCTGCCGGTGGTGTTTCACCTGATTCGGCGCACCACGCGCGAACGTACCATTTTCAGTTCGCTCATGTTTCTCAAACCCGCGCCGCCGCGCCTCACGCGCCGAAACCGGCTCGAACACCTTTTGCTGTTGCTGCTGCGTTGCGCGGCGATTTGCCTGCTGGCCACGGGATTTGCGCGACCCTTCGTCAAACACGTCCTGCCGGAAATTCCCTCAGCCGAACCGCCGAAACGCATCATCATTCTCGTGGACACCAGCGCGAGCATGAGGCGCGCGAACCTGTGGTCACAGGCGCGCGACAAGGCCGACGCCGTGCTGCAAAAGACCACTCCGGCGGATCGCGTGGCGCTTTTCACTTTCGATATTCAAACAACGCCGCTCGTCACGTTTGACGAATGGAATTCCACTGCGGCAGCAGATCGCGTTGCGCTGGCTCGCAGTCGTCTCGAGGGAGCAAGGCCGGGCTGGGCTGCCACCCGTCTCGACCAGGCCATCATCCGCGCATCCGAACTTCTTTCCGAGGCGGACAAGGATGATGCGAACGGGCCGCGACAGATTGTGCTGGTGAGCGATTTTCAGGAGGGCAGCAAATTCAGCGCGTTGCAGGGACAGGAATGGCCCAAGGGCATGGAGCTTGTGAGCGAACATGTCGCAGTGAAGTCGAGCAACGCCGGCCTTCAGTTGCTGGCCGAGGCGAACGACACTTCGCCCTCGACTGGCGGCACGCGCGTTCGCGTGAGCAATGAGTCCGATTCCAAGCGCGAACAGTTCCAGGTTGGCTGGGCGCGAAGCGATGGCGGGTTCGTCACGAACGCAACTTTAGTTTATGTCCCCGCCGGCCAGAGTCGCATTGTCACGCTCCCGCCGCCTGAAAAAGACTCCGGCGCGGCCCGCATCGTGTTACGAGGCGATGATGAAGATTTTGACAACGCCGTGTTCAACCTTCCGCCCGAAGCCGCGCGCGTTAATGTGATCTACTTTGGAAGCGAATCAGCAACGAATTCTCGCGAGCCGCTTTACTTCGTGGCCCGTGCGCTTCAGGGAACGCCGCGGCAATCCATTGATGTCATCGCGAAGCCGCCAACCTCCCCGGTCTCGGCGGGCGAAGCCGACGCCGCCACGGTGTTCATCGTGTCCGACGCGATTTCCGAAGCTCTGGCGGCCCCTCTGCGCAGTCAGGCTAAGCAGGGCAAGACCCTTTTGTTCGCGCCGACCAGTGCAGACGCAGCAGCCACACTGGGAATCGTGCTGGGACAGAACCGTATCGCCGCCGAGGAAGGTGCGCCGCGCAATTACGCGATGCTGGGTGAAATTGATTTCCGTCATCCGCTTTTTGCGCCGTTCGCCGATGTGCGCTTCAGTGATTTCACCAAGATTCATTTCTGGAAGTACCGACGCATTGACACCGCATCAATGCCGGAGGCTCACGTCGTGGCAAGGTTCGACAATGGTGACGCCGCTATTGTTGACGTTCCCATCGGCAAAGGGCGCGTGATCATCTTCGCCTCGGGCTGGCATCCGGCGGATAGTCAGCTTGCATTGTCCACCAAGTTCGTCCCGTTGCTTTGCTCCGTGCTTGAACTCAGCGGCGGCGTGTCTGCAGCCGCGACGCAATTCCGTGTCGGTGACGATGTCCCGTTTCCTCCCGAATGGGTGCCGGCTGGAAGCGCGGGAATGGTCACATTTCCCGATGGCTCGTCATTGAAGCTTGCTGCCAGTGAAACTAACTTCACCCAAATCACGATGCCCGGAGTTTACCAGGTGAAAGCAGGAACGATTGAAAAGCGTTTTGCGGTGAACCTCGACACGGCGGAAAGCCGCACGTCGCCGCTCCCGCTTGATGAACTGGAACGCCTCGGCGTGCCTGTGCCCAAGGCAACGACGGCGGCAATGGCGCACGCCTCGCGCGGAAAGCCATTGCTTCAAAGCGCCAAAGTTGAGAGCCGCCAAAAGCTCTGGCGCTGGTTCATCGTGGCGACACTCGGCGTGTTGTTGATGGAGACGGCAATCGCCGGATGGACCGCACGCAAGCAGTTGGCAAAGCCGGAGGCCACAGCATGATTGACGCGCTGCTCAAAGAGGAATTGACGACCGTCTTTCGGCGGCAACGCCGGTTGCGGCTTGCGTTCCGCCTCGCTGTGTGTTGGGGTGCGTTGGCGGCGCTTGGGCTTGGGGTAATCCTCCTGAAGCCTCGCCATGTTCCGCCCTCACCGGTCTGGATTTTCGCGCTCGTGACGCTCGGCGTCATTGCGGGGGTCATTGTGCTTGTCCGGCATCGCCGCACCCAGCCGGACTGGCACGACGTCGCGCGACGGATCGAAGTGCAACTCCCGCAGCTCAACGGCCTGCTGCTCACCGCCGTGCAGCAACAACCGGCCAATGACGGCCAACTTCAGTATTTGCAAGAGCGAATCGTGCGCGAGGCGTTGGGCCACAGTTGGTCAAATTCCTGGCTCGCGACGATTCCGTGGTCGCGCGTCGCTGCGGCGCAACTCGCGCATCTGCTCGCGCTGGTGTGCTTCGCTTGTATTCTCGCCTCGTTGCGATCCCCGAGTAATCGCAAAAGTGTTTTTGGTGAGGGCTGGACGGCGGACGGCGTCACGATTACCCCGGGGGATACGAGCATCGAACGCGGTGAGCGGCTCGTCGTGGTTGCAAGTTTTGAAGGGTCAATCCCCGTGAACGTGAATCTCGTCACGACTTCGCCGGCCGAATCGCCAAAGCGGATGCCGCTGGTGAAAAGTTTGTCCGATCCCGTTTTCGGCGGCAGCATTTCCGAGGTGACGACGGACCTCGTGTATCGCGTCGAATACGGCAACAAGCAGACGCGCGATTTCATGGTGAAGGTTTTCGAGTATCCGCGGCTTGAACGCACCGATGCTGATTTGACTTTTCCCGATTACACCGGCCTCGCGCCCAAGCGCGTCGAGAACACGCATCGAGTCAGCGCCGTTGAAGGAACGCGCTGCAAGCTGACGCTTCAACTCAACAAATCGGTCGCGCGGGCGCAGTTCGTTGTGAAAGGAGACGCGGGCAACGCCATTCCACTTGTGGTCGCGTCGAACAGCCCCGTCGCTACGCTCGATGGCCTTACGCTGGAGACCAACCGCACTTACCTGCTTCAACTTGTGGACGCAGAAGGTCGCACCAACAAACTTCCCGCGCAGTTCGTGATGGACGTGCTTAAGAATCGCGAGCCGGAATTGAAAATTGCCTCGCCGCGCGGTGATACGCGTCCATCTGCGCTGGAGGAAGTTTCTTTCGAGGGCACGGTCTGGGACGACTTCGGCGTGGAGGCTTACGGGCTGGCTTACACGGAAGCCGGCGGCGAAATCAAATTCATCGAACTGGGCCAGAATATGCCGGCCAACGATAAGCGCGGTTTCAAACATCTCCTGCGTCTGGAAGACTTCGGCGCGAAACCAGATCAACTCATCTCCTGGTTCCTTTGGGCCGATGACATTGGGCCGGACGGGCAGGTCCGTCGCTCGGCGGGCGATATGTATTTCGCTGAAGTGAGGCCTTTCGACGAAGTCTTCCGTCAAGGTCAGGGCGGTGGCGATCAGCAGCAGCAGCAGCAAGCCGGCGGCGAGTCGGGCAGCGGCAGCCGGCAGTCGCAATTGGCCGAACTGCAAAAGCAAATCATCAACGCCACCTGGAAACTCCAGCGACAGCAATCGCGGAAGTTGCCTTTTGAACAACCGACGAACTCCATCCCCGGAAACGATGCGCCGGCCCGTCCCCGCGAAACAAAAACTTCCGACGCGCGCGCCAGCGTTTGGACTGCGGTGTCTTCAGCACCGCTTTTGAATTGTGAATTCCACGAAAATAGCGGCGCTAAAGTCACCGCACTCCAGATGCTTCGCGATTTTCCGACGTCACGCTTGAGAGCGTTTGGACAACGCGCACCAGAAGTTTCTCCCAACGCGCCGCTGGGTCGTGCCCGCGAAAGACTCCCCACAATTTCCGGCATGAACAAAGTCGCGTCCGCTTCGCAATTTGTCGAAGATCTCAACGTCGTTCGCGACGCAGTCGCGGAGGCGATTTCGCAAGCTCAAGCCGCGCGCGAACGACAGACCGGTGTTCGCAACGCGGCGCTGTGGGACGACCTGATTCGCGACATGGAAAAGACGCTGGCAGCGCTCGAAAAAGCCGTGCAGTCACCGCCGTCGCTCGCCGACGCGTTGGCGGCCGAGCAATCGGCATTTCAGGTTTTGCTGAGATTGCAGCAGCGCGAATACGAGGTTTCGCGCAATCGCAGTCAGAACAGCGGGAACAGCAATCAGCAGACGCAACGTCAACTGGAGCAACTGGACCTGACGCAGCCGGAAAACCGTTACGAGAACGAACGCCTCGCGCAATCCCCGCAAAGTCCCGAGCGACGCGAACGGTTGCAGGTGATGAACCGTCTCAGCGAACTCGCGCGCCGCCAGCAGGACCTGAACGATCGGCTCAAGGAATTGCAGACCGCGTTGCAGGAGGCGAAGACCGAGCAGGAACGCGAGGAAATCCGCCGGCAGTTGAAACGCTTGCAGGAGGAGGAGCAGCGGATGCTCGCCGACGTGGACGAATTGCAGCAGCGCATGAACCGGCCGGAAAATCAGTCGCGCATGAGCGAGCAACGGCAGCAACTCGACCAGACCCGGCAGGAAATGCAACGCGCCGCGGAGGCCGCGCAGCAAGGCTCGGCGTCGCAGGCGCTGGCTTCCGGCACGCGTGCGCAACGGCAGTTGCAGCAGATGCGCGAGAACATGCGCAAGCAAAACTCCAGTGAGTTCGCTGAGGACTTGAAGCAATTGCGCGCCGACGCCCGCGATGCCGAACGCAAGCAACAGGGAATCCAGAAGCAGATGGATTCGTTCTCGGGGGGCGACAAGAAGACTCTGGACGATTCGCAAGAGCGCCAGAAATCCCTCGAACAACTCGCGCAACAAGCGCAACGCCTGACGAATCTCGTGAATCGCGCGACGCAGCTTTCGCAACAGACCGAGGATGCCGAGCCGCTTGCGTCGCGCGAACTTTATGACACGTTGCGCAAGTTCAGCCAGGAGGATGCGAACAGTGTGCGACGCGTTCAGGATGAATTGATCGAGCGCGGGCTGATTCGCACGGAACTTTATCAGCGGCTCACGGAAATTGAGAAACGCGACGGCGTGAAGTCAGTTGAATTGACCTCCGAGATGCTGCGCCAGGGCCTTCTGCCGCAGGCGCGTCAGGCCGGCGACCGGGCCGGCTTGGCGGTCAGCGACTTGAAGCGCGGCATCGAGCGCGCCGCGGAAAAGGTGCTGGGCGATGACACCGAAGCGCTCCGGCTCGCGCAACAACAGCTCGATCAGTTGACCGGGCAGATCGAACGCGAGGTTGCGCAAGGCCAGGGCGCGGGTGTGACAAATGGCCAGGCTCAAGCCGGCAGCGGCCAGAGATCGCCTAACACCCAACAAGCCGGGTCAGAAAATCAAACTCAACCGGGCTCGCCCGGAGAAACTGCGCAGAGCAAGAACCAAGCGCAACCCTCACCGGGCGGCCCAACCGCGCAGGCGGGAGCGGAACGCGAGGGTTCAACTGCCTCCGCACAGAATCAGCGCGCAAATCGCGGCTCACGCAATGCGTCACCACGACACGGAGAGAACAACGCGGGTCGCCTGCCGGCTGGATTTGAGCAGTTCCTTTCCGGCGAGCCTGATGGACCGCGAAACGGGCCGGTCATCACTGGCGAAGAATTCGTGTCTTGGGCGGACGGCTTGCGGGAAGTTGAGGAAATGGTGGAAGACCCGTTGCTGCAAAACCGGCTGGCTACCGTGCGCGAGCGCGCCCGACTGATGCGGCAGGAATACAAGCGGACGCGGGAAAAGCCGGAGTGGACCCAGGTTCGATTGCAGGTGGTCAAGCCGCTGGTCGAAGTTCGCGATCAGATTGCCGAAGAACTTGCGCGTCGCGGATCCCGGGAGAACCTCGTGCCCATTGACCGCGATCCCGTGCCGGGTCGCTACTCCGAGCTGGTGCGGCGTTATTACGAGGAATTGGGGAAGGACAAGTGAACGTGGCCCGATGTTTTTGACCTGATGTTCGCCGCGCTCACCTTCTCCGGTCTCAACTGGCTGCTGCCGGTCGGGCTCATTGTTGGGGCCGCAATTCTCGTGACGGCGTGGAGTTATCGCGCCGGTACTGGCGGCGCGATCAAGTGGGCTGGCGGGACGCTCAAGGCGTTTGGCGTTGCAGCGCTCGCGTTCTGCCTGCTCGAACCGCTCTGGACTGGCCAGCGCACCAAGCCGGGCGCGAATTCGTTCGTCGTTCTCGCCGACAACAGCGCGGGGTTGCAGATCACAGATCGAGGTGAACGGCAGTCACGCGGTGAATTCCTCAAGGCGCTGCTCGATCCAAACTCGGCCAGCTGGCAGGGAACACTCGCGGACAACTTTGAACTGTGCCGCTTCACTTTTGATTCCCGACTGAACGCGACGCATGATTTCTCCGAATTGAATTTCGACGGCCGCGCTTCCGGCATCGGCGCGGCCTTGCGCGGAATCACGGAACGTTTCCAAGGCCGGCCACTCGCGGGCGTGTTGCTGCTCACGGATGGAAACGCCACGGATATCCGCGACTCGCTGCCCGAACTGAGGGGATTGCCGCCCGTTTATCCGGTCGTGATCGGCAAACCGGGAGGCGCGCAGGACATTTCGGTCGGACAAGTGAACGTGAGCCAGACCGTTTTTGAAGACGCGCCGGTTTCGGCGCAGGCCACTGTGGACGTGCGCGGGTTGAGCGGCGAGAACGTGACCGCGCAACTGTTCGACGCCGCCGGAAAAACAATCGAAGAACGCAGCCTGCGCGCACGCAAGGACAGCGACACGTTGTCGTTCCGCTTTCAATGGCGGCCCGAAAAGTCCGGCCTTTCCATCTATCGGTTGCGCGTTGGATTGCGCGCCGAACTGCAGGGCACGAACACCACTTCCGCACGCGAAGCGACGCTGGCGAACAATGCCCGCGTGATTGCTGTGGACCGCGGACGCGGGCCGTATCGCATTCTTTACGTCGCCGGGCGGCCCAACTGGGAGTTCAAATTCTTGAACCGTGCCGAGCAGGAGGATGATCAGGTGCAACTCGTCGCGTTGATCCGCGTCGCGTTGCGCGAGCCGAAATTTGATTTTCGCGGCCGCGCCGGCGAGACGAGCAATCCGCTCTATCGCGGCTTCGGCAATCAATCGCTGGAAGACATTGAGCGTTACGATCAGCCGGTGCTCACGCGGCTGAATACGCGCGACGAGTTTGAATTGCGCAACGGATTTCCGCGCAAGCCGGAAGATTTATTTGGTTATCACGCCGTGATTCTCGACGACGTCGAAGCGGCCTTTTTTGCGCCCGAACAAGCGGCGTTGTTGCAGAAGTTCGTGTCCGAGCGTGGCGGCGGTTTCCTCATGCTTGGCGGGATGGAGTGTTTTCGGCAAGGCCAGTATCAGCGCACGCCCATCGGCGACATGCTACCGGTGTATCTGGATCGCACTGAGGAGACGAAGCCGCCCGAAACTCTGAAGTTGAATTTGTCGCGCGAAGGCTGGTTGCAGGCCTGGGCGAGATTGCGCGATAACGAATCCGACGAGCGAACGCGAATTCAAGCCATGCCGGCCTTCGAGGTCTTCAATGCGACTCGCGAAGTGAAGCCGGGCGCGAGGATCATCGCGACCGCGGCCGATGCCACCGGCAAGGGATATCCGGCGCTCGTGACGCAGCGGTTCGGGCGCGGTCGCAGTGCTGCGTTGATGATCGGCGACGTATGGCGTTGGGGGATGCAGAATCCCGAGGCGCGGCGCGACATGGAGAAATCCTGGCGGCAGTTGGTGCGCTGGCTCATCTCTGACGTGCCCAAGCGCGTAGACCTCGCCGTTGAACCCTTGGCCGAAGAAGCAGCCGGGGCGGTCAAACTTCAAGTCCGCGTGCGCGATGAGAAATTCCAACCCCTCGATGACGCAACGGTGTCGCTCGAAATTGAGCCGGTTCTATCCGATGCGAGCACCGCGACCACGAATGCCCTACGGCTGCGCGCGGAGCCGTCGCTTGCCGAGGCAGGTGCCTACGAGGCCACATACGTTTCGCGCAACACGGGCGGCTACCGTGCGCTCGCTCGCGTCGTGAACGCAGTGGGCGCGGAGGTCGGCCAAGCCGAGGCCGGGTGGAGCACCGATTTGATGGCGGAGGAATTCAGATCGTTACAACCAAACACCGCCCTGCTTGAAGCCATCGCCAGCCGCACCAGGGGCGAGGTCATTTCAGCGGCGAAGTTGGATGACTTCGCTCGTGGGCTGCCGAATCGCCGCGCGCCCGTCATGGAAGCGTGGACAACGCCCGCATGGCACACGCCCGTGTTGTTTGGCTTTGCACTCGCGTGTCTCGTCAGCGAATGGGGATTGCGCCGTTGGAAAGGAATGCCGTGAAGAGGAAGCGAACATCGAACATCGAACGTCGAACACTGAACATCGAACGCCGGACACCCCACCCGCGCGCGTCACGTTGGATGTTCGATGTTTTCCGGTTGTTGTTGTTCGCCTTTCTCCTCGCGACCGCTTCCTCGCTCGCCGCGGCCCCCGCCACCAACCAGCCAACTGTCATTCTCGTCATCGGCGCGCCGGGCGAGCCGGAATTCGGCAGCAACTTTGTTCAGCAAGTTCAACTCTGGGACAAAACGTGCAGCCGAGCCGAGGCGCGAATCGTTCGCGTTGGTTTGGACCCAACCAACGCGCTTGATGATCGCGCGCTCTTGAAACAAGCGGTGGCCGCGGAGCAAACGAACAGCGCCGAGCCGTTATGGTTAGCCTTGATCGGGCATGGGACGTTCGATGGCAAGGAAGCGCGCTTCAATCTTCGCGGTCCTGACGTGTCGGACGCCGAATTGGCCGACTGGCTCAAGCCGTTCCAGCGCCCGCTGGTCGTGATCAATTGCGCGTCGGCGAGCGCGCCCTTTTTGAAAACGCTGGGCGGCACGAACCGCGTCGTCATCACGGCGACGCGCAGCGGAAGTGAATTGAACTTCACCCGCTTCGGCGAACATTTCGCCCGGGCGCTCGCCGATCCGGACAGCGACCTCGACAAGGACGGTCAGGTTTCGCTCCTCGAAGCGTTCCTGATGGCGGCGCGGCGCGTCGCCGAGTTTTACAAAACCGAGGGCCGGCTCATGACCGAGCACGCGCTGATTGACGACAACGGCGACGGTCAAGGCACACCGGCGGATTGGTTTCGCGGAGTGCGGGCGACGAAGAAGGCAAAAGATGGCGTGTCATTGGACGGTGCGCGTGCCAATCAACTGCACCTTGTACTCAGCCGCGAGGAACAAGCACTGCCCGCAGACGCTCGCGCCCGTCGCGACGCATTGGAGTTGTCCGTGGCGCGATTGCGCGAATCCAAGAGCCAGATGTCCGAAGCAGATTACTATCGCCAGCTCGAAACCATCCTGCTCGAACTCGCCCACCTGCAAGCGCCTCAACTCTCAATCACGAATCAACCTGCCCGGTGAATTCTCCGACGGCCGGTCGCGAACTCGAATTCCTCGGAACGGGCTTGGGATCGAAGGAGCTTGCAAAGATGCGCCAGTTCCGAAAGGCTCGCGTCCGGCCGCCTGGATCGCTTGCCGACGATCACCGCCAACGCTACCGTGGTTCAGGACATTGAGAGGCCGCCTTGAGCACACCTGTCTTCATCCTTGGCGCTGCCCGCACGGATTTCAAACGCCACTTCCAGCGGGAGAACAGGACTCTGCGCGATGCCATCCTCGAAGCGGGTGGAGCAGCGCTGGCTGACGCGGGCGTGGCACCGGAGGACATCGAGGCCGGCGTGGTCGGCAACTTCGCCAGCGGATTGTTCGCCAGGCAACTGCATCTGGGCGCGTTCCTCACCGAGCTCGATCCGCGGCTGCGAGGACTGCCGACATTTCACGTGGAAGCGGCTTGCGCTTCCGGTGGCGTCGCCGTGCTGACCGCGGCGAAGCTGATCGCGGGCGGCATCCATGAGGTCGTTCTCGTCGTCGGCGTCGAGCAGCAGAAAACCATGTCGCCCGCGGCGGGCGCGGAGGTGCTGGGCGCGGCGGGCGATGCACAAGCGGAGTCCGCGCAATTCGGCGATTTCATGTTTCCCAAATTGTTCGGCCGCATCGCGGAGCTTTACCAGCAGCGATACGGTTTGACCGAGTCCGACCTGGCGCGCGTCGCCGTCAAGAACCACGCCCACGCCCGGCTCAATCCGCTGGCGCAAATGCGCGACTCCTCACTCACGATGCCATCCGCCTGCGCGGAATCCAACGCGAATCCGCGCCTCGCTCCGCCGCTCAAGGCCACCGATTGCTCGCCAATCACCGATGGCGCGGCGGCAGTGGTGCTGTGTTCGGAAAGATTCGCGGCGCGGCGGGCGAACTGCCCACGCGCGCGTTTGCTCGGCTTCGGCCACACGACTGATTTCCTGGCGCTGGCCAAGAAGGACGCGCCGCAGTTCTCGATCACGACGCGCGCGGCGCAACAAGCTTACGACATGGCGAACGTGAAGCCGGCCGAGCTGCAAGGCGCGGAGGTGCACGATTGTTTTTCCATCTCCGAGATCATCGCCTACGAGGTGCTCGGCTTCGCGCCGCGCGGCGAAGGCGCAAAGCTGCTCGCGTCCGGCGCGACCGCGCTTCCGACCATGCGCGGAGAATTGGGCGTGGGCCAGCCGGCGTTCAGTCTCCCCGTCAATGCCGGCGGCGGATTGATCGGCGACGGCCATCCGGTCGGCGCGACCGGCGTGCGGCAGGTCGCGGATGTTTTCCGCCAGATCACCGGCACGGCGGGCAAATATCAAATCGAAGGCGCGCGGCGCATGTTGACCTTCAACATGGGCGGCTCGTTTACGACGAATGTGGTGATGATCTGGGGCGAGTAAACTGACCCCGCAAAACCCAAATACCCAAGTACCCAAAGACCCAAACACGGGTGGTTTTGATTGGGTCTTTGGGTACTTGGGTATTTGGGTGCTTCGAGACGCGCCACGTTGCCTGCCAGCCCGCTGTGAACTACGCTTCGCGCGTGGCTCGAATGAACACTCCGACGCTCAAGCGCTCTGCAATGAGAAACACTGCCGGTCGTCGCAGCCCGGTCCGCATCCTGACCGCCGTGCCGATTTGCGACGGCCACGACAGCGCCATCGTCACCATCAACCTCGAACTCGTCCGCGCCGGCTTCGAGGTCATCTACCTCGGCTATCATCGCTCCGTGCGCGACATCGTGCGCGCGGCGATTCACGAGGACGCGCGCGCCATCGGCCTCTCCTCCTACAACGGCGGCCACGTTGAATTTTTCAGCGAAGTGCTGAACGGACTGCATCGCGCGGGCGCAAAGAACATCGGCGTCTTCGGCGGCGGCGGCGGAACAATCACGCCGGCAGACGCAAAACTGATGAAGCTGCGCGGCGTGGATGAAATCTTTTTCGCTGGCACGCCGCTGGTCGGGATTGTTGATTTCGTGAAGCAACGATACGCCGCGCCGCCGCGTGTGCCGTTGAACAAAGCCCAAGCTCACATCGAATCAACCGACCTCGCCTTGGCCCAAGAACTCACGCTCACTGGAACTGTTTCAAACCGCCGCCTCGTCCCGGCAATCGTAAATCGCCAGCCGCAAATCGTAAATCAGACCATCGGTTTCACCGGCCCGGGCGGCGCGGGCAAGACGACGTTGATTGACGAACTGGTGCTGCGCTTCCTGCGCGCGCGCCCGCGCGGACGGCTCGCCATTCTCTCGCACGATCCGGGCGGCGCGGCGCACGGCGCGTTGCTCGGCGACCGCGCGACGATGGTTTACGCGCAAGACGACCGCGTGTTCATGCGCAGCCTCGCCACGCGCGGCAGGAGCGGCGGACTTTCCACTGGCACGCGCGGCTGTTTGGAATTGCTGCGCCGCGCTCGCTTCGACCTCGTGCTCGTCGAGAGCGCGGGTATCGGACAGGAGGACGCGCCGTTCGCGCGCGGGCTTGTGGACAAACAGATTTATGTGACGAGTCCCGAATACGGCGGGCAGCTTCAGCTCCAGAAAATCGTGATGCTCGACGCCGCCGACGTCGTGGTGGTCAACAAGGCCGACCGCCCCGGCGCAAAAACCGCGCTCGCGGAAATCAGCCAGCGCCTTGCGATGAACGGGCGCGGACAGAAACTTCTCGCGACGGTTGCCAGGCGGCACGGCGATACGGGTGTGAACGAATTATTTCAGGAGGTGTTGCGATGACTGTGCTGGCAAGAGTCTGCGACGCAGCGTGCGCGTTCGAGCGTGAAGTCGAAGCGCAAGTTCGCAAAGCGCGTTCCGACGCAACGGCCGCCGCCGCGTGGCGCCGTCGCTGGGGACAGATTCGCGAGCGCGTGCCGCTGGTTGAAACGCCCACCGGCCTGAAACTCCCGCGTCTCGCGCTGCCGCAAACCGACGAGCCGGGTGAGATCGCGCGCTTTCTTTTCGGAGAAGGTTTGCCGGGTGAGTTCCCGTTCGTGAACGGGGCGTATCGCGAGATGTATCTCACCCCTGCGGCACAATCGGCAATCGCCAATCGCCCATCGGCAATCTCCGAAGAGCCGACGCGTCTGTTCGCCGGCCTCGGTCTCGCCGAGGACACGAACGCGCGTTTCCACTATCTCACGCGCCACCAAAAAACGATTCGCTTGAGCACCGCCTTCGACGGCCCGACGCTCTACGGCCTGGACAGCGACGCCGACGGCGTCTTCGGCAAAATCGGCGAGGGCGGCGTGGCGATTGACACCGTTGAGGACATGGAGCGGCTCTACGCGAACTTCCCTCACGACGACGAACATTTCTCCCTCTCGATGACCATCAATGGTCCAGCGCCCATCATCCTCGCGATGTATGTGGCCGCCGCGAAACGCCGCCTCGGCCCGCGCGCGACTGCCAAGCTGCGCGGCACGGTGCAAGCGGACATCCTCAAGGAAGTTCAGGCGCAGAATGAAATCATCTTCCCGCTCGACGCCTCACTGCGCTTTCTCACGGACATGGTCGAGTTCACGACGAAACAAATGCCGCGCTGGTATCCGATTTCGATCAGCGGCTATCACATCGCCGAGGCCGGCGCAACGCCCGTGCAGCAGGCCGCCTTCACGCTCTCGAACGGGTTCACTTACGTCGAGCTGTTTCGCGCGCGCGGGCTGGACGTGAACCGTTTCGGCCCGCGCCTCTCGTTCTTTCTCGATTGCGCGCTGGACATCGAATACCTCGCGCTCGCTCGCGTGTGCCGGAAGTTGTGGGCCATCGGGATGCGCGACGTGTTCGGCGCGGACGAGCGCGCGCAGCTTTTCAAACTGCACACGCAGACTAGCGGCCGCTCGCTCATCGCGCACGAGTTCAAAAACAACCTCACGCGCACCGCCGTCGAGTTGCTTCTCGCCTACGCCAATGCCACGAACTCCTGTCACAGCAACAGCGCCGACGAGCCGTTTACCACGCCCGCCGAGGAATACGTCCGCCTCGCCGCACACGCGCAAGCGATTTTGCTGGAAGAATCGGGCCTGTTCAAACTCATGATGAATGCATTGGCCGGCTCGCCCGGAATGAAAATCGTCGAGCGCGCAGTCGAAGCGGCCGTGCTGGACGAATTCCGCGAACTCGATCAACTCGGCGGCGTGCTCGCGGCGACCGAGCTTCGTTATCAGCGCAGCCAGATTCAATCCGCCGCCCATCGCTACGAGCAACAGATCAACGGCGGCACGCGACCGGTCATCGGCCTGAACCGCTACCGCGCCACCGGAGATTCGCCCGAAGTGAAAGTCGTCCGCACGCCGCGCGCGAAGAAGCAATTGCAACTGGATCGGCTGGAGAAATTCAAACGCCGCCATCGCGCCGATTGCGGGCGCGCGCTGGATCAACTGGCTGTCGTTGTCGAGCGCGGCGAAAATGTTTTTGCTGAGTTGATCAAGGCGGTCGAGCATTGTTCACTAGGCCAGATCACCGGGCGGTTGCACGAATTGGTCGGGCGATACCGGCCTTTGATTTGAATTACCACCATCAGAACCATGCGCGCGATTGTCGTTCCAGATTTTGGCGGGCCGGAGGTTTTGAAGTCGCAGGAAATGCCCGCGCCCACACCGGGCGAGTACGATCTGTTGATCGAAGTCCACGGCTGCGGTCTCAACCCGATTGATTTCAAAGTCCGTCGCGGCGCGCTCGCCAAGGGCCGCCAGCTTCCGATCATCCTCGGCTTCGACGTGAGTGGCGTGGTGCATGGAATGGGCCAGGCCGTCAGCGGCTTCCACGTCGGCGACGAGGTGTATGCCGCGCCGAGTCTCGTGCGGAACGGCGCGAACGCGGAATTCGTCTGCCTGGACGCGCGCACCGCCGCGCACAAGCCGAAGTCGCTCGACCACGTCCGCACCGCCGCGCTGCCGCTCGTGACGATCACCGCGTGGGAGGCGCTGCTGCAACGCGCGCGCGCCCAGCACGGCGAGACGGTTTTGATTCACGCGGGCGGGGGTGGCGTAGGGCACGTCGCGATTCAAATCGCAAAGCTGCACGGCTGCCGCGTGCTCACGACGGCCAGCCGCTCGGAGTCGCTTGAACTCTGCAAACAACTCGGCGCGGACGTGGTAATCAATTATCGCGAGAAGGATTTTGTTGAGCGCGTGAAACAGGAGACCGGCGGACGCGGTTGCCCGGTCGTGTTCGACACCGTCGGCGGCGAGACGTTTGACCGCTCACTGGATTGTGTGGCGGCGGACGGACGCCTCATCACCTGCGTCGGCACCCCGTCGGAAAAGATCGCGTCGAAACTCTTCCGGCTGAACGCGACGTTGATCTTCGAGTTCATGGGCGCGCCCGGCGTTTACGGCATCCGCCCCGAAAGCCACGGCGAAATTCTGCGCGCCGCCGCTTTGCTCGTGGACGATGGCAGACTCAAACCACACGTGAGCCGCGTGCTTGCTTTCGAGGAAATCACCGAGGGGCATCGCCTGCTTGAAGCCAGCCACGTCACCGGCAAACTGGTCGTCCGCGTGAAACCGTAACGGAGCGCCGGTTTCCGCCCCGGCGTTCTTCAATCCGCTCGCTTCACCTCTTCGACCGCCGTCGGATTTTCCAGCGACGAGACATCTCCCAACTCCTGTCCCAGAAACGCCGCGCGAACCACGCGACGCATCACTTTTGCATTTCGCGTCTTCGGCAAGTCGCGGACGAACTTCATTTCGCGCGGCGACATCGGTTTGCCCAGTTCGCGCGCGACGCAGGCTTTCAACTCCTCGCGCAACTTTTCGGCCGGGTCGTGTCCGGGTTTCAGCACGCAGAAGCAGACCAGCGCCTCGCCCTTCAATTCATCGGGCACGCCGATGGCCGCCGCCTCGCTCACCGCGGAATGGCCGACGAGAACCGATTCCACTTCCGCAGGCCCGACGCGTTTGCCGGCGACTTTGATGGTGTCATCGGAACGGCCAAGGATGTACCACAGTCCGTCTTCATCCACCGCCGCCCAGTCGCCGTGAACCCACACGTTCGGAAAGCGCGACCAGTAGGTTTCGAAGTAACGCCCCGAGTCGCGCCAGAAACCGCGCGCCATGCCAATCCACGGCTGGCGGATGACGAGTTCGCCGACCTGCCCTCGCACGGAATGGCCGCGCTCGTCCACGATATCCGCCGCCATGCCGGGCAACGGGCCGGCGAACGCGCACGGCTTGAGCGGCGTGAGGACGTTGCCCATCACGATGCCGCCGGAGATTTCCGTGCCGCCGGAGTAGTTGATGATCGGCAACCGGCCCTGGCCTGCGACGTTGAACAGCCACAGCCACGGATCGGGATTCCACGGCTCGCCAGTCGAGGCGAATTTCCGCAGCGAGGACAAATCGTGTTTGCGCACCGGCACTTCGCCGAAACGGATCAGCGAACGCACGAGCGTCGGCGAAATGCCGAGCGAAGTGATTTTGTGTTTCGCGACGAGCGCCCACAAGCGGTCCGGCCCGGGCCAGTCGGGCGCACCGTCGTAAAGCATCATCGTCGCGCCAAGCAGCAGAGTGCCGAACACCAGCCACGCACCCATCATCCAGCCCATGTCGGTGAACCAGAAGAGCGTTTCGTCCGCGTGCAGGTCGAGGCCGTGGCTCATGTCCTGCGCGGCCTTGATCGGAAATCCGCAATGCGTGTGGACTGCGCCCTTCGGCTTGCCCGTCGTGCCCGACGTGTAAATGATCATCAACGGGTCTTCCGCGCGCGTCGGCTCGGCCTCAGCTTCGTCGCGCGCGTTCGCCATCAACTCGTGCCACCAATGATCGCGCGAGGAATTCCACCGCACATCGTTGCCGACCCACTTGAGCACGATCATGTGTTTCAGCGTGGGAATCTGCGCCGCCGCTTCGTCCGCAATTGTCTTCATCGGAGAAACTTTTCCGCGTCGAAGACAGCCATCTGCAGCGAACAACGCTTTCGCATCGGCATCGTTCAACCGCGACACGATGGCCTGAGGGCCGAAGCCAGAAAACAACGGCAGGAACACGCCGCCGATTCTGATGATGGCCAGCATCGCCACGACGATCTCCGGCGTCATCGGCATGAACACGCCGATGGCGTCGCCCTTGCCGAGTCCGAGAGCGCGCAGTGCATTGGCCATGCGATTCACCTCGCGGCGCAGCTCGGCGTAGGAAAGGCGCCGCGCCTGTCCCTCTTCTCCTTCCCAAACCACGGCGGCTTTCGCATCCGTCGGCGTGCCCGCGTATTTGTCGAGGCAGTTGTCCACGATGTTCATCACGCCGCCGACACACCACTCCGGCCATGCGAAGCCACCCGAGAGGTCCACGACGCGCGAATAGGAGCGACGGAATCGGATGTCGAGATCGCGGAGCACCGCGTTCCAGAACCAATCGAGGTCGGTCGTCGAGCGTTGTTGCAGTTCGTCGAGCGAGTGCAAGCCGTGCATTCGCATGAAGCGCGTGAGATTGCTTTGGGCCATGAGTTCCGGCGTGGGCCGCCAGACGATCTCGCCGCCAAAGTCGAAATTACTCACGGAATTGTTCCTCGCCATGCAGCCGCCGACGTAAGGAGGCGGAAAACCCGGCTTGCCACCGATCCGGCTCCTCGCGCCGGCAGCCGCCGTCACGCAGCTTTTTTCTGGACGTTGCCCAATCCCAGTTCCGCCACACTGATTTCGCGCATTTTGAATTTCTGAATTTTGCCCGTCACGGTCTTCGGAAAATCTTCCACGAACTTCACGTAGTTGGGAATCTTGTAGTTCATGATCTGGCCGCGGCAAAACGATTGCAGCTCTTCGGACGTCATCGTCTGGGCTTCCTTGAGTCTCACCCAAGCCATGACCTGCTCGCCGTAGTACGCGTCCGGCACGCCGATGACGGCGGCTTCGCTGATCTTCGGATGTGTGAACAGAAACTCCTCGACCTCGCGCGGAAAGACTTTCTCGCCGCCACGACAGATCATGTCCTTCAACCGGCCCGTGATGCGGACGTAATCTTGCTCGTCCATCGCCGCCAGGTCGCCGCTGTGCAGCCAGCCCTCGGCGTCAATCGCCTCGCGCGTGGCCTGTGGGTTGTTGTAGTAGCCGCGCATGATGTGATGGCCGCGATAGCAAAGTTCTCCGGGCTCGCCGCGCGGCAGGACGGTTCCCGTCGCCGGGTCAATGATCTTTTGTTCCTGGTGCGGCATCACTTTGCCCACCGTGCCGACGCGGACTTCGACGGGGTCATCCACTTCGGTCATGTTGCACGCGGGCGAGGCCTCGGTCATGCCGCAGACGATGGTGATTTCGCGACAGTGCATTTCGGTTATGACGCGCTTCATCACTTCGACCGGGCAGGGCGCTCCGGCCATGATGCCGGTACGGAGCGAGGTGAGGCCGAACTGCTTGAAGTTGGGATGATCGAGTTCGGCGATGAACATCGTGGGCACACCGTGCAGCGCGGTGCAGCGCTCCGCTTCCACACTTTGCAAAGTGTGCAAGGGGCTGAAGTGCGGCGCGGGCAACACCATGGTCGCGCCGTGGGTCACGCAAACGAGATTGCCCAGCACCATGCCGAAGCAATGATAGAACGGCACGGGAATGCACAGCCGGTCCCGCTGTGTGAAGCGCATCCGCTCGCCGACGAAGAAACCATTGTTGAGGATGTTGTGGTGCGTGAGCATCGCGCCCTTCGGGAAGCCCGTCGTGCCGGAGGTGTACTGGATGTTGATGACGTCGTGGCAATCGAGCGCGGCCTGGCGGGCGGCGAGTTCGTCCGGCGAAACGCGCTCGGCCAGCGCGAGCAGGTCGCGCCAACTGAGAAAGCCGCGCGGCCCCTCACCCTGTCCCTCTCCCCATCCGATGGGGAGAGGGTGTCCGGCAGGACTGGTGAGGAGTCTTTCGGCCAGCAGCACCACGCGACGCAGGTGCGGATATTTTTCTGCGTGCAGGTCTCTCCGCGAATCCGCCTCAGCCAGTTCAGGAATCAATTCACACAACATCCGCGCGTAGTCCGCATCCTTGAAGCCCGCGCCGCAGATGAGGTAATTGCACTCGGACTGGCGCAAGGCGAACTCCAGTTCGGAAGTGCGGTAGGCCGGATTGATGTTCACGAGGATCGCGCCGATTTTCGCCGTCGCGAATTGAACGAGCACCCACGCCACACAGTTGGTTGACCAGATGCCGACGCGATCGCCTTTCTGCACGCCGAGCGCCATTAGCGACCGCGCGACGCGGTTCGTCTCCGCCAGCAATTCCGCGTAAGTGAATCGTTGGTTCTCGAACGTCGAGACGAGCGCCTCATTGTCCGCGAACCGGGCGGCGATGTGGTCGAAAGAGCCGCCGATCGTTTCGCCGAGCAACGGGCGAGCAGACGGGCCTTGGGCGTAGCTGGCGTTCATGGCGATTCTCGATTCAACATCCAACAACCAACATCCAACATCGAACGTCCAAGTGTTTCGCGCGTCCCCTCGGGCCGTTCGATGTTGGGCGTTGGGTGCTGGAGGTTGGATGTTTCATTTTTCAGATTTCGCCGCCGTGCTGGAGCACCCAGTCCGCCGTGGCGGTGACAACGGCATCGTCGTTTTCGTGCATCTCGGCGAGCGACCGCCGCGTGCGGCGGAACGAGCCGCGCAGAAACAATTCCGCCGCGCCGTGCGCCGCGCCGTTGGATTCAAACTGCGGCGCGTCCGCCGGGGGTTCCGCGTCCCAGCGGCTCAACGTGCAGGCCGATGCGAAGAGTTCCATCGCCGCGCGGGCGAGGCGTTCCTGCACGTATTGGCGTTCGAGAATCTCCTCGCGATAGCCGATGAGCGCGCGGTCCACTTCGATACTAAACCGCCGGATCAATTCGCCCAAGCGCTCGGCGAACGGCAGCAACGGCGGGCTGTGAACCGGGACTTTGGCGGCGTGAATCGCCGCGCCGACGCGGTCCAGGCCCAGCAGCCACGCCTTGCGCCACTCGCCCCACGGATGATGCAGCGCCTCCTGCAATTCCTGAAACTGCCGGCCCGGTCCGCGCAAGCCGACCAGCGCCATGAACGAGGTGAGCACTTCGTTCGCGCCTTCACCGATCTGGTTGATGCGCGCGTCGCGCAACATGCGTTCGAGCGGCTTGTCGGTAAAATACGCCGCGCCGCCGTGGACCTGAAACGCGTCGTTCACCAGCATCCACACGGCTTCGGTACTGAAGACCTTGAGCATCGCCGTCTCCAGCATGTAATCCTCCAGCCCGCGATCAATCAGCGACGCCGTCACGGTCGTCATCGCTTCGAGCGCGTAAGCGCCGGCGGCCATGCGGGCGATTTTCTTTTTGATCAACTCGAACTCGCCGAGCGTGCGGCCGAATTGTTTGCGCGTGTTGGCGTGCTCGACGGCGAGATGCAAACAGGTCTTCGCCAGGCCGGTGCAACACGCGCCGAACGTTGTGCGGCCAAAATCCAGAACCGTGAGCGCGACTTTCAAGCCCTTGCCACGCGAGCCGAGAATGTTCTCCGCCGGCACGCGCATGTCGTGAAACGCAAGGCGCGCGGTCGCCGTGCCGCGGACGCCGAGCTTCTGCATGCGCGGCTCGATGACGACGAAGCCCGGCATGTCTGGCGTGACGAGAAACGCCGTGATGGCGGTTTCGGCCTTGCCGGGCACAGGCGTTCGCGCCATGACGGTGAGCACGTCCGCGATTGCGCCGCTGGTGATGTAGCGCTTCTCGCCGTTCAAAATGAAATGCGAGCCGTCGGCGCCGGGCTGCGCCGTGGTCTGCACGTTTGCGGCGTCCGAGCCGGCTTCCGGTTCGGTGAGCGCGAAGGCGGCGAGCCTGCGTCCATTGACGAGGTCGGGAAGCCATCGCTGTTTTTGTTCCGGCGCGCCGAAGAGCAAGAGCGCTCTCATGCCGATGGAGTGCTGCACGTTGACGAAGATCGAAGTCGAAGCGCAACGACGGCCAATTTCTTCCATCACTTTGCAGTAGGCCATTTGCGAGAGGCCGCGACCGCCATGTTCCTTTGGAGCGGTGAAGCCGAACACGCCAAGGCTCGCGAGGCCGTCCACCACTTCGCGCGGGATATCGCCTTGCCGGTCAATCGCGGCGGGGTCGAGATGCTCGTCGAGAAAAGCGCGGAGTTGAGCGAGCGAGCCTTCCAGTTCGACGCGTTCGGCTTCGGGCACGCTCGGATACGGCATCACCCAATCGGCGACGAAGCGGCCGAGGAAAAGTCCTTTCGCGACCCCGGATTTCTGTGGGCCTGTGAATAAGAGTTCCTCGGCTTCGCGGATTTGTTTCTCGCGCTGGGTGCCGGTTTGAATGGTTGTCGCACTCATGGACGCTTGCCGGTTGCGCGTGGTGCGCCGTTTTCATCCGGCCGGACGAAATAAACGTCGCGAACGGACCACGTTGCCTTGCGGCGAAACTTCGCTTTCACCTTCAGACCAATCTTGATGTCCGCACGCTCGACGCCGATGAGGCGGGACAGAAACAGCGTGTCCACGCCGTCGAACTCGACGAGCACCAGCGTGAACGGCACGTCCTTGAGGAATTCCTGCGCGGCAAAATAGCAAACCGTCCAGGAGTGTACGCGGCCTTCCGTCGGCAACTCGAACCACCCGGTTTTGCCGCCGCAATACATGCAATGCGAGCGCGGCGTGGCGTAGCGGTAGTTGCATTTGGCGCAATGGCTGCCGAGCAATTTGCGCTTCTGAAGGCCGTGGAAAAACGGGGTGTCCTGCTTGTAGCTGTGGACGTAATCCACCTCGAAGTGCGTCCGGATCGTGAGCGGGTCCACGGCGAAGACTTCCGTGCCGCGCTCGATTTCAGGAAGTTTGGGTTCGGTGTTCATGGCCGCTCCAGAATTGAAACCGTCACGTAAGTGCCCGTTCCAGCGTGCGAGTGAATCAAGCCGCGCTTCGCGTTCTTCACTTGTAGTTGCTCGTTGCCGAAGTGCTTGCCGATGGTCTGTTGCAATTGCCAGAACGTCGTCACCGCTTGCATCAAGCCGGTCGCGCCGACCGGATGGCCGCAGGCGAGCAAACCGCCGCTCGGGTTCACGGGAAGTCTTCCGTCGAGCGCCGGATGGCCTTCGTCAATGAAGCGACCGCCTTCGCCGTATTTGCAAAGGCCGAGGTCTTCGTAGGTTTGCAATTCGCTTGAACTGTAAGCGTCGTGCAACTCAATCACGTCGAGGTCCTCAAGCGGATGGCCGATGCCTGCCATTTTGTAAGCGTTGAGCGCAGCAGTGCGTCCGGCGCGAAACGAGTGGACGCCGGGATACTGCAACTCCTTGTAGTCCGACTCTTTCTCGTGCGGCATGAGCGGCACTTTTCCGTGCGGCCGGTCGGCGAACCTCATGCAATCGCTGCCCGCGCCGATGCCGGAGATTCTTACTGGGTCGTCGCAAAATTTCTTCGCCGCCTTTTCCGACGCGAGGATTGCGACCGCCGCACCATCGCTCATCACGCAAATATCGTGACGCTTGAGCGGCCAGGCGATGTATTCGGAGCGCATCACATCCTCGAGCGTGAGCGCCAGATGCTCCTGCGCGTAAGGGTTGTGAACGGCGTTGTTGTGATTCTTCACCGCGATGCGCGCAAGTTGTTCCTCCGTCGTGCCGAACTCGTGCATGTGCCGCACGACCATCATCGCGTAGTAACCGTTGTAGTAACCGCCCACGGGAAAATCGAAATTCGTGTCGGACGCCAGCGCGATGAATTCGTTTCCCTTCGCCGTCTCGACGTGACTCATCGTCTCGAAACCCATCGCCGCGACGACCTCGAAGCGGCCGCTCGCCACCGACTCCCAGGCTTGTTGAAAGCACAGTCCGCCGGTCGCGCCGCCGCCTTCGATGCGCACGTTCGGTTTCGGGCAAAGCCCGACGTAGTCCTGCACCATTGCGCCGGCTTTGAGTTGAAATGTGAAGTGATCGGAGAAGTAGCTGATGACGCTGCCGCCAATGTCGTTGGCCGTGAGCTTCCCGCCCAAATCGCCGAGCGCGTAATCAAACGCCTCTTTCACCATGAGCCGGAAATCCTTCCCGGCGTGCGCTTTCGCAAATCGGGTGATCCCGCCCGAGATCATGTACACGGGAGACATCGTATCAAATCGCAGTTCGCTTAATCCAGGTCCGCGCCAATCTAATCCATTCCGATCTGGACACAAGCGGTCCCTGTTCCAACGAGGTTCGGAATCCAATCGGCCGTTGGCGCGACTTCCCGTTCGCGACAGGCGGCCACGAAGTCTTGCCGGTGATACGCCTTGTCCGTGGCGCTATGGAAGTCTGGGGATTGGCGATGCGGTTTTGATTTGAGCGAGGTGAATTCCGGATCTAGACTTTGCCCGTTGTCGTCGCGTTGAAGTGTGCCGACATTTCAGCGCGAAGGTTTTCTGAAACCAAAACCCGTTCATATCAAATGTGCGGGATTCGTAATGCCCTTGGTTATGAGCGCAAGATTGATGGCTTTCGTTGTAGTTCTCATTTGCGAGTTCGCAATAGCCGCAGGAGCCATGTGCTCCCTTTGGTCAGAAACAGACATTTAACTTTCTGGAAATTCAGCCCTATCGTGAATAATAAGTGACCAGCCTTATCATGCGAATGACGCCGACCCTGCTGCGCTGTATTCCGATCCTCTGTTGTCTGTCCGCAATATGGGCGCTGGCCGATGATGCGGGCGTTCGCGCCAGCGCGTCGGCGCTTAACAATTGGCCGCAGTGGCGCGGGCCGTTGGCCAATGGCGTGGCCCCTCACGCAAATCCGCCGATCCACTGGAGCGAAACCAACAACCTCCGCTGGAAATTCCCACTGCCGGGCAAGGGGCATTCCTCACCCATCGTCTTCGGCGATTCGGCTTGCCTCCTTGCCGCCGTCCCTGTCGGCGAAGCGCAGAAGCCTGTCTATGACGATGCGCCCGGTGTTCACGACAGTGTGCCGGTCACGCATCGCCACCAATTTGTCGCCCTCGCCATCAGTCGCCGGGATGGAAGCGTTTTGTGGAAAAGGGTTCTGCGCGAAGAATGGCCGCACGAAGGCGGGCATGAGACCGGGAGCCTCGCTTCCAGTTCGCCCGTAACCGATGGCGAGCATCTTTACACCTTTTTTGGTTCGCGCGGTCTTTACTGCCTGAATCTGAAGGGCGAATTGAAATGGTCGAAGGACCTTGGCCGGATGCACACGCTCCACGCCCACGGCGAAGGCAGTTCGCCCGTGCTCCACGGCGATACGCTCATCGTTTGCTGGGATCAGGAAGGCGACTCTTTCCTCTACGCCTTCGACAAACGCACCGGCAAACAACTCTGGAAAGTTCCGCGCGATGAAAAGACCTCCTGGTCCACGCCGCTCGTGGTTGAACATGAAGGCAAGCCGCAGATAATTGTCAGCGCGACCAAACGCGTGCGCGGCTACGACCTGGCCACCGGCGTGCAGCTTTGGGAATGTGCTGGTCTTACGGACAACGTCGTCTCCTCGCCCGTGTATGCCAACGGCGTAGTCATTGCCGGGAACAGCTATTACCAGCAGGCGATGCTGGCGATCCGTCTGGCCGGGGCCAAAGGCGACATCACCGGCACAGACCGCGTCGCGTGGAAACTCAACCGCATGACTCCCTATGTACCCTCGCCGTTGCTCTACGGCGACACGCTGTATTTTCTGCGACATAATCAGAACATACTCTCCCGTCTCGAGCCCGCGACCGGCAAACCCCGCGGCGAGCCACTCCGCCTTGAAGGCATCAATGACTTCATCTTCGCCTCACCCGTCGGCGCCGCCGGCCGTATCTACGTCACCGGGCGCGACGGCTCGACGATCGTCCTGCGCCACGATCGCGGAAACGCCACGCTGGCCATCAACCGTCTCGCCGATTCCTTCAGCGCCTCCCCTGCTCTCGTGGACGGCGAGTTTTACCTCCGCGGCGAACGCCACCTTTACTGCATCGCGGAGGCACAGCAACGCTGATCCCGCTTCAGAAATCGGACCAAGCCGAATGGAGCTTGGTTTCTGGCGCGAAGCGGGATGAATTCTTTACTTTCCCAACAGGAAAAAACCGGTTAATTCATCTGCCATGCCCAAATTCGATTCCCCGCTCGTCGCCAGCCTGCTCCGTTGCTCGATGACTCTGAGCTTGATCTCACTCGTATCGGCCACGACTTTCGCTGCCGAGTTGAAGTATTCAATCGCACCGAACTTCTTCGAGCAGAATCCCGATAACAAGCCGCTCGGCCCCTGCCACGGCGGCGTGGGGCTGGACAGGGCGGGCAACATTTACGTCACCACCGACACCGAGCGCGGCATCGTGGTGTTTTCGCCCAATGGCAAGTTCCTCCGGGCCTTCGGCCCGACGCGCATTCACGCACTGGAACTACGCGAGGAGAAAGGTGTGGAATACATCTACGCCGCGCGCCCGACCGATCACGAGGTCGTCAAGCTCAAGCTCGACGGCGAGCAGGCCTGGGCGATTCACTTTCCGCCGGAGGCAGGCATCTTTAAGGACGCGAATGGATTCAAGCCTTGCGCCGTCACTGTCGCGCCGGACGGTTCGATTTTCGTCGCCGATGGCTACGGATCAAACTTCCTGCTCAAGTTCGACAAGAACCGCAAGTTCATCAAAGCCTTCGGCGGGCCGGGCGAGGAGGAGGGAAAGTTCAAAACCTGTCACGGCATCGGGCTCGACTCCCGTGGACCCAAGCCGCTGCTGCTGGTTTGCAACCGCAACAACAACCGGGTGGAACATTGGGACCTCGACGGCAATTTCGTGCGCGTCATCCAGAAAGACCTGCGGATGCCCGCCGCCGTGCATATCCGGGGCGATTACGCGGTGTTTCCCGAACTGCAAGGCCGGGTCACCGTTTTGGACAAGGCCGGCACCATCGCCGCGCAAGTCGGCGACAATCCCAATGAGAAGCAGCGCGCCAACTTCGGACTGTCCCAGAACCAGTGGAAGGACGGCATCTGCAACTCGCCGCACGGCGCTTCGATTGATAAGGACGGCAACCTCATCGTCACGGAGTGGAGTCAGTTTGGTCACCTCCACAAATTCACTCGCGCGAAGTAGGAGACAGTCAGTGCGGCTGTTTCAATCGGGAGTTGGCTTTCTTCTTGTCCCGGCGGATTTGGGCAGTCATGCTGCCGGCTGCTGTGAAAAAGCGAATTCCCATCGGTCAGTTTCTGGCTGACGCGTTTCGCCGGGAGATTCGTTTCTTCTGCTGGGCGACACTGATGATCCTGGCCTGCGATTCCGCGCGGTCGCAACAAACCTCCCGCTCGCCTTCTCCCGTTGGCGCGCCGGTCAAAACGATGGTGAACCGATACTGTGTCGGTTGCCATGACGGCGAAACGATGAAGGCCGGCCTGGACCTCGACGCCATCAGCCGCAAGGACCTGACCCAACACCCGGATGTCTGGGAACGCGTGGTCCGAAAGCTTCGTGCGCGGCAGATGCCGCCGATGGGAAAGGATCGGCCGGAGGAGCGCACTTACAATGAGATTGTGTCCAAGCTGGCCTTGTCGCTCGATCGTGCGGCCGCGAAGAATCCAAACCCGGGGCGAACCGAGACGTTCCGCAGACTCAACCGGGCTGAATACCAAAACGCGATTCGCGACCTTTTGGCGTTGGACATTGATGCTGCTGCGCTGCTGCCAAAGGACGACGCCAGTCATGGGTTTGACAACGGGACAGTTGGAACACTTTCTCCGACGCTCCTCGATCGCTACATCTCAGCCGCGCAGAAGATCAGCAGGCTGGCGATCGGCGCGCCACGCCGTGCGCCAGGCGGCGACACTTTTCGGATTCGCCCGGACGTCACGCAAGAGGAACACGTCGAGGGGCTTCCCGTCGGCACGCGCGGGGGCACGTTGCTCCCCTATACCTTTCCGCGCGATGGTGAATACGAAATTCAAATCCGGCTGACGCGGGACCGGAATGAAGAGATCGAGGGCTTGCGTGAGCCGCACGAACTGGAGGTGTTGTTGGATCGGGAGCACATCAGGCTGTTCACTGTGGCACCGCCGCCGGACAAGAATTATGAAACCGTGGACGGGAAGTTGAAGGTGCGCATCCCGGTGACCGCCGGCCCGCATCAACTCGGCGTTACGTTTCTAAAGAACCCTTCGGTGTTGCTCGAAACTAAACGTCAGCCTTACAACGCGCACTTCAACATGCACCGGCATCCGCGCCTGACGCCGGCCATCTACCAGATTTCGATCAACGGCCCCTATGAGTCGAAAGGGCCGGGGGACACGCCCAGCCGCCGCCGGATTTTCGGTAGCGAGACAGAGAATCCCCTCACCCGGCCTTCGGCCACCCTCTCCCCATCGGATGGGGAGAGGGACGGGGTGAGGGGCGACGTTTCCGCCGAACGCATCCTTTCCACCCTGATGCGCAGAGCCTACCGGCGACCAGTGACCAGCACTGATCTCGAGAAACCGCTGGAGTTCTATCGCAAAGCACAGGCGGAGGAAGGCTTCGAGGCGGGGATCGAAGCCGCGTTGAGCGCGGTGTTGGTAAGTCCGGAATTCCTCTTCCGCGTCGAACAAGACCCGCCTGAGATTTCAAGTAGAACGGCAGCCAAACCCCTCACCCGTCCTGCGGACACCCTCTCCCCATCGGATGGGGAGAGGGACGGGGTGAGGGGCCAACCGGGAATTGTTTATCGCATCAGCGACCTCGATCTGGCGTCGCGCATTTCTTTCTTCCTGTGGAGCAGCATCCCGGACGATGAACTACTCGATACCGCCATTCACGGCGAGCTTCGCAAGCCCAAAGTCTTGGAGAAACAAGTGCGGCGAATGTTGGCGGATTCCCGCTCCCAAAACCTGGTCAACAATTTTGCCGAGCAATGGCTTTACCTGCGCAATCTGGAATCACTCACGCCCGACCTGCGGCTCTTTCCCGACTTCGATGACAATCTGCGGCAGGCCTTCCGCCAGGAAACGGGACTCTTTGTCGAGAATGTTCTGCGCGAAGATCGCAGCGTGCTCGACTTGCTGAAGGCGGATTACACGTTTTTGAATGAACGGCTCGCGAAGCATTACGGGATTCCAAACGTGTATGGCAGCCGCTTTCGCCGAGTCGCGCTGGGCAAGGACGATCAACGGGGCGGGTTGCTCCGTCAGGGCAGCATTCTCACCGTGACGTCTTATGCCACACGGACCTCGGCGGTGATTCGTGGCAAGTGGGTGCTCGAGAACATCCTTGGAACGCCGCCTCCACCACCCTTGCCGAATGTTCCGGCGCTGAAGGACAACACGGTGTCGGCAACGCTTTCCGTGCGCGAGCGGCTGGCCGAGCACCGCGCCAACGCCGCGTGCGCGAGCTGCCATAACCTGATGGACCCGGTGGGCTTTTCGCTGGAGAACTTCGATGCGATTGGCCGCTGGCGGACCGTTGAAGAAGGCCAGCCCATAGACGCCACCGGTGGACTTCCCGACGGCAGCAAGTTCACCGGCGTGTCCGGTCTCGAAGACGGTTTGCGGAATCGCCCGGAACTTTTTGTGGGCACCTTGACCGAGAAGTTGCTGACGTTCGCTTTGGGCCGGGGAATCGAAACCTACGACGCCCCGGCGGTCCGCAAGATCGTTCACGACGCGCAGGCAAAAGATTTTCGTTTTTCCTCGGTCATCCTTGGAATCGTCAACAGCACCCCATTCACCATGAGGCGATCCCCGGCGGTTAATCCGTGACGGCACAACCAGTTGATGGATGCGAAGTCTCGTGAATTTGTCGAGCACGGCCCTGAGGTTTACTCGAAACCAATTGCCTGATAGAATATCGCCATGAAAGCAACATTGCCCGAACCCGAGATCGTCACGCGCAAAGGCAAACCGGTCTCCGTCATCATCCCCATAAAAGACTACGAAGAACTCCTGGAACGCGTGGAGGACGCTGACGACGCGGCTTGGCTCAAGCGTGCCCGCCGCAAGCCGCTCCATTATCGTCCACTTGAAGACTACCTCGCCGAGCGCAACCACAAGTGACCATGTATCGCATCCTGCTTGAACGCGCCGCCGAAAAAGACCTCGCCCGACTTTCCTCCGAGATTCACGACCGCGTCATCGCGGCGATTCAAGCACTCGCGACAAACCCGCGCCCGCCCGGCTGCCGCAAACTGGCCGGAAGCAAACACGACTGGCGCATCCGCGTGGGTGACTACCGCGTGGTTTACGAAATAGCCGACGAGATTCGCGTCGTGCGTGTCAACCGCGTGCGCCATCGCCGCGAAGTTTATCGCTGATGAACGCCGCACAAAGCAATCTATTGTGGTGGGTGATACCGGGCGTCTTGGCCGGGATGCCGATGCCGTTCATTCATCCGGAGCGGCGTATGGATGGTGGAGGTGCGTTGACCGCCTTCGACGATGAATTGCCAGCCCTGCATTCGCTCGGAATTCGAGCAGTCGTTTCGCTTCTAAACATTCCGAGTGACGCGTCGGTTTATGAATCTGCTGGTTTTGCGTTCCTCTGTTTGCCTATCCAGGACGGAGGCGCACCGACGATGGCGCAGGCTGCGGAGTTCATTCGCTTTGTTACGGAGCAGCGGCTAGCAAATCGCCCGGTGGCAGTGCATTGTGAGGCTGGTCTCGGCAGGACTGGCACAATGCTCGCCACGCATCTGATCGCGCAAGGCGCGAGTGCTCGGGCGGCGATTCAGCAAGTTCGAGCTGCGGAGAAAGTGGCTGTTGAGACGCCGCGTCAGATAGAGTTTTTGAAACGTTATGCAGGCGAAGTTGAAGCATCGAAGCATGATTTACAGCCGCAACTAAAGTCCTATTGAAATGGAGGCCTTATGATCATCACCAAAAAATTCATGCCGCGCCGCACGTTTCTGCGCGGCGTGGGAGCGACGATGGCGTTGCCGTTGTTGGAATCCATGGTGCCCGCCGCGACGCCGCTGGCCAAAACCGCCGCCAATCCCGTGCGCCGGCTCGGTTTCGTTTTCATGCCGATGGGTTGCGATCAAAGCCGATGGACGCTGCCCGGCGAGACGCTCGATCAGCTTTCGCCGATTCTCAGTTCGCTCGCGCCGGTCCGCGAACATGTCACAGCCATCACGAATCTGGAGTTGCAGAACGCTTATCCCGGCAGCCACGCGACGTCCAACTCCGCCTTCCTGAGCGCCGCCAAGGCGAAGTTGACGGAGAGCACGGACTATTATCTCGGCACGACGGTGGATCAGATCGCCGCGCAGCACATCGGGCAGGAGACGCAATTGCCGTCGCTGGAGCTTTCGATGGATTTGATGCAGGTGGTCGGTCAGTGCGACAACGGTTACGCGTGCGTTTATCAAAATAATCTTTCCTGGTCGTCGCCGACCACGCCGCTGCCGGCGGAGGCACATCCGCGAATTGTTTTTGAAAGTCTGTTCGGCGAAGGCGGCAGCATGGCGGAACGACAGGCCGCGTTGCGGAAAAAAGCCAGCCTGCTCGACTGGTTCAACGAAGACATCGCGCGGCTCAATCGCAAACTCGGGCCGGGCGATCGCGCGCGGGTCAGCCAGTATCTCGACACCGTGCGCGAAGTGGAGCGGCGCATTCAAAAGGCCGAGGCCGACGCGGCGGAGCATCCGTTGCGCGACCTGGACCGGCCTGTGGGCGTGCCGGCCGCTTACGCCGATCACGCGCGATTGATGTTCGATTTGCAGGTGCTGGCGATGCAGGGCGATGTCACGCGCGTCATCACGTTTCAACTCGCGCGCGAAACGAGCAATCGCACTTACCCGGAGATCGGCGTGCCCGATCCACATCATCCGCTCTCGCATCATGGCAACGATCCGGCGAAGATCGAACGCATGGCGAAGATCAATGCGTTCCACGTGTCACTGTTCGCGGAGTTCCTCGGGAAATTGAAGGCGACGCCGGAGGGCAACGACACGTTGCTCGACCATTCGCTCTATCTTTACGGCAGCGGCATCGGCAATCCCAACGTCCATGACCACACGAACCTGCCCATCCTCGTCGCCGGCGGAGCGGCGGGCGGGATGAAAGGCGGACGTCACATCAAGTATGACAAACCCAAACCCTTGGCCAATCTCCACCTGACGCTGCTCGACAAAGTCGGTGTCCACCTCGATTCGTTTGCCGATAGCAATGGCAAGGTGGATGAGTTGTTTGAGCCGTTGGGGATTTGAAGCGGAAACCAATTCAACGCAAAGACGCCAAGACGCGGAGACGCAAAGTTGACCGCGAACTACGCAAATTACGCGAACGTTTCACCCTCTCTACCTCGAATTCCTTCGCTCGCGGGAGCGGGAGAAGGTGGCCCTAGGCCGGATGAGGGTCGTCAGGGAAAATCATTCTTCAACGAGGAGAGCCGGTGTGAGGAGCCGAAAACAATTGAAGCCAAGCACTTCGCGACTCGCTGAACTATTTCTTAACCGAAACCCGATTTTGCACGAGCAATCTGGCGAGGGTGTTCTTGTCCACCAGCTTTATCCGCGCGTTCATCTCAGCGAAATGGCGCGCGTCGGCGGAGAATGTGGACGTTGTGACCATTACGCCAGCGGAGAAAGATGGATCGGCTGTAATCACACCGAGCAGCTTTTGCAGTTCAGGCCGTCCAACGGGATTCTCCTGCCGCTTGCACTGGATGGCGAGTTTGTCCCGTCCCGTCGGATGGTCACGAATCGCAATGACATCCACGCCCCCGTCCCTCGTCTGTTGAGTCCGGCGAGCAGCATATCCCATCGCGTTGTATAGCCGCTCCACCAGGGCTTCAAATTCTGGCGGTGAGAGTTGCTGAGGCGTAATCCCGGTTGGGTACGTTGCCCGCTCCTCGGCTCGACCTCGGACTGGCTGCGGCGGGCGCGTTTGCGGTTCTGACGGTTTTGTTGTGGCTTGCTTTTTGGGAGGCGCTTTAAGCTCGAACAACTCGAACAGCTCTTCCTCCGTCAAGCCTGTGCCGTCCAAGTTCGACTGCGAATCAATGACCCTGCCGAACAAATCGCGCTTGCGCGAAAGAATGGCTTGGATTCGCCCTTCGATGCTGTTTTCAACCCACAAGTGGACGATGAAAGCATCTTTCTTCTGGCCGATGCCGAGGATGCGTCCGTTCGCCTGGTCTTCGACGGCTGGATTCCACCAATGGTCGAAATGAATGACGTAGTTCGCCACTTTCAAATCAGGCAGGCCCACGCCTGCGACCTTGGGGTTGGCGACAAAGACTGTTTTGCTCGCGTCGTTCAAGAACGTCTCGATGAATGCGCGGCGTTGGCAGTCTGACGTTGCACGCCCGAAGTTCACGCAACCGATTCTGGCAAGCCGCTCGGCAAGAAAATCGCGACCGCTCTCAATGTATTGGGTGAACAGGAGAACCTTGTCTCCGTTGGCTTTGATTTGCTCCAGTTGATCCAGCAACCATTCCAGTTTGGCGCTTTCCCCGCTCGCAAGGTGGACATTGCAGAGTTGTTTGAGCGCCTGGAGTTTTGCCAACACGTTTGGGAGCGTCACATGCTCGCCAAGCCTTTTCAATTCGGCGACAGATTGGCGAAACGCCTGGTCATAGGCTTCAAGCTGCCGGCCTTCCATCTCGACAACCACAGGCTGGTGGCGCGGCTCTTTGAAATGCTTCACCACGTCTGCTGTTCGACGGCGCAGAAAGTATGGCTTTATCTTCTGGGTCGCGCTCAGTTCCGTTTCAAATTCTCGCCGCAGCAGCCCCGGTTTCAGGAACTCGAAAATTGAAACCAAGTCCTCGACAGAATTCTCAAGCGGTGTTGCAGACAATCCCCAGCGGTACTTCGATGTCGGGTTCTTTCTGATCTGATCATCGGCGGTTCTGAGAAAACCCGGCTTTGGAGAACCGTGACCGGCGAGGCGCTTCAGCGTTTGAGACACCAGTGCGCTCGCGTTCTTGATGCGTTGAATTTCGTCGGCTACCACAAGTCCGAATCCCTTTTCGCCTCGAATGGTTACGATGTCCTCGAAGTCGCTGACAATGGTTTCGTAGTTCGTGGCATAGGCATGCGCTGGCATCCTCCACATCGTTCGCCGCTCGTCTTTGTTTGTGCTGCGAACGACGGTCAGCCCGCGCCACAACTCAGGCGACCACTTTTCCAATTGCTTCTGCCAATGTATCAGCAAAGGAATCGGGCAAACGATGAGCGCCGAGTCAATCTTCCCAGTCTGGAAAAGATGTTTCATGGCCACGACGGTCTGAATCGTTTTGCCCGTCTGCACGCCGTCACCCAACAGCGCAGCCTCACGAGACGCGAGGAATTGAACGCCTTCCGGTTGGTGCGGCAAGAGTTCCGCTGGCAGAAAAACTTGTTCCTGGCTCGTGAGGTCAAACGGAGGCGGTTGAAGCAGCGGGAACAACAAGTCCCAAATGCTCATCGGCTGGCGGCTGTGGCTTCCATCGGGATTTTTTGTTTCCCGATAGCTTTTCCGGTAACCGCGATCCTCCGGTTCGGGTTGGTGGGGCAACGCCAGCGATCCTTGCGTTAGTTTGAATCCGTCGGCTTTGCGGTAGGCTTTGCCATCCGCTCGCGCCTTTCCAAGCGCCTTGAAAAGATTTCCGGAAATTTGAACCGCCTGTTCGAGAAGATTCAAACAGTCTGCGACCATTGGCAACGCGAGTGGATTGAACTCGACGCGCAACACAAACTTTTCAGCGCGCTCAATCTCCATCGGATGCGACACCGTCTCCGCGAATTCCAAAAGAGGAAACAACCTGTGCTGGACCGGCACGAAGCAATACTCGCTTGGATTGATTGCGCCGATTCGCGTGGATTTCCATTGAAGGTGCTCGTGGGTTGTCGGCACGGGCATCAGCGAGACAACTTGAGAACGTGGCTCAGTGAAAATGAATGGCAGGCTGCCGTTCCGCCCGGTTTTCAGTGGGTCAAAATTGAATCTCTGATTCTTGCTGCGCTCGCAGAGAAGCCCGACAGTGCCACTTGATAAGCGGGAAAACCTGTAATCGGATGATTCGAGGGCGGCGAGCGTCGGCGGCGCGACGTGTGGAACTTCAACGCCAACATTGCGAGGGGGCGATACCGGCGCGACCATTTTCGCAACACTGTAATGAACGCGTCGCAGGATAGTGGTGACTATGGACACGCTAACTCGCCAATACTTTTTGCTGATGCACGTATTCCAAGCCTTTGGTGAGCCGCTCAAACGGCTCGACCAAATCCCACCTGCCGAACAGTTCTCGCAACTTCTCTCGCGAATAATCCATATCGCCGGCGAACTGCCAATGCGCCTCTACGATGATCGGGTCAAACTTGCCGGATTCCGAAGCCATCACGACCGGCTTTGCCTTCTCGCCGTCTTCGCCGCTCAACTTCACATCCGCCCCTTGCCGTCGGAGGCGCACCAGCGGCGCGTCCATTTTGTGTCTCAAGTCGAAGAACAAACTTTCTTGAACGATGATTATTTCGGGACGTTCCTGAACCGCTTGAAGAAGCGGTGCGCCAATCAATTCAACGAGGACGTGTGGCAACAACGTCTGACCGTACAATGTCCGTTGCACGGCATTCGGCTTCACCGGAGCGGTGCAACGAAACTCCAGCGGCTTCCCCCAATCGTCCGTGATCAGGATTGCACCTCGATATGACGCGCCGCTGTCAAACTCCATGTATCCCAGAAATGCAATTTTCCCGGGTTGGCTGGCGTTCGCTGTTTCATTTTCCATGATGGCCGATCCTTTCTCTTTTTGGTGGCTGAAAGCATATCGTTTTGGTTCGCTGACCGTTCTGCTTTTACTGATGGGTTGAGAGTAGCTAAACGAGCGGTGGATGCAAAGCCGGGAGTTGCGCGGCCAATTTCGACACCTCACCCCGGCCCTCTCCCCGTTCGAGGCGGAGAGAGTGAAGCGTTCGCGTAATCTGCGTGTTTTGCGGTTTCCATTGCGTCTTCGCGTCTTTGCGTTGAAACGTGATCCGCCGCGACGCGGAGTTGATAGTTGAGTCTCGCCGGGATACAAAGGCGCAGCGAAATGAAGCCGGAATCCAAATCGGAAATCATTCTTTACCAGACGGAGGACAACCGGACGCGCATCGAGGTGCGGCTGGAAAATGAGACGGTCTGGCTGTCGCAGAAGCAAATGGCCGACCTGTTTCAAAAATCCGTGCCCACCATCAACGAGCACATCAAAAACGCGTACGCGGAGGGTGAAGTGTCGCCGGAAGCAACTATTCGGAAATTCCGAATAGTTCAAACCGAGGGCGTAAGAAGCGTGGAACGTGACGTGGATTGCTACAATCTCGACGTGATCATTTCGGTTGGCTATCGGGTGAAATCAATCCGCGGCACGCAGTTCCGCATCTGGGCCACGCAGCGTTTGCGGGAGTATTTGATCAAGGGTTTTGTCCTCGACGATGAGCGGTTGAAAAATCCCGGGCCGGGCCGGCCGGATTATTTCGACGAACTGTTGGAGCGCATCCGGGACATTCGGGCGAGCGAGCGCCGGATGTATTTGCGGGTGCGGGAAATCCTGGCGCTGGCGGCGGATTACCAGCCGGACGACGCGGCGACGCAGGTGTTTTTCCAGACCGTGCAGAACAAGCTGCATTTCGCTGTGAGCGGCAAGACCGCGCCGGAGTTGATCGCCGAGCGCGCCGACAGCACAAGGCCGAACATGGGTTTGACAAGCTGGCGCGGCGCGCTGGTACGCCGGGGCGACATCACCGTGGCAAAGAATTATCTGAACGAGGCGGAGATCACGGAATTGAATCGTGTGGTGACGATGTTTCTCGATTACGCTGAGGACCAGGCGAAGCGGCGGAAGCAGGTGTTCATGCGCGATTGGCGGATGAAGCTGGATGGCTTTCTCCGTTTCAATGAGCGCGTCGTTTTGCCCGACGCGGGCCGGGTGTCGCGCGAAGACGCCGATCGCAAGGCGGCGAAGGAATTTGATCTGTTCGAGCAGCGTCGGCGGGCGGAGAACGAGGCGAAGGCTGAGGCGGAGTTGCTGGGACAGGTTGAATTGCTCGCGAAGAAAGCAAAGCGACTCAAGCCGCCGAAGCGGAAGAAATGAACATGCGTGATTTCTGGTTCTTTATGAAAGACAGCGGTATCGTGGCCGTGCATGGCGTCCGCAACAAAAGCCAGGCCATCGCGGCCCGCGACCTCGACACCTCGCGGGAACGGATGCGCGACTGGCGGAAAAGATTTGAAACATGAAAACAAATTTTGACGTTTACCTGGAGGAACAACTGAAAGACCCCGCCTTCGCGGAGCGGTTTGAAAAAGCAGGTGAGGCATGGGACGTGGCGTTGCAGATTGCCGCGCTGCGCGAGAAAGCCGGCCTTTCCCAACGCGACCTCGCCCGCAAACTCAAGACTTCCCAGCAAAACATCAGCCGCCTTGAATCGCCCGCTTATGAAGGCCACTCCTTGACCATGTTGCGCCGCGTCGCCGAAGTCCTCGGCGCGACCATCCGCGTCACCCTCACGCCCAAGGAAGAATCCGAACCCATGTCCCTGTCGGAAGCCACAATCCCTTACCGCACCCGCAAGAAATCATGAGGCCTGAACTAGCGCGCGCAATCGGTTTGGCGATGTTACTCGCCGCATCGAGCCTTGCGGCCAGCGCCAAGTCGCCACTGGCAGATGCCGCCGAAAAGTCGGATCGCGCGGGCGTTCGCACACTGCTCAAGCAGCGCGTTGATGTAAGCGCGCCGCAGGTTGATGGCATGACGGCTCTCCATTGGGCGGCGCAACTGGACGATCTCGAAACAGCGAAGCTGTTGCTCAAGGCGAAGGCCGATGTAAACGCAACGAACCGTTACGGCGTGACGCCGCTCTCGCTGGCTTGCGTCAATGGAAACACCGAACTGGTCGAGTCGCTGCTTGCGGCTGGCGCGGACCCGAACACCACTCTTCGCGGCGGGGAAACGGTTTTGATGACCGCCGCGCGCACCGGCAAAGTCGGTCCGGTGAAGGCGCTGCTTTCGCGCGGCGCAATCGTTGATGCGAAGGAAAGGCGCGGGCAGACCGCGTTGATGTGGGCGGCGGCAGATGGCCATGCTGCGGTGGTTGAATTGTTGCTCAAAGCCGGCGCGGATTTTCGCACGCCATTGGCCGACTCCGGATTCACGCCGTTGTTCTTTGCCGCGCGCGAAGGCCGGACTGACGTTGTTCGCGCTTTGTTGAAGGCGGGTGCAGACGTGAACGAGGCGATGCAGCCGCGTAGATCTTCCGCCAAAAATCCGCCCAAGGGAACCAGTGCGCTCATCCTGGCGGTCGAGAACGGCCATTTCGAACTGGCGGTGGCTTTGCTCGAAGCGGGCGCGGATCCGAATGATCAACGTTCGGGATTCACTCCGCTCCACGTGATGACATGGGTTCGCAAACCGCCTCGCGGCGAAGACCGTGGAGCTCCGCCTCCGCTTGGCTCGGGCAGTTTAAGCGGCGTCCAATTCATCCGGAAGCTCGTCGAGCACGGCGCCGACGCGAATGCACAGTTGAAGAGCGGCAAGGGCGGGCCGGGCCTGTGGAACAAAGTTGGCGCGACGCCGTTCCTCATGGCCGCCGCCACGGCGGACATTGTTTACATGCGCCTCCTGGTGGAGTTGGGCGCGGATTCGAAATTGGGAAACGTTGATGGTTGCACGCCACTGATGGTCGCGTGCGGAATCGGCGTCGGGTCCGACGCCGCCAATGAAACCGCTGGAGAAGAGCCTGAAGTCCTCGAAGCGGCGCAACTGCTTTTGAACCTTGGCGCTGATGTAAATGCGGTGGATGCGAACGGCGAAACCGCCGTGCACGGCGCCGCCTACAAGAATCTGCCGAAGGTGGTGCAGTTCCTCGCCGACAAGGGCGCCAAGATCGAGATTTGGAATCAGAAAAACAAGTATGGCTGGACGCCGTTAATGATCGCCGAGGGCCACCGTCCCGGAAACTTCAAGCCTTCCGCCGAAACCATCGCCGCGCTGCATCGCGTGATGCTGGCCGCCGGCGTATCGCCGCCAATAAACGCAACGCCCGTTTCCACAGAAAGCAACGAGCACTATCCGGCAAAGGAAGCAAAAAGATCTGTGCCGTAGTTTGGTTCGAACTGTTGGTAAGAAATGCAAAGTGGAAACTCTTCAGGAAATCGCGGAGCAACTCGCCTGCACCTGTCTGTTCGGCGACTGGCGAATGTTGTGGATTGATGAAGCCGATGCTATTCCGCCGGTGGCGCAAGTGCGCTTGCTCACCTTGCTCGACGACCTGACGCGCGGCACGGACGTCGCCTGCGCGAGCAACTCTGGCGCTCCGACTGCGGAACTGTTATCGTAGGCGTCGTCCGCACAATGACGCGAACTATCGGGACTGTAGGGTTGTGGCGCGAAGCACAGAAGCTATGAGCCGTACTATTGCCTTGGTTGTTTTTTCGGCGTTCTCAACCTGCGTACTGAAAGCTGGCGCGGCGGCAGCCCGATTGACAAATACTCCGCCAGTCAACGGTGAAACCATCATCAGTTGGAACGGTCGCGGCGCGTTGGAAACGGCACAGCAAGTCTCCGGGCCCTGGATCGCGATCACAAATATCACAAACCCCTACACAGCGCGGACCACCAATGGCTCACGTTTCTTTCGCCTGAATCAAACGGTGGACGCCACGACATTGCGCAAGAAAGTCCTGTGCGGCTATCAAGGCTGGTTTCGCTGTCCCGGTGACGGCGGCAGCCAATGGATTCATTGGAGCCGCTCATCAACGACCATCGCCTCGAACACCTTGACGTTTGAGATGTGGCCGGACATGAGCGAATACACACATCAATATCCCGCGCCCGGTTTCACTCATCCCGGCGGCGCGCAGGCGTATTTGTTCAGCTCCTACGATCAGCAGACCGTGGATCGCCATTTCGATTGGATGCTGGACTACGGCCTGGACGGAGTTTTCCTGTCGCGGTTCGTGGTCGGAGTTGCGAGCCGCCCGACCAACGTGTTGATCAACGTGCGGAATGCCGCCAATCGGACGGGCCGCACATTTGCGCTGGCGTATGACATGACGGGCCAGCCCACGAACACGCTTTTTACGCAACTGACGAACGACTGGCGTTGGTTGGTGGACAACCTGCACCTTACGCAAGACCCGCGCTATTTGCGCCACAACGGCAAACCGGTTTTGATGATCTGGGGCTTTTTCGCCGAGCGGTTCTCCACCAATCTCGCGCATCAGATCATCGACTATTTCAAAACCAACCTGACTTACGGCGTGACCTTGGTCGGCGGCGGAGAATGGTGGTGGCGCTTCGACTCAACTCCCGGCTGGTCGAACGTGTTCCGACGGTTCGATGTTTACAGCCCGTGGAACGTTGGAAATGTTTCAATTGACGGGACGAACAGATTCGCGTCAACGGCGTACTGGTGGGATGATCTTCCCTATGCCACCAATGCAGGGATACTTTACATGCCGGTCATTTATCCGGGGTTTAGTTGGGATAATTTGCAGCAACTGCCACCGGGCACATCCGGTATTTCACGATTGGGAGGCGAATTCCTGTGGAAGCAGTTTTACGCGGCCGCGGACCTGGGAGTGGACACGGCGTTCGTCGCGATGTTTGACGAAGTGGACGAAGGCACCGCCATTTTCAAGGTCAGCAACACGCCGCCCACCCAGGCGTATTTTGTGACGTACGAGGGCAAGGCCGCCGACTGGTACTTGCGCCTGACCGCCGAAGGCACAAAAGTTATTACCGGCGAACGACCGAACACCCCAACCATTCCGATTTCGCCATGAAGACAGGGGCCAATCAGGGTGACGCTCTGTGTCTTTGATTCTCGCGTCAACGGCGGTCGTTGTCTTTGGCGTTGAATGGCGAGCCTCCACCAATGAAGACCATGAACAAAGCATCATTGAACGAGAAATTCGCGATGATTGACGAGCATTGGCGACCGAAGGTTGTGGCGCAACTAAACGGGCAAGAACTCAAGCTCGTGAAGCTGCAGGGTGTGTTTCCGTGGCATCATCACGAGCATGAGGATGAAATGTTCCTTGTCTGGCGCGGCCAGATGACGATCGAGTTTCGCGACAGTCGCCTGACTCTGGAGCCGGGCGAGTTTTGTGTCGTGCCTCGCGGCATCGAGCATCGCACGATGGCTGACACCGAAGTGGAGGTTCTGGTATTTGAACCCGCGGAAACACGCAATACGGGAAATGTCGTGGACGAAACGTTTACTGCGCCCAACGGCGTGGCAATATGACCGCACCGGCGGGAAATTCCGCCGGATTGGGACTTAAGCGGCAGTTTTCGACCGCATGCCAGAGCAGCCCAACGATTGCGAACCACCGAAGCCGGCATTGACATGGTGATCGAGGAAACCAACGGCAGATCGCCTTAACCAACGGTCAGCCGTTCTCAGTCCGCTGCAGATGCCCAGGATCAATCAGCACCGCCCGCACCGGTGATCCGTCCGCGCCGACCAGTCGGAGTGGCAACGCAATCAGCTCATAGCAGCCGGCGGCGACGGCCCGCAGGTCGAGGTTCTCCAAAATGATGATGTTCGCCGCACCAAGCGCGTGGTGGATCGGAAGCGTCTTGCTGTCCACCTGGTCCACTGAGGGCACGTCCACACCTATCAGGCGCACGCCCTGTTCGCCAAGCCACGCGGGAACCTCGGGAGCAAGCGTAGGAATGCGCGGCGGGAACACGGTTTTGTCGTCGCAGGCATTGGTCCGAACAAGCACTCGCGGTGTGACGCGCCCATCGAGCCCGGAGAAAACCTCGCGCGTAATGACTTCGCGGCCCTGCGCATGAAACACCCGGGCAGGTCCGACAAAAATCCCGGTCGGGAGCGCGTCAATCGTCGCTCCGCTCTCGTTGTAGTGGTAAGGGGCATCGAGGTGTGTGCCGCTGTGAATGCTGGAGGTGATTTTGCCAATGTTGCACGAGTCGCCATCACGAAGGCGCGCCACCAGCCGGAAATCGAACGGCGTGTCGCCGGGCCACGGGGCGAGTTGATTTGAATGCGGATGCGTGATGTCAATGATCTTCATGTCAGCAGGGCGTGGGCCGTTGGAAAGGATTCATAGGTGCGAGTTAGCGTGATTCGTTTCAGCCGGCCGATGGCCTCCGCACACTCCAAATAGCTGGTGTAGAGCGGCGAAGGCGCGAGGCGGATGATATCGGGCTGACGAAAATCCGGAACGACGCCCGCGGCCCGCAACGCCTGGCAGATGCGCCAGCCATCGGGATGGGTGATCGCTACGTGTCCGCCGCGGCTGGCTTCGTCTCGTGGGGTGGCGATGGTGAACCCCAACGGCAACAGCTCTTCTTCAACCAGAGCAATCAGGAATCCAGTTTGTGCAAGCGACTTGGCGCGCAGTGCCGCTGCTCCACCGGCCTCGGCGATGAGTTCCAGCGAACCGAGCAGCGGAGCCAGTGATAGAATGTGCGGCGTGCCGATATGCAACGCCGCGGCACCTGCGGCCGGCTCGTGGAGGTTGGCCATCGCGAAACGGCGCTCGGGAGAAACTCCCCACCAGCCCGCAAGCCCCGGTGCGAGCCCAAAGTGACGGCGATTGAGGTAAAGCCCGCCCGGCGCACCAGGACCGGCATTCAGCCACTTGTAGTGACTCCAGAATGCCAGATCAATGCCATCGCGGTCGAGGTCATGGGGCACTGCGCCGACGCTGTGCGAACAGTCAAAACCGATCATGACTCCGCGCGCGTGCGCCTCGCGGGTGAGGAGGGCGAGGTCGAGCAGTTGTCCGCTTGTGAAAAGCACCGCTGGCAGCACTGCCAATTGTACATCCGACGTGAACGCAGCAAAGATGTCGGCTGTGCGCAAGGTTTGACCATCACGTGACGGCACGAGCCTCAAGTAAACGTCTGGATCAAGCCCGCGCAGACGCAAGTGGCTGCGTAGTGCGTACGTGTCGGACGCGAAGTTGAGTACGTCGCCCAGGATGACGCGACGCGTAGGGTGAGCCGGGTTAAAGAGCGTGGCGAGGAGTTGATGGAGATCAGAGGTCGTTTGGCCGGTGACGCACACCTGGTCCGGCATAGCGCCCAGGAGCGGCGCAAGCTTCTCCGCGGCTGTTTCGGGCAGGGTGAGCCACGACGGTTCGGCTTCGGTCCAACCGCTGATGCCGAGCTTTCGCCATTGGTCAATGACTCGCAACAGACTCGCTTCCGCCCGTCGCGACAGCAGACCGAGCGAGTTGCCGTCGAGGTAGATCTGTCCGGGTGGCAGAAAGAACTCGTCACGAAATCGCGCGAGCGGGTCATCTCGCTCCAGCTGGGCTGGATCGGTCACAGGGAACAGGCTCGTCAAATCCCATTCGGCAGCAAAGGAGAAACCAACGATTGACAAAGCCTGACACCGCGAGCCTTTTCACCGCCGAGGAAACCCATTCAACGTAACAGCCGAACTGTATGCTTACGCTGCGGGCTGAACATGGGTTGCGAATCAAAGCGGGCGAAGCTGCCGGGCGCTCCTTATAACGATGCCTTCTCAAAAAGGCCGTCGAAGGAAACTGAATTCGAGACGAAGGTTGTTCGCACGTGAAGCGGGAGCCCGAAAACTTCCGGCCATACCGCGTTGCCACCTCATCCGGTCTTCGACCACCTTCTCCCCATCCGCTGCGGAGAAGGGAATCGCTGCCACAGGAGTATTGCAAGGCCATGACCGATGCCATGCCGAACCTGCGAACCGCGCTGGCCCACGGCGGCATTTGCCTTCACCCCAACGGCGACGCGACCGTTCTCATTTGCGCCGGCCCGATCAACCAGCTTTAGAAAGGCATGCGGCGTCTGGAAGCAAACAGTCTTGGCGACTCCGTGTTTTACATTCGGACCCATCCTTGTTAAACAGCACCACAATTCCGGACGGCTTCCAACTGGCGCAACTGGGAAATACCGGGGTCTTGGAACTGTGTCATACCACCATGAAACAAGACGAAAAGGAGTATGTGCTTGGCACTGAGCGCGCCGAGCTTGAACGCCTGGGTCTCCAGCATCAACTCTGGCTGGCGCAGGCCGCTTCTGTTTGGGAGCGCGCCGGATTCCGTCGCGGCTGCCGGATCCTCGATGTGGGATGCGGACCGGGTTTCGCCACGGTTGATCTGGCACAACGCGTCGGACCAGGCGGAAGGGTCGTGGCGGTGGATATTTCATGGCGTTTCCTCGCTCATCTCGAAGAACTGGCGAAGGCGCGCGGCATGATGAACATCCGCACGGCCCTGAGCAGTGTCGAGCGCCTCGCGATTCGCGAATCCGGCTTTGACGGTGCTTATGCTCGATGGGTGTTGTGTTTTGTGCGACGGCCAGCCGCCGTGCTCAAACAAGTCGCCCGGCGGCTTAAGCGTGGCGGCGTGTTTGTCATTCAGGATTATTACCGTTACGAAGGCATCACAGTTGCCCCACAGTGCGAAGCGTTTCGCCGCGTCTTCCGCGCGGTGCATGCGTCATGGCGGGCCCATGGAGGCGATCCGGACATCGGTTGCAGACTCCCCGGCCTGTTGCACCGCGCTGGGTTCGAGGTGAAGGAAATCAATCCATTGCTCCGTCTCGCCCGGCCCGGCTCGCCGCTTTGGGACTGGCCCGACACGTTTTTCGACATCTACCTGCCCGCGCTGGTGAAGATGCGTTTGATCACGCCAGCGCACGAGCGCGCCTTCCGCCGCGAATGGGCTGGGCGCTCGCGTGATCCCGGTGCGTTCTTCACGTCACCGCCGATGGTCGAAATCATTGCCGTGAAGCGGTGAAAACTCTGTTCGCGATCACCACAACGGCGCCACGACCGCTTTTCGTTTCCCTCCTTGATCGGGCTGCGTTTGATCGAGTTCCCCTGAGTCGCGACGGCGGTCAGGCTCTCGTAGCTGACCAGCCTGAACTGCCCGGGCGGTTGGCAAAAGCAGGCATGCGTCAAGGTTTGGAATTCACGCACTGCACAATCACCTGGTAATCCGAAACAGTGCGGCCTGTTACCCACGCATGGTCGCCGGGCAAATGATTCAAGACGAGTCGGTCGGTCACCCGCCCCCGCTCGGCACCCGCTGCCGCCAGATAGCCGGCACGTAACGGACGCGCCGAGGTGATCACCAACGCATCGTCCACGTTGACGCGGCGGACGTTTTCCCAAGACCAGGCTTGGCCGCAGGCCGAGGTGACTTCCGTGCTCTTACGATCGGCGACTACGCGGCGGCGTCCGTCCTCGTAGATCCAATGCGGGTTGTTGAGAATGCCGATGAGGCCCGTGGCAATCTCGGCCGTGGTGACGTTGGTCAAAGCCACGAGTTTTTCCGCCATTACGAAGGAGCCGTCCGCCTCGGAGCGAAAAGTCAGTTGCGCGCGCAGGGCGCTACCGTGATCCACCGTCAGGCGCGCCTCGAACCCATTCGTGCCTTCCTTGATCTCCGCCTGCTCAAGCCGGATCGGCAAAGCAGCCGGTTCGCCGGCGAGGCGGACGTGGCCGATGCCGTTGCGTTCGTGCGGTGAAACCAACCGGTCCAGCCGGCGCCGCACGCACTGGGCCATGATCTTTGCGCCCCAGCTCACGGTGTGGATCGCTTCTGGAGTGCGGCGCAAAATGATTTTCCCGGAGTCCCACCGGTGCGTGCCCATGCGTTCATTCGGTACATCGGCAATCCCGCTTGCCAGTTGCAGAGAAAGCCAGGCGTTGCCCAAGGCACGGAGCAAATCGGTTTGCGCCGAGGCAAAGAAGTATTCTTCCGGATGGAAGACCGCGCCCGCGAGCGGCCGGGCTTGCATCTTCTCCAGCGTCTCCAGCGCGCGAAGCACGCAGGACCAGGCGTCCGGGTCGCGCGCCCAAACGGCCATCAGGACGTGCTTGCCCAGCCATGAGGGATTGCGAAACAGTTCCCAGTCCTGCCCGTTGGGATACACAAAGCCGCCGTCCGGCAGCAGCATCCATTTCAGATTCTCGTAGATCGGCCCCACGTTGAAGCGCAACGCCTCGGGCATCCGGCCGCCCGTCATCGCGAAGTCCGGCGCGCAGCCCAGGGTCAGGCTGAAAGCGGTCATGTAGTCGGGATGCACGATTCTGTGGTTCTCCAAGGTAAAGTCGTCAAAGACGTTGGCGCCCGTGAATTGCTCGCGAACCGTCCGTCCGTCCACAACGGTTTCATTGTGCTCGTCCGCAGGCCTGAGGAACGATGACATCACCCATTTCTGGTAGGACCTTTCCCAACCCGCGCGGCGCGGGTCCTCGGGCATGAGCAACACGGCCACGGACAACACTTGGCTGTTCCAGGCGTTCTCCTCGGCCTTGGTGTCCAGACGCAGTTGATGCGGCGGCTCGGAGTTCGCAATGCGGTCGGCCTCGTGAGCCACCACCCGGCGCGCGCCCTCGCGCAGATCCGGCGGCAGATCCACCCAGAGAAACCACGCGGCGCGACCGAGCATCTGGGTCCAATGCGCCGACTGCCAGGCATTGCCCCAAGGCTTCTGGTCGCTCGTCGGGCGTGAACTGGTGACGTGGGTCGCCACCACATAGCGCATCATGGGAATGATCGTCCCTTTCAGAAGTCCGGCACGGGAGACGCCGACGCGCTCCGCATCGTAAGGACCAAAGCGATGCAGGAATGCGAAGCCCTCGATCGCGCCGGTGTTGGGACGAATCCAATGCTCGCCGCTCTTGCTCTCGGTCAGCAATCGGAGCGCGCCGTCCTCCGCCCAGGGATGCACGGAGCCCAACAGGTAATGCGCCTGTTTTTCCGCGGCTCCGTAGATGCGGCGTTGCACTTCGCGCACCGCAGACGGCGCCTCAGCAGGCAGACGGGCCGGCATGGGCGGCGACGAATCACCGTCCGCCAGGGCCGTGACGCCAGTGCAAAGGAGAAACCGCCAAACCCTCATGAGCCGCATCTTCAATTCCTGGCTCGCGCGGGTCAAATTCATAAAGCGCCGCTCAGGCTGGCGACGACGACACCGGTCTGCTAACCTCACTCCGGCATGAACCTGCTGTTGTTAGCCAATTGTCTGCCCTCTATTCCTCGATGAACTGGATCACCATCGTCTGGCCCATGATCGCCGCGGCGTGCCTCACGCTGGCGGCGATGCACGTCCTGGTCTGGATTCGGAGCGGGCAGTCATGGGCAAACCTGGCGTTCTCGATTCTGGCGGTGTGCGTGGCGGCCATCGCCGCGTTCGAGCTGGCGTTGATGCGCGCATTGGTCGTCGGAGGGAGTCTGACGGTTTTCATTCTGATGGCCGGCAGTCTCGTCGTGCTGGTCCATCGGCAAATGATCGCGGCGCCCTACCTCGTAAGCCTTCCGTTCATGATCCTGGTGGTGGCGATGGGGTTCGAATCAAGTCACGACGAGTTGCGTGCGGCACACCTTGCGCGGGAAATGCGCGAGCACCCTGATGCGCTGAACAACCCATGAACTTCGACGCGCTCATCAAGAAAGCCACCGCGGGCGGCGTTCCGACTCTCGTTCTGGCCGGTGTGGGAATTCTCCTGTTGCTGATCACGTTTAGGGCGGGCAAGACCCTCCTCAAATTCATCCTGTTCGTCGTCGCGCTGGCCCTGCTGGCGGGAGCGGTGTGGTGGCATTTCCAAAAACAGCACTGACGATGAAAGACCGCGCGCCAGCTAGACTGTTTGCCGGAATTGGTTCCTGGAAAGCCCCTCACCCCGTCCCTCTCCCCATCGGATGGGGAGAGGGTGGCCGAAGGCCGGGTGAGGGGTCCCTCGTTCTACCGGGAAGTTTGTTTTGGCAAGCTTGCTGGATCGTGGTCATGTCCGTGCGTTGCGTCCGCCCCATTGTGAGCAAGCGCGCATGAATTCCAGTTCACCCGATCCGCGTGCTTACGACCTCGTCGTCCTGGGCGGCGGACCGGCGGGCACATGCGGGGCGGGCACGGCCGCGGTCTTCGGACGGCGCGTGGCGCTCGTCGAAAAAGAACCGGAAGTCGGCGGCGCAGGCCTCCTCACCGGCACGGTGCCCAGCAAGACGCTGCGGGAAACCGCTCTCGCTCTCTCGGGCTGGCGTTCGCGCAAGCTCTTCGGCGTGGACCTCTCGTTGCGCCGTGAAGCGACGATCGCCGACTTCATGCGACACGAGCAGCGCGTGAGCGAAGGCGAAAGCCAGCGCCTCACCCGGCGGCTGGACAGGCTTTCGGTCGAGCGCATCCAAGGCACGGCCAGTTTCGTGGACCCGCACACAGTCCGGGTTCGCCGGCGCGACGCGCTGGACCTGTTGTTACGCGGCGAAAAAATTCTCGTCGCCACCGGCTCCGCGCCATATCGCCCGCCACAATTTCCCTTCGAAGACGACCGCGTGCATGACTCGGATGAATTGCTACACCTCAAGGAACTACCACGGCGGCTCCTTGTCGTGGGGGCGGGCGTCATCGGCAGCGAATACGCCTGCACCTTCGCGGCGCTGGGCGTCGAAGTGCATCTGATGGACCGCGAGGACCGGCTGTTGCCGTTTCTGGACGGCGAAGTGTCCCGCGCGCTCGAAGCGGCGATGATGGCAGGCGGCGTGCATTTTCATTGGGGGGAAACCGTGACGCACTGCGACTTGTCGCAACCCGGCAAGGTGCGCCTCACGCTGTCGAACGGCGCCGCGCGCGAGTGCGACGGCGTACTGGTCTGCGCGGGCCGCTCGCGCAACACCGACGATCTCGACCTCGCCGCCGCCGGCATTGTTCCTGGCAAACGCGGCCTCATCCCCGTGGACGCGCACTACGCCACGACCGCCGGCCACATCTACGCCGCAGGCGACGTCGTCGGCGCGCCGGCGCTGGCGGCCACGGGCATGGAGCAGGCGCGCGTGGCCATGTGCCACGCCTTCGGCCTCGGCTTCAAGGCGGATCTCTCGCCCCTCCTGCCCACGGGCATTTACACCATCCCGGAAGTGGGGATGGTGGGCGAGACGGAGGAATCGCTCCGACAGCAGGGCGTGGACTATCTGGTGGGCCGCGCGTGTTACGCCGACAACCCGCGGGGCCGCATCGTCGGCGATGACACGGGCTTCTTGAAATTGTTGTTCCGCCGCGAAGACCAGCGCCTGCTCGGCGTGCACGTCCTGGGCGAACTGGCGACCGAGCTTGTGCATCCGGGGTTGATCGCCATGCTCGCCCAGGCGGGCGCGGATACGTTCAACCGCGCCTGTTTCAACTATCCGACGCTGGGCGACCTTTACAAATCCGCGACCTACGACGCGCTGTTGCAACGTCACGGGTGAGAGAAGTTCCAATCTTGCCATCCGCGTTCGGCGTCATGTAGCTTGTCGCCATCATTCAGAATTCATACCGCATAAATTGTCGTTCCTGGCAGGAAGTGGCGCCATTCACCTTAATCGCGTTGCCTGTGGTCATGCCCTCTCCCCGCGGGACGACGAAGACGCTCGCGGGCGCGCCGCTTTAGTGCGGGATCAACAAACCAACAAAAACATGAAAGCAAAAGCACCAACGATAAAACTCCTCGCCGCCGCGCTCAGCACCTTGGCTTTCACCACCACGCTCCTCGCGCAAGACGCGGCGAGCGATGACAAGGCCGCCGCCGCCGAACTGGCCAAGAAACTTCAGAACCCCGTCGCCAGCCTCATCAGCGTGCCCATCCAGAACAACTGGGATTTCGGCTACGGTTCAGCCAACGCGATGCGTTACACCGCCAACGTCCAGCCCGTCATCCCGTTTTCGCTCAGTGAGGATTGGAATCTCATCACACGCACGATTCTTCCCATCGTCTATGCCGAGTCACCCGTCGCCGGCGGCAGCAGCAAGTTCGGCCTCGGTGACACGGTGCAGAGTTTCTTCTTCTCGCCCAAGGCCCCGACGAGCGGCGGCTGGATTTGGGGCGCGGGTCCGGTCGCCCTCTGGCCCACTTCCACCGATGACGCGCTGGGCGTCGGCAAAGTCGGAGCGGGACCCACGGGCCTGTTGCTCAAGCAGCAGAACGGCTGGACCTACGGCGTGCTGGCCAACCACCTCTGGTCCTTCGCCGGCCAGGGCAATACCGCCGACGTGAACGCCACTTTTATTCAGCCGTTTGTTTCCTTCACGACGAAAACCTTCACGACGTTCGGGTTGAACACCGAGTCCACCTACGACTGGGACAACAGCCAATGGACCGTGCCGTTGAACGTGAGCGTGAGTCAGCTTCTGAAGCTCGGCAAGCAACCCATTCAGCTCAGCCTCGGCGCGAAGTATTACGCCGCCAAACCCAGCGGCGGCCCGGACTGGGGCCTGCGCTTTTCCGTCACATTCCTGTTTCCGAAATGAAACCAGACCACGGGCCGAAATGGATTTACCGAACAATGAAAGCACAAATTCAACAGGAGCAAACGGAGAGAACGGAGAGATTCTTCTCGGTTGCCTCAGTTCCTTCGTGTTCAATCTGAATCACCGTTCTGACACAGAAGAACACAACCATGAAAACCACACGCGCACAAAACCTCATGGGCGCCGCGCTGCTTTGCGCGGGCCTCACGCTGCCGGCGCTCGCCGCCGAACAGGAACCACCCCAAACCGACCTCGGCACGCTCGACAAGGATACCGGCGGGCAGGTGTTCAAGAAACCGGGCTACTCGCCCTACGCGGGGCGACATTTTCCAACGCGCGTCTTCTGGGGCGACACGCATTTGCACACCGCGCTCTCGATGGACGCGGCAGCTTTCGGCTGCAAGGTCGGCCCGGAGGGAGCATACCGGTTCGCCCGCGGCGAGGAGGTTACGACCTCGTCCGGCCAGCCCGCGCAACTGTCGCGCCCGCTGGACTTCCTCGTGGTCAGCGATCACGCGGAGGCGTTCGGTGTCATTGTCGAAATGTTGCGAAGCAATCCCGCACTGATGGCCGATCCGAAGGTGAAACGCTGGGCCGAGATGATCAAGGAAGGCGGCGACACGGCGACCAAGGCCGTGTGGGAACTCGTCGTCGCAACGGGTGACCCAAAGACAATGCCGCCGTCTTTCACCGACCCGGCTTTGATCCGTTCCGTTTGGGAGCAATACATCAAGGCAGCCGAACGGTTCAACGAGCCAGGCAAATTCACGGCCTTTATCGGCTACGAGTGGACGTCGCACCCGGGCGGCAACAACATGCACCGGGTCGTGATCTTCCGCGATGGCGCGGACAAGGCTATTCGGACGCTGCCCTTCTCGGCGCTGCAAAGCGAGAACCCCGAGGACCTATGGAAGGTGATGGCTGCCTATGAGGAGAAAACCGGCGGCCAGTTGCTCGCCATCCCGCACAACGGCAACATCAGCGGCGGGCGGATGTTTGCGCTCGTGGACTTCATGGGCAATCCCCTCACGCGCAAGTATGCGGAGGAACGCGCCCGTTGGGAGCCAGTCATTGAGGCGACCCAGCAAAAGGGCGACAGCGAGTCCGCGAAATTCCTTTCCCCAACGGACGAATTCGCCGGCTACGAGCCGTGGACCAAGATGAACCTCACCGGCTCGAAGCTGCATCAGGACGCGTGGTTTCAATCTGAATATGCCCGCGCGGCGCTCAAAAACGGCTTGAAACTCGAACAGCAAGTCGGCGCCAATCCATTCAAATTCGGGATGGTCGGCAGCACCGATTCGCACACCGGCATCTCCGCGGTCGAGGAAGACAACTACTACGGCAAAGCCACGCCCTACGAGCCGAGCGCGCATCGCTGGGAGCATGTGTTCACCAAATCCGGGGACGCCAAAGTCATGGCCTGGGAGACATCCGCATCCGGCTACGCCGCCGTGTGGGCGACCGAGAACACGCGGGAGGCGCTTTGGGACGCGATGAAGCGCAAAGAAGTCTATGCCACCACCGGCTCGCGGTTGATGGTGCGCTTCTTCGGCGGCTGGGATTTCGACGCGAAGGACGCACAGACCCGCAGCCCCGCGATTGCCGGTTACACCAAAGGCGTGCCGATGGGCGGCGATTTGCGCGACGCGCCGTCGGGCAAAGCGCCCACGTTCCTCGTCGCCGCGTTGCGCGATTCGATGGGCGCGAACTTGGATCGCATTCAAGTCATCAAAGGCTGGCTCGATGCCAAAGGCGAAGTGCAGGAAAAAGTTTATGACGTGGTGTGGGGCGACGCCGACAAGCGCAAGCCCGGCGCGAACGGCAAGCTCCCGCCCGTCGGCAACACGGTGGACGTGGAGAACGCGCTTTGGACCAACACGATTGGCGATCCCGAATTGATCACCGTTTGGAAAGACCCGGACTTCGATGCGAAGCAGAAGGTGTTTTACTACGCGCGCGTGATCGAAATCCCGACGCCGCGCTGGACAGCTTACGACGCGAAAGTTTTCGGCGTGAAGATGGCAAAGGAAGTCCCGATGACGACCCAAGAGCGCGCCTACACCTCGCCGATTTGGTACACGCCATGAAGCAGATTCTGAAAGAACCTCTCGTCCACTTCCTCGTGCTCGGCGCGCTGCTCTTCGGCGCTTACGCGTGGCTGAATCGCGGCGCGTCCGGCACAGCGGTGAACCGGGCCGGTACGGTGCGCGTCACGACCAACGAAGTCGCCTGGCTCAAGGCCACTTGGGCGCGGCAATGGCAACGCGAGCCGACGCGCGACGAGTTGCGTGGCCTGGTGACGGAGTATTTGAAAGAGGAACTGCTCGCCCGCGAAGCCCGCACGATGGGCCTCGACGAAAACGATCTCATCGTCCGCCGCCGTCTCGCGCAGAAGCTCGAGTTTCTCGTGCAAGACACCTCGCGCCTCGCCGACCCGACGGAAGACGACCTGCGCCGTTTCTACGCCGCGAACCCGGAGCGGTTCGCCGAGTCGGCGCGGGTGTCGTTCACGCACGTCTATTTCAGCCGCGACCGGCGCAAAGACGCGGCAGCGGATGCGAGAGCGGCGCTGGCGGTGCTTTCGCGCACGGACGTAGCGCAGGCTTCCCAGCCTGCGAGTTCTGGCGGCATCCCTGCCGCCAGTTCCGAATCGGAGCGAGGACGCTCCGAGAACCCGCAGGCTGGGAAGCCTGCGCTACATGACCTCGGCGACCGACTGTTGATTGACCCTGAGATTCTCAACGCGGACGAACAAACGGTGTCAGCGCAATTCGGAAAGGAGTTTGCTGGCGCAGTATTCGCTCTCCAGCCGGACGCGTGGCACGGGCCGATTGAATCCGGCTACGGCCTGCATCTCGTGCGTGTGTCGGAGTCGAAGCCGGCGAAACGCCGCGAATTCGCCGACGTGAAAACCCAAGTGCTCGAACACTGGCGCGAACAGCGGCAGCGCGAAGACAACGAAAAGTATTTTGCCGGGCTGCTGAAGAAATATGACGTGGTGGTGGACGAGAATTTGAAACCGCTCGTCGGCCCGCTCGACGCGCCAATCGCTGCGCAATGGAACGGCTCGGGAGAGGAGGGCGCGAGATGAAATCCGAAGCCCGATTGACGAATTCCGAAAGAAGTCCGAGGGCCGAGGCCCGAAACGCAGGAGGATTGTCGCAAGTCACAGCGCTGGCCAAGCGGCTTGAGCTTCCCGGTTATTTCGGATTTCGGATTTCGAGCCTCTTTCGGATTTCGGGAGTTCGGCTTTCGGCATTGATGGGTTTGGTGGCGCTATCGCTCATTGGTCCGCGTGCTTTTGCCCATGAAGTCCGCCCCGCCTACCTCGAACTGCGCGAGGAAAAACCTGGCGAGTTCAGCGTGCTCTGGAAAACACCGATGCTCGGCGACGCCCGGCTCTCGCTCGAACCCGAATTCTCCGGCGCCGCAAAAGCAACGACGCCCGTGACGACTCTCATGCCGCGCGGCGCGGCCGTCCAGCAATGGACCTTGCGCGCGTCCGCCCTGCGCGGCCAGACCCTCCGCATCCGCGGGCTGGAAAGCACGATGACCGACGCGCTCGCCCGCATCGAATTTGCCGACGGCACGTCATGGACGCGGCGGCTCACGGCGAAGGAACCGGCGGCGAACATTCCGATGCGGCAGAGCGGCTGGTCCGTGGCCGGCGTGTATCTCAAGCTCGGCGTCGAGCACATCTTAACCGGCGTGGATCATTTGCTGTTCGTTCTCGCGCTGATCATCATCACGTGCGGAATGCCCCTCACCCCAGCCCTCTCCCCATCCGATGGGGAGAGGGTGTCCGAACGACGGGTGAGGGGAGTGTGGCGGCTGGTCAAGACCGTCACGGCCTTTACCGTCGCGCACTCGATCACGCTGGCAATGGCCACGCTCGGCTTCGTGCGTATGCCGTCGAAGCCGGTGGAAGCGGTCATTGCGTTGAGCATCGTGTTCGTGGCGGCGGAAATCGTTCGCGCGCGGCGCGGAATCGAGGGAATCACAGCTCACGCGCCGTGGATCGTGGCGTTCACGTTCGGCCTGCTGCATGGATTCGGCTTCGCCGGCGCGTTGAGCGAAATCGGTTTGCCGCAAGGACACATTCCGGTGGCGCTGCTCTTCTTCAACGTCGGCGTGGAAGCCGGTCAACTTCTCTTCATCGCCGCCGTGCTGGCGTTCATCGCGCTGACGCACCGCATCCGGAATCCAATCCCGCGCTGGGCGGAACTCGCGCCGCCCTACGCCATCGGCAGCGTCGCCATGTTTTGGGTCCTTCAACGGCTGGCCACTTTTTGAAAACAGAGAACACGCAACTCACAAAACTATGAAAACCATGACACCTAACAAACTCATCACCCTCACCACCCTCGCCGCACTCGTCCTCACCCTGGGCTGCACGACGCCCGCCCAGGAAACCATACCCTCCGCGTCCCAACCGTTGAGCGCGGAACGAACGATCCTCGTCACCGTGACTGCGAAAGTCGAGGCGATTGACCAGGCGAAACGCGAAGTGACGCTCAAAGGCCCGCTCGGCAACGTCGTCAGCTTCGTCGTGGACCAGCGCGTCAAGCGGCTGAAGGAAGTCAAAGTCGGCGACGAAGTGACGGCGGACTATTACGTCTCGCTGGCCGGCGAACTGCGCGCACCGACCGAAGAGGAAAAGAAGAATCCACTGACCATCCTCGCGGGCGCGGCGCGCGCGCCGAAGGACACTTCGCCGGCCGGTGGCGCGTTGCGCGCGTTCAAGGTCGTGGCCACGGTCATTGGGCTCGATCTGCCCACGCAATCGGTGACGCTCCAAGGCCCGCTGGGAAATTCCGGCACCATTCGCGCCGAGGACGTTGACAAGCTCAAACAACTTCGCCTCGGCGACACCGTCGTCGTCACGTACACCGAAGCCCTCGCCATCTCGCTGCAAAAAGCGCAGCACGCGGGGAAAGAATGAACTCGCTTTGACCCCAGAACAATTCACACTGACCACCGATTTCAGATTGCTGACAACTAACCGCGATTATGAAAAACCTGAAAATGCTCACCGGGCTTTGTGCCCTGATCTTCGCCGGCGCCAACCTCGCACTTGCCCAACAACCCTCCGTTCCGGAACGCGTCGCCACTCTCAAAGCGACGCTCGCCGCGAGCCAGGTCGTCCTCAAGCAATACGAATGGATCGAAACCACGACGGTCAGCCTCAAAGGCGAGGAGAAATCCCGGAAACAAAACCGCTGCTACCACGGCGCGGATGGCGGCGTGACGAAAGTTCCGTTGACCGCCGCGCCCCCGCCGGCAAAAAAGCGCGGCCTGCGCGGGAAGATCGCGGAGAGTAAGAAGGAAGAACTGACCGACTACATGCAGCAAGCCGTCGGGTTGGTGAAGAGTTACGTCCCGCCGAACCCGGCTCAGATTCAGGCGGCCAAGGACGCCGGGAAAGTTTCCGTGGACATTCTGCAACCGGGCAAGCGCGTGCGCTTGAACTTTCGCGATTACCTCAAGCCGGGCGACAACCTGGGCGTGGAAGTTGACATGACCAGCAACCGGCTCTTGGGCTTGACGGTAAAGACCTGGCTGGAGGACGCGAAGGATGCGGTGAGTCTCGACGCGCGGATGGCTTCGCTGGCTGACGGGACAACCTACGCTGATGCCATCACGCTCAATGCCCCGGCCAAGAAGATCAAAGTCGTCGTGGACAACTCAGGCTACCGGAAGATGGGGAACTGAGGAAACGTCCGCAAATGCCAAAACATGAAACGATGGTTGTATCCGCTGCTGCTGGCCGCCCAGACGGCCGGCGCGGCGATGATCCTCTGGAACGGCATCCCGGTTTACCGGCAGATTCTCAACGACCCGTCCAAGCATGAACCGCGACCGGAAAGAAAGGCGCTGGCGATCCTGGCCGTGGCGATGATTCAGAGCGCGTACTGGCTGCGGGTGCGACTGGGCCTGATGCCGCAATGGCGGGGCAACCTGCTGTTCGGACACCTCGTGTCCTTTGCTGCGCGTTTGAGCTTCATCTTTGGCGCTGCGTCGTTCTCTTTGGTGTTCTTCGCGCGCCTCCCGGAGTTGAGGATTTCCGCGGCGCAGGTGGCACTGCTGTTGGCCGTGCTGTTCTCGCTTTTCTGTTACATGCTCGAACTCGAACGGCTGGCGAAAGCCTCTCTTGAGCAGCAGGAGAAGTACTGAATTCACAAACGAAATTGAAAGAAAAGATAAATGAAAACATTGACCACCAACTCATCGACGGGACCGGACAACTGGAGCGCGGCGTTTACGCCCCTTCAACAAAATTGTATCGACGACGCTCCGCCAGGTTCGACGGCTCCCGATCATCGAACGTTGCGGCGGCGTAAGCGCCGAGCTCCTGCGTTCGCGCTGGCCGTGTCGCTCGCCGCGCTTGGCTCCGCGCTCGCGCAACCACCAGCCGATCCCGGCTGGCCGCGCGTGTTCAAGCAGGGCGGCAAACAACTCACGGTCTATCAGCCGCAGTTGGATTACTGGAACGGTTACACGAACATCCACTTCCGCGCCGCCATCGCCGTCAAGACCGCTTCGTCGAAGAAGGAAAAATTCGGCGTGCTCGAAGTGGATGCCGTCACGGTCGTCAATCACGGCGCCCGCATCGTGGCGATTGTTCCCACCAAACGCGACATGCGCTTCCCGAACACGTCCGACTCGGAGGCCGCGTCCCTGCGCAAGGTGGTGGATGAGCTCAAGCCGCCCGGTCAGGCGATCACGCTGTCGCTGGACCGCGTGCTGGCTTACCTCAATCCGGAACAACAGCCGGTGCAACGCGCCGTGGAAGTCAACATACAGCCGCCGAAAATTTTTCACAGTCGTAAGCCGGCGATCCTCGTCATCTTCATGGGCGAGCCGCAGTTCAAGCCCGTGGACACGAACCGCACCGATTTGATGTTCTCGCCCAACACCAACTGGGACGTGTTCTACGACACGACCGACCAGCACTATTATCTGCTCAACGGGCAAAGCTGGTTGACTGCCACGGACCCGGTCAAAGGCCCCTGGACTCCCGCCAGGAAACTTCCGGCGGCGCTCTACTCGCTGCCCGCGAATGACAACTGGGCCGACGTGCGCCAGAGCGTGCCGGGCAAATCCGCCAAGGAAGCGCCCGTAGTGTTCGTGACCACGGAACCCGCGGAGATGATTTTGGCCAAGAGTGAGCCGAGTTACAGCCCCATTCCCGGAACGCGATTGATGCGCGTGGCCAACACCGACAGCACCTTGTTCCTCCATTCCGGTGAAGGGCAATATTACCTCTTGGTTGCGGGTCGTTGGTTCCGCACCCGGACGCTGGACGGCCCGTGGGCCGCGGCCAGCACCGATTTGCCCGCCGACTTCGTGAACATCCCCGACAACAATCCGGCCTCCTATGTGAAGGCCTCCGTGCCCGGCACGCGCGAAGCCAAAGACGCCGTGCTGCTCGCCTCCGTGCCAACCACCATGACCGTCGTGGTGACCAACGTCACGGTGCAGACGATCTACAGCGGCCCGCCGCAATTTGTGGCCATCCAGGGAACGACCGTGCAGTACGCCGTCAACTCGCCGAACCAGGTGTTCCTGGTCAGCGGCGGTTACTACTGGTGCAACCAGGGCGCGTGGCTTTGCGGCTACTCCCCGAACGGCCCCTGGACGTTTTGCACATCGGTGCCTTCGGCCATCTACACCATCCCGCCGTCGAATCCGAATTACAACGTCACTTATGTCGTCGTGCAGAGTTCGACGCCGACCACCGTGGTTTACAGCCAGACCTCCGGATACAGCGGCCAGTACGTGGCCGCGTCCGGCGTGTTGATGTTCGGCATGGGCATGCTTGTGGGCGCGGCCATTGCCAACAACAACGATTGTTACTATTGCTACCCGTCGCCGTGCCATTATTCCTACGGCTGCGGCGCGGTGTATCACCACGGCTATGGCGGTTATTACAGCGCCGCGCACGCTTACGGACCGTACGGCGGCGCGGGCCGCGGGGCGGCTTACAATCCTTACACGGGCGCCTACGCGCGCGGCGCTTATGCGTATGGTCCCAACGGGAGCGCGGGCGTGAAGCAGGCCTACAATCCTTACACCGGCGCTTATGGCGCCGCCGGCTATCGCTCAACGGCCTACGGCAGCACCGCGGCGCGCGCGGGCTACAATCCCAACACCGACACTTTTGCCGCGCAGCGACGTGTCGAGACCGACCAAGGTTCGGCAGGCCGGTTCTATGCGGAGCGCGACGGCAATGAAGCGTGGGGCGGCTACCGCTCCACCGACCAAGGGACCGTCGGTGGCGTGAGGACCAGCGAAGGCAGCGGCGCGGCGGCGTGGGACACGCAGCACGGCCAGGGCGCCGTCGCGAAGGATCAGGAAGGGAACGTGTACGTCGGCAAGGACGGCAATGTGTACAAGAAGGACGCGAGTGGCGGTTGGAGCCAAAACTCCGGCGACGGATGGCAGTCTGTCGAACAGCAACAGCTCTCCACCACGTCAGCGCAATCCGCCAGTTCACAACGCAGCGGAAGCAAGAGCACCGCACAGCCCGCAACCACCTCGACTCGCAGTTCGACGGCCCAGCCGTCCACGACGAGCACGCGCTCGCAGCCGTCCACCACCTCCACGTCGTCGAAGAGCCTGTCACCCGAAACCCAGCAACAGTTGAACCGCGATTCTCAATCCCGCAGTTGGGGTGACAAGCAGGCGTCGCAGACCAGCAGCTACCAGCGCTCAGGCGGTTCGAGCGGAAAGCGCACTGGGGGCGGGCGGTCACGCTGACGGATTCGAAGTTTGCCATCATCTGCAACCTTCAGCCAAACTACCAAAACCATTGGGGCCGAAACTTCAGCCGGAGCACACAGAGGTCACGGAGGGATTTTCCTCTGTTTCCTCAACTCCTTCCGGTTCAATCTGACTGACCGTTCCAACACAAAACAACCCAGCAATGAAAACCACACGCAGACAAAACCTACTCGCCGCCGCGCTCGTTGGCGCGCTGGCGCTCGCAACCACCACGGCTAAAGCCGCCGAGATGGGCCACTACGCCGGCGGCTTCATGAACATCCGCGATTTCTTCGTGCCCGAGCCGGGCTTTTACGGCGCGGTCTATAATTACTTCTACACCACGGACCGGCTCAACGACCGCAATGGCAACAAGGTCAACTCGATCACAGTCAATCCGGGCGGTGGACCGGGCGTGACCCTCGGGGTGGACGTGAATCTGGACATGTATGTGCTCGCACCCACGCTGCTTTATTCGACCGAGATCAAGCCGCTCGGCATCAAGTATGGGGCCTTGATCACCCCCACATTTGCCAATGGGAGTTTGGAAAGCTCGCTCTCCTCGGCCAGCGGACATGGGCGCACGGCCTCGGGATCAACCTTTGACGTGGGTGACATGCTTGTGCAACCCGTGTGGCTCGGCAAGACGCTTGAACATTGGGATTTCGCGCTCGCTTACGGCTTCTACGCGCCGATCGGCCAATACAACACCGAGACCTTCACTTTCCCACCTCCCAACGGCACGACCATCAAGGTGGAATCGCCGGACAACATCGGATTCGGTTTCTGGACGCACCAATTCCAGGGCGCGGCGGCGTGGTATCCCTGGGCCGACAAGCGCATGGCGGTCGCCACCGCCTTGACCTACGAAACCCATGGCGAGAAAGACGGCTTCGACCTCACACCCGGCGACAATCTCACGTTCAATTGGGGCATCAGCCAGTTCTTGCCGCTCAAGAAGGATAATAGCCTGCTGCTCGAAGTCGGCCCGGCCGGTTACGACAGTTGGCAGATCACCGACGATACCGGCAGCGCCGCGAACAACACGCGCGACCAGGTCCACGCCGTGGGCGGTCAACTCGCCTTGGTTTACTTACCCTGGCAGGCGGCGCTGACTTTCCACGGCTTCTACGAATTCGCCGCCAAGGACCGATTCCAAGGCCAGACTTTCGGCGTCAGCCTGACCAAGAAGTTTTGAACGGCGCACCGCATAGATGATTCAACAGGAGGAAACGGAGAGAACAGAGAATTGCCTCTCCGTTCCCTCTGTGGTTTCCTGTTCAACTTGGAAGACAGCATGACACAACAATGAAAACCATACGCAAACAAAACCTCGCCACCGCGCTCGTCAGCGCGCTGACGCTGCTTGGCGTTGTCGCTCCGGCCCATGCGGCGGACAAGAAACCCAACATCGTCCACATTGTGGCCGACGACCTAGGCTGGAAGGATGTCGGCTTCAACGGCTGCACGGACATCAAGACGCCGAACATTGACGCGCTGGCCGCGGGCGGCGCCAAGTTCACGCAGTTCTATGTTCAGCCGATGTGTACGCCCACGCGCGCGTGCCTGATGACGGGCCGCTATCCGTTCCGCTACGGCTTGCAAACGATTGTCATTCCCGGCCCCGCCGGTTACGGCCTCGACACTAACGAGTGGCTCATGCCGCAATGCCTCAAGGATGCCGGTTACACCACGGCCATCATCGGCAAATGGCATCTCGGTCACGGCGACACGAAGTATTGGCCCAAGCAACGCGGCTTCGATTACCAATACGGCGCGATGATCGGCGAGCTGGATTATTACACGCACAGCGACGCCGGCGTGCTCGACTGGTTCCGCAACAACAAGCCCGTCCGCGAAAAGGGTTATACGACCCAGCTCATCGGCAACGACGCGGTGAAATACGTCAACGCGCAGAATCCCAACAAGCCATTCTATCTCTACCTCACCTTCAACGCCCCGCACACGCCGTATCAAGCGCCGAAGGAATACGTTGACCGCTATCCGAACATCCCCGACCCCACGCGCCGCACTTACGCCGGAATGGTCACGTGCCTCGATGATGAAATTGGAAAAGTTGTTGCCGCGCTCGATAAGAAAGGGCTTCGCGACAATACGCTGATCATTTTCCACAGCGACAACGGCGGCACCAAGAACGCCATGTTCGCCGGTCAGATGGCCGACTTGTCCAAACTCGTGCTCCCCTGCGACAACGGCCCGTACCGTGACGGCAAAGGCTCGCTCTTCGAAGGCGGCTGTCGCGTGGCCGCCTGCGCCAACTGGCCCGGCCACATCAAGCCCGGCACCGTTGACGGTCTCATCCACGCCGTTGATCTCTACCCGACGTTCGCCGCCGTCGCCGGTGCTTCCACCGCCAAGTGCAAGCCGCTCGACGGCCTGAACGTCTGGGACACCATCGCCGAGGGCAAACCCTCGCCGCGCACTGAGCTCGTTTACAACGTCGAGCCGTTCCGCGGCGCGGTGCGGCAGGGCGATTGGAAAATCATCTGGCGCTCACTGATCCCGACGAGCGTTGATCTCTACAATCTCGCCGAAGATCCCTACGAGAAAAACAACCTCGCCGCCGCGCATGCCGACAAAGTGGCCGCGATGCAGGAGCGCCTCAACGTGCTCGGCAAGGAATCTGCCAAACCGCTCGCGCTGATGTGGATTGGCAAGACGGCCCTGGCTCACGGCAAACCGCTCATGGGCTCCGAAGGCGGCAAGGGCGCTGCCATGGTCGGCGGCGACGGGCACTCCATCACCGAGGAAGGTTTCGGCGAGCGCGAAACCGCAGCCGAGCAGCACTGAGTTCACAACAGCGGGAGCAGACGACCGCGCTCGTTCCATTCGGGCGCGGTCGAAGTTGGAAAACAAGGATGAAACTCGAACAGGAGCAAACTGAGTCAACGGAGACCACATTCTCCGCTCTCGGAGTTTGCCCGCGCTTCATTGGCGTTGTCCCGGGTTCAAGCAGACGGCGGTGGCGATTGTTCCTGCGTGGCGAAGAATTTTTCGAGCGCGGCGCTGACCTCTACGACGTGAATGGTCGCGACCTGCCACACGATGTTCAGGTCAACGTTCGCGTAATCGTGGGCGACGATGTTGCGCATCCCTCGCATCTTCCGCAATGGCAATTCGGGGACGGCTTGCCGGGTTTTCTCGTTGAGATGGGCGGCAGCTTCACCGATGATTTCAATGCGGCGCACCACGGCATCCTGCTTCTGGGTGTCGGCGCGGAAGCCGGCTTCAGTCGTGTCGCTGACGTAGCGGGCGATGAGGCGGGCCGCCTCCAAAATATCGCGCAGCCGCCCGAGTTGGTCAGCCTCCATAAACGCACACCGCAGTGGATAGAATATGCTCGCGCGCGAAGCGGTTCGGTGACTTATCAAGGGCGGGGCGCAGCACAAAATCCACCGGGCGACCTACCAGCTCCTCCGCCTCGCCAGCCATTTCCAGCAACTCGGCGGTCGAAACCGGCGCGGAGTCGTCGAGCGTCACCAGCAGGTCCACATCACTGCCAGGTCCTCCCTCGCCGCGCGCGGCCGAACCAAACAAGTCCAGTCGGCGGATGCCGTGCCGCTCGCAAAACGGGCGCAATCGCCCTCGCAGCTCGGACACTGAAAGCACGTCGTGATGTTTTTGCACGTCCCGAAGGTAACTGGGTGTTGCGGCACTATCAAGCCAGCGCTGAGTGCGGGTGTAACTCAACGGTGGTCGGCTGCATAGCGGACGGTGGGCAGGATCAGCCGGGCCTTCGACTCCGTAAGCGATTTGTCGGTCACCAGGTCCACACGCCGGCCCAGCAGATTTTCCAGCCGCTCGTGCAGAGTGAAGAAGTTGTCGTAGGTGCGCCGGGCGTCATCGAACTCGACGTAAACATCCACGTCGCTGTCGCCGCGAGCCTCGCCGCGCGCGAACGAACCGAACACGCCAACACGTCGCGCGCCCAGGGCGAACAACTCGGCAGCGTGAGCTTGAAGGATGGCCAACGGATTCATTGCGTCCCCGACACTCTACCCGGCGCGGTCGCGTCGGGCAAGCCAGTCAGCGTTGCCACCGGCGCTGCCCAGCGAGAGAAAGGAACACGGACATGAAAATCATCGGAACCGTGGAGAGCCTTTGGCGCTTTCCGGTCAAGAGCATGCGCGGTGAGGAATTGGCGGAAGCCTTCGCGGGCTTCGCCGGAGTTTACGGCGACCGCCTCTTTGCGTTCAGGAGTTCGGCGAGTCCGAAAGGATTTCCGTACCTGACAGCGCGGGAGCAGCACGAGTTGCTTCTGTATCGCCCCCGGTTCCGTCACGCCCACAAAGCGGCGCGGCCCATCAATCTGGCGGAGGCCGAGAGCCTGGCGCCGGGCCTGGGCCTGAACGCCGCGAGCGCAGACCCGGCGGACTTGATGGTGGACGTCGAAACGCCCACGGGTGAACGGCTCGCGATAGACGATCCCGCGTTGATGCGCCGGATCGGCGAAGGGATCGGCGAGTCGCATCACTTGACGCTGCTCCGATCCGACCGCGCGATGACGGACTGCCGGCCCGTGTCGCTCTTTTCCGTGCAATCGGCGCGGCAGCTTGGGGAGGAAACCGGCACCGCGGTTGATCAGCGGCGCTTCCGGGCCAATGTCTATCTGGACCTCACCACTGCGGCCGGCTTCGGAGAAAATCAGTTTGTTGGCCGGTCCCTGCGCATTGGATCCAAAGCGGTCGTCGCAATCCTGGAGCGCGACCCGCGTTGCGCGATGATCACCCTGGATCCCGATACCGGCAAATCCAACCCGGACATTTTGCGGAAAGTCGCCCAAGCTCACGAATGCATGGCGGGCGTCTATGGTGCCGTCCTTGTGGAGGGCACGCTACGCAAGGGCGATGCGGTGGAATTGTTGGACTAGCACGGAACACGAACCAAAGACAATCCCGAATGAAACCCAAACGCACACAAAACCTCATCACCGCCGCGCTCGCCTTCACGCTTGCGATCACCAGCGCACTCGCGCCCTTGTTCGCTCGGGCTGACGAAGCTGACGACAAAGCGCAAGCCGCCGAACTCGCCAAGAAACTCCAGAACCCGGTGGCCAGCCTCATTCAAGTTCCAATCCAGAACAACTGGGACTTCGGCATCGGCTCGGCCAACGCGATGCGCTACACGGCTAATGTCCAGCCGGTCGTTCCGTTCTCAATCAGCGACGATTGGAACCTCGTCACGCGCACCATCGTGCCGGTCATCTTCGCGGAGGGAACAACGGTTGGCGCGAGTTCCAAGTTCGGCTTGGGCGACGTGGTGCAGAGCTTTTTCTTCTCACCCAAAGCGCCGACGAGCGGCGGCTGGATTTGGGGCGCAGGCCCGGTCTTCCTCTGGCCCACGGCCACCGACGACGCGCTGGGCGCGGACAAATGGGGCGCGGGCCCGACGGCAGTGCTGTTGAAGCAGGACAGCGGCTGGACTTACGGCGTGCTCGCCAATCACATCTGGTCTTACGCCGGCGAAAGCAGCCGCGCCGACATCAGCGCCACGTTCCTCCAGCCGTTCCTCACTTACACGACGAAGAAGTTCACAACTTTCGGCATCAACACCGAGTCCACTTACGATTGGAAGAACCACCAGTGGACCGTGCCGCTCAACTCGAGCGTGAGCCAGTTGCTCAAGGTCGGCAGGCAACCCATCCAACTCGCGCTCGGGTTCAAGTATTACGCCGACGGCCCCAGCGGCGGACCGGACTGGGGCGTGCGCTTCAACATAACGTTCCTGTTTCCGAAATGAAGAAACCGGAGCGCGGGATTCATCCCGCTTCAACGAACGAATGAAAAATCACGCCAGGAATCTTGAAGACGCATCCGCGAATCGCGCGTTGAAGCGGACTGAAGTCCGCGCTCCGATCCGTGCTGCTCGCTCACTCCGTCGCGGGCAATTCCGCGAACGGGTTGAACACCTTCAAGCCGGGCCGGCGGAAATGTTTGTCGTTGCCGGTGACGATGGTGAGGTTGTGTCGGCGAGCGGTGGCCGCGATGTAGCTGTCTTCGACTGGCATGCGCTGGCCGGCTTCCAGCAACTCCCGCTCTTGTTCGGCCCAAACGTGGGCGACCGAGGCGTTGAAGCTGAGAATTCGCCCGTGCAAAGCGGCGATCAGTTGGGTGAGCCAGGCTTGAAGGAATTGTCGTTGCCGGCCTTCCTTGGTGCGCACCCAAAGCGCCAGTTGGGCAATCACCACCGCGCTCGTGTAGCAGCGAGGCTTCTCCTGTTCCAGCCAGGCGATCACACGCGCGTCGCCGTGCCGTTTCGCGGGCTGGCTCAAGATGTCCGCGTCGAGCAACCAGCTCACAGTTTGAGTTTCTTCGGTAGCTGCCGGCTGCGCGGCGGCAAGTCATCCATCGGCACAGGGCACGACTTCAGCACCTTAAGCCAGTCCGGCTTCTTCGCGACGCGGCGCAGGACGACCACGTCCTCCTCGGCGTCGAAGCTGGCGTCGAACTGGTCACCAGGCGAGGCCGGCGCCAGCGCGGCGGGAATGCTCACGCGGCGTTTGCCATCAAGCGTAACGATCACGATGGGATATTCCCACTTTGGGCCAAGGTCGTCAACTCGCCGAGCGTGCCCATCCATGCGCCGCAAAAGAATCAGGTCGCAAAGCCTCGCGACTGAGCCGGAGCGCGGGATTTATCCCGCTTCAACGAACGAATGATAAAGCACGCCCAGAACATTCGAGACGCCACGACTAAACGTCCGTTGAAGCGGACTGAAGTCCGCGCTCCGTTCGCGCTCGCGCCGCTGATCCTCTTCGCCGTTGTCGCGCCGGCGCTTTCGCTGCGCGCGCAGAACGACGACATTGGCAACGAGTATCGGCTCACGCTCTTTCCCTACCATCGCATCACGGATCAGGCGACGGGCTTCGGCTACCTGGGTTACGTCAACAACCCGGAGAAGGATTATCAGACCGGCTATCTCGGCTGGGGTGTGAACTACTCGATCAACCGCCACGTCCAGCCCTGGGCCGGGCTGATCAGCACCTACACCGACAACGAGGCGAGTTCAGACAACCTGGAGTTGCGACCCTTTGCAGGCGTGAAGCTGTTTCTGCCGAATGAAATCAAGTGGAACATCTACAACTTCACCCGCTACGAGTATCGCGCCATCCAGGATCGCGACACGCACGACTGGACGGAGATTCACCGGTTGCGCACGCGATTCGGCGTCGAGTTTCCGCTGACCTCGCGCGAGAAAGCGTGGCAGCCGAAGACGTGGTATGGACTGGCGGACGTGGAACCGTTCTATCGGTTCGATAAGGGCACGATTGACCCGTTCCGCGTCCGCGGCGGCGTTGCCTACATCGTGAGCAGCCGCGTCCGCGTGGAGTTCATCTACCACGCGCAATTCACGCGCCCGACCGGCAGCAGCGGACTGGAATACACCGACAACATTTTCCGCCTCAACATAAAGATCGCCCTGAACCGGGGAATCCTGCAACGTGTGTTCGACGGCGGGGACGCGGATGATTAACGCGGCTGCAATGGATTTATTGACGCATGAAAACTCTGATTCAGTTTCCGAAAATCAAAATCATGAAAACCAAAACGAAAAACAAACTCCTGATCACACTCGCGCTCACCAGCGCGCTCCTGCCGGCAACGTTGCGGGCGGAGGAAGACAACGCGTGGCGCTTCGACGCCTCGCTCAACCTGTTCCTCGCCGGCATGAGCGGCGACGTCGCCGCCAAAGGCATCCCGGCGCACGTGGACGCGAGCTTCAAAAACATTTTTGAGCACCTGGAGGCCGGCGCGGCCGGACGCTTCACGCTCGGCTACGAAAAGTGGTTTCTGTCCACGGAGTTCAGTTACCTGAAACTTGGCGCCGAGGTGCCGGCGGCCAAGTTCGACATGGAGCAGTGGCTCGTCGAACCGTCGGTTGGTTACGAGATCTGCAAAAACTTCCAGGCCTTCGCCGGCGCGCGCTACAACAACATCAGCGGGGACATCACGTTCAGCGGGCCGGCGGGCCGCGTCGCCACCGGCACGCAAGACTGGTGGGACCCGATCATCGGCGGGCAACTCAGCTATCCGCTCATCGCCAACAAGCTCAGCTTCGACGGCCGGTTTGATGTTGGCGGCTTCGGCGTGGGTTCCGACGTCACATGGCAGGCGTTTCCGTATTTCAATTGGCGTTTCGCCAAGTGGGGTTCGGCGCAAATCGGTTATCGCTGGATCGGCACCGATTACGAAACCGGAACCGGCGCGAACCGGTTCAAATACGACGTCGTTCTCCAAGGCCCGCAGATTGGCCTGACGGCGCATTTCTAAATCAACACGCAAAACCCCATCGCAACATGAAACTCAACCTCCTCCTTGCCGCGCTCGCCGCATTGGCGACGCTTGACACGCAGGCCGACGTGCTTGAACTCAAGAACGGCCAGGTCTTGACCGGCAAATACACTGGCGGCACGGCGGGCACGATCCGCTTCGAAGCCGCGTCCGGCCTGCAAGTCATCGAAACCAGCAAGGTCCTGGCACTGACGTTTACCGGCGGCGATGCTCCGGCAGCCGCGCCCGCGCAACCTGCCGCCGCCCCGCCGCCCGCTGCCGCGCCCACGGCTGCCGCGCCCAGCACGCTCACCGTGAATGCTGGCACCGGCTTGCTCGTGCGCATGATGGACGGCGCGACTTCGCGTGATCCGGTCGGCAAGCGCTTCACCGTCACGCTCGAAACCGACCTCGTGGTCAACGGCATGATGGTTGCGAAAGCGGGCACGAAAGCCTATGGCCGCGTAGCGAACGCCAAACAGGCTGGACGCGCTGTCGGCAAGAGCGTTCTGGACTTGCGGTTGAGCGAGCTGGCCATTGGTGGCGCGCTGGTCCCGATTCTGACCGGCCCGTACATCGAAGCCGGCAAAAGCTCGCTCGCCAAAACCGCGAAGATGACCGCGACCGGCGCGGCCATCGGCGCCATCGGCGGCGACGCCGGTAAAGGCGCGGCCATCGGCGCAAGCGCGACAGTGCTCAAGCGTGGCGAAACGGTGATGGTCCGGCCCGGCGAACTAATGGAGTTTCAACTTCAACAGCCGCTCACCGTGAAGCTCTGAAAGCAAGACCCGATTCACCAAACCCCAACCGAACTCGAACGATGAAAACAAAATCCCTGATTCAATTCGCGTGCGTCGCCGCGTTGGCCGTTACGTCGCACGTTCCGCGCGCCAACGCGCAAAACGTCCGCGACGAAATCGAAGTCGCGCGCAGCGTCCTCAAGTCCGACCGCAAAGTCGTGATCGCCGAGGGCATGAATCTCACCGACGCGGAAAGCACCGGCTTCTGGCCGGTCTATCGCGATTACCGCGCCGAGATGGACAAGGTCAGCGATGGCCGCCTCGAGCTGGTGCTCGAATACTCGGACCTTTATCCCGACGTGCCCGAGGACCGCGCCAAAGCGATGCTCAAGAAACTCAGCGCGCTCGAGACGAAGGCGGTGGCGGTCCGCAACAAATATCTGAAGAAGCTCGGAAAAGTTTTGCCCGCCGCCAAGGTGCTGCGCTTCGCGCAATTGGAAAATCGTCTCGACCTCGCCGTGCGCCTGCAAGTCGCCGCCGCCGTGCCGTTGGTGCCTTCGAACAACAAGCCAAGCAAACCCGTGGAGTGAGTCATGCGAATCCCGTCCCCAAACCGAAACGATTCGAACGAGGCGCGGATGGAGCGCGGCGTTCACGCCGCTTCACCGCACGAAGTGTCAGGAGCGTCGAATCCAGAACGAGTGTGCAGCTCTGTCAGCCCGCTGAAGCGGCGTGAACGCCGCGCTCCTCTCGCGGTGTTGTCCGCCGTCGCGGTTCTGACTTTGCTTGCCGGTTGCGCGACGCCGGTTCAAACCGAGTCCAAACCCGGCGCGAACTTCGCCGCGTATCACACGTTCGCCTTGATGCCCCTGCCGCAAACCGGTCCCGCCAGTGATCCCGGCCTGATGCTCCGGCTGGCCGAGCCCGCGCAAGACGCAACGACCAGCGCGCTGACGGCGAAAGGGTTTCAACCCGCCGAACGCAAGAAGGCCGACTTCGCGGTAAATCTGCGCGGCTCGTCGCTGCCGAAGGTGGAGGTCAAAGATTGGGGTTACACCCGCACAGCCTACACGCGGCGCTACGGCCACGTGCCGGTTCACGTCCACGAGGTGGATGCCCGCTCCTACAACGAACAAACCCTCACCGTGGAAATCTTCGACAACAAATCTCACGAGCTGGTCTGGGTCGGTTGGGTAACCAGGCAAACCTCCGGCCGGCAGGTGAAACCGGAGAAACTCAAGGAAGCGATCAGCGCGATTCTTGAAAAATTCCCGCCACACCCCCGGGCGAAATGACTGGGTGACGATTCGCGAGCATGAACAGGCATCGGCAGCAGTGCCGTGGGCGGGAGCGTCGGTAATTCTGGCGGAGAAACCGTGCTTCCGACTGCCGCGAATTCGAAGCAATGAATGCAGGACGATCACAATCACATTTGGGGGCCGATAACAGTCTCCTTATGCTCGCGCTGGCGTTCGTGCTCTGCTTCGACGGCGAAGCATACGCTGACATCATTTCCCTCCGCACGGGTGAGCGCCTTGTGGGCAAGGTGGTCGTCGAGGAAGCGGGCAGGATTTTGTTCGACTCCGAAGGACTGGGCCGCCTGGAAATTCCGCGCGAACGCGTCGAGAAACTGGAGATCAGTCCTTCCACAGCTCCCGAAGCTCCACCACCGAGGCTGGCGCCGGCCACCAACACCACCGGGCGCGCCAGCGCATCAGCCGAAATCGCCACGTGGTTTCCTTCGCCGCCAGGCGAGCGCCAGTTCGACTGGATCCAGCTCAAATCCGGCGAGTGGCTGAAAGGCAGGATCAAATCGTTGCAGGACGAGAAGCTCGAATTTGACAGCGAGGAGATGGATTACCACGAGTTCAAGTGGGAGGACATTCACACGGTGCGCTCGCCACGGCTCAACAGCATGCGCTTTGAGCACGCAGGACAGTCCGCGAAAATGGAAGGGTCGCTCCTCGTCACGACCAACGAAGTGCTCGTCTTCAACCCGACGGCCACGAACGCTTTTCCCCGCGCCGAACTCCTGGCGATCACGCCCACGGGCGCCAAGGAGGTGAACAAGTGGTCGGGCAAGGTCTCCGCCGGATTGAACATCCGCTCGGGCAACACCCGGGAGGTCGAATACAACGCGCACGCCACCTTGCAGCGCCGCACGCCTTCGACGCGCCTGACGCTGGATTACCTGGGTAATTTCGGACTGATCAACGGCGTTGAGACCGAGAACAATCACCGCGCCCTCGGGCAGTTCGATTATTTTCTCTCGCCCCGGCTTTTCGTGCGCGTGCCCGATATCGAGTATTACCAGGACCCGCTGCAAAACCTCGCGCATCGTCTCACCTTGGGCGGCGGCGTGGGTTACGACCTGGTCAAGACGCGGCGCGTGGAATGGGACGTTTCCGCCGGCGCGGCCTACCAGCGCAACTGGTATGAGTCGGTCGAAACCAACGAAACCGCGATCGTGAACTCCGTCGCGCTGGTGGTGGGGACCAGGCTGGACCTCGAGGTGACCAAACGGCTGGACTTCATCCTGGAGTACCGCGGCCAGTTCACCGGCCGTGAAGCCGGCGACAACACGCATCACAGCGTCGCCACGCTGGAGTTTGAAATCCACAAGCGGCTCAAGCTCGATGTCTCGTTCACGTGGGACCGCATTTCCAACCCGAAGGCCGATGCGGACGGCGGGGAACCGCACACCGACGACTTCCGGCTTACCACCGGGCTGGGGATTGATTTCTAGGCAGGACAGACAGGCAGACCGCCCTCCGACGGCTTGGTGGAGCTGAGCAGGACCACCTTGGGGAACGCGCTACGAGGCCTATTTGTAAATGAGAAACTGCTCCCGCCGTTTCAGGAATTCGGCGAGGTCGGTCGCCCATGAGGCGCGGATCGTGGCCAGAGGTTTGTCCGCCTTGATCGCCTCCAGTGTGCGCTCATGCAGGAGCAAGTGCTTCATCTTGCCGGCATCGAATTCTTTCGGGTAAAGCCGGTGGAGCGTCCTGGCGATGAGCAAACCGACGTCCACGACATTGCAGCGGTCGCGATCGGTCAGCAGGATGTAAACGCCGGCGCACGGCTGGCCTTTGTGGACGCTGTAGGTCGGTGTGAAGCGGACGGGCACGAATCGAACGCCGGGCAGTCCGGCCTGGCTGAGTTCGCGCGCGAGTTGCACGTCGTCAATGTAGGGCGCGCCGACGACCTCGAACGGTGTGTCCGTCCCCCGCCCCACCGAGAGAGCACTTTCGAGCAAGCCTACGCCTGGATACAGAATCGCCTCGGTGAGGTTGCGCATGTTGGGTGACGGATTGGTCCACGGCAGACCCGTTTCATCGAACCACATGTCGCGCGTCCAGTTCTCGCACCGGATGACAGTAAGGTCGGCACGGTAGCCTTTCTCCGCGTTGAACATCTTGGCCAGCTCGCCAACCGTCATCCCGTGACGCAGCGGCACGGGATGAAAACCGACGAAGCTTGTTTCGCCACTCAATACCGGACCGTCCACTGCCACACCGTTGATCGGGTTGACCCGGTCGAGGACGAAAATGGGTTTGCCGTTTTCGGCGGCGGCTTCCATCGCCAGGCCCATCGTGGACGGATACGTGTAGAACCGGCAGCCGATGTCCTGGATGTCGAACACCAGGACGTCCAGGTCTTTCAAGTGGTCAGGCGTGGGCTTGCGCGTCCTGCCATAGAGGCTGTAAATCCGCAGTCCCGTTTTCTCGTCCACGCTGTCGCCGACTTGCTCGTCAACGAGACCACGGATGCCGTGCTCGGGACTGAACAACTTCACGAGTGTCAAACCCGGGGCGTTCTTGAGAAGGTCAATGGTGGGGTTGCGTTCCCGGTCGTGCCCCGTGTGGTTCGTGATCAGTCCGACGCGCTTGCCCGCGAGCGGCGCAAAGTTGCTTTTCACGAGCACGTCAATGCCATTCAACACCGGCTGAACCGCTGAAGGAACGCGGTTCGTTTGCCCTCCCTCAGCACGTCGCACGGACGGCTGGCCGGCGCGGGTGGCAAGCGCACTCGTTTCTGTGCCGGCTCTCGCGGCGAGTGCCCCGGGCACATAGGCGAAATTGAAATCCCGCACCGCCTCGGCGGCGAGCGTGCCGAGCTTCGCGCGCAGCGCTCCGACGTTTCCATCCTCGGCAGGGTGATTCCGGTTTGCAAGGAAGATCACAAACGTCCTCGAGAACGGATCAATCCACAGCGAGGTGCCCGTCCATCCCGTGTGGCCGAACGAACCCAGCGGGAAGATTTTTCCACGCGGGCCGCTGAAGCTCGTTTCAACGTCCCAACCGAATCCCCTCCTGGCGGCCACGGCGGGCGGCGTCTGCACACTCGTCATCTGCCGCACGGTCCCGGGTTGGAAGATGCGCACGCCATCCAGTTCGCCCAAGCCGAGCAGCATCCGGGCGTAGCGCGCTACGTCGGCGGCGGTCGTGAAAAGCCCTGCGTGGCCCGCGACGCCGCCCATCTTGCGCGCCGTCGGATCATGCACGGTGCCGCGCCATGGCTTCCCCTCCACGACCTCGGTCGGCGCGGTCCGGGCTAGTTTGGAGGCCGGCGGCAGAAAACCCGTGTCGTCCATCTTCAACGGGCGAAAAATCTCGCGCGCTGTGAATTCCTCAAGCGGAGTCCGGCTCGCGCGTTGCACGATTTCGCCGAGCAGGAAAAAATTGATGTCGCTGTAACGAAACACCGTGCCGGGCGCGGATTGCAACTTCTCTTCGCACGCCTTCTGGATGGCGGTCTGCTGGCCCTGCCAGTCGGATTTCGTTTCGATGTCGGGCCGCAGTCCGGAAACGTGCGTGAGCAACTGGCGCACGGTGATCGTGTCCTTCCCGTCACCGGTGAATTCCGGAATGTACGCCTGGACGCGCTCATCCAGTTTCACCTGGCCACGCTCCACCAGAAGCATCACCGCGGATGTGCAGGCGACGACCTTCGTCAGCGAAGCCGCATCGAAGATCGTGTCCTCCGTCATGGCTTCCTCGGTGGGAACGAGTGAGCGCCGGCCAAACGCCTTGTGGTAGGTCTGCCCGCTGTGTTCGAGCCACAACACCCCACCGGGACATTTGCCTTCGGCGATGGCGTTGGTGATGGCAGCGTCCATCTCCGCGAGTTTTTCAGGGTGAAAGCCCGTCGGCGACTGGGCGCAAGCGATTGCAGCCGCAAACCCAAGCAACACAAAGCAAAGACCAGTTCCACCAGCGGACGATTTTGTCATCATGCGGCCCGCATTAAACCACCCCGCTTTGCGGGAACAACTCCAATGTCGAGCGACGAGCCGGCCGATGATGCAGTGGGGCAGCCGTCCCGGCTGCCACCGTCACATCGGCCGTCCCGGCCGGTGTGAGGATCCGCAGTCGCCAGCACGGACGATCACAGGCGGGACGCCTGCGCCATGCCGGCCGCGGCGCCAAGTGTTGCCCAATCGAACAGCCGCCGGCCAATTTGCTTGCCCCCGGCACTCGGCTCGGATAACCAAAGCCTGCCGAGTTCGTGAAACGAAAAACCTCCAGTTCAAAAATCGCGGCCATGGTTTCACCCGGAGCACGCTTGCGCGCCGCGTTGGTCGCCGAACGGCCATTGCAAGTCGTCGGCGTCATCAACGCCTACGCGGCGATCCTCGCCAAGGCCGCCGGTTTTCGTGCGCTTTATCTTTCGGGCGCCGGCGTGGCCAATGCCAGCCACGGCGTGCCGGATGTCGGCCTCACTACGCTGGATGACGTCCTCGGAGACGTGCGCCGGATTGTGCGTGCCTCGAAGCTTCCCCTCCTCGTGGACGCCGACACCGCGTGGGGCAATCCACGCAAAACCGTCCGCGAGATGACCAAAGCCGGAGCGGCGGGAATCCAGATCGAGGATCAAGTCGAGGCGAAGCGTTGCGGACACCTGCCCAACAAACAACTCGTCCCGGCGTCGGAAATGGCCGGGCGCATCCGGGCCGCGGTGTCGGCGCGAACCGATCCCTCTTTCGTGATCATGGCGCGAACCGACGCGGCCGGCGTGGAAGGGCTGGACGCCGCGATCGCCCGCGCACGGTGGTATTGCGAAGCAGGGGCGGACATGATCTTCGCCGAGGCGTTGACGGAACTCGATCAATACCGCGCGTTCACTCGAGCCGTGCGAGTTCCGGTGCTGGCCAATCTCACTGAGTTCGGAAAAACGCCGTTGTTCACGACCAAGGAAATGGCCACGGTGGGTGTGCGGATGGTGCTTTATCCACTCTCCGCGTTTCGCGCGATGAACGCGGCGGCGCTCAAGGTGTTTCGCACGATCCGCGCCGAGGGCACGCAGCGCAGCGTCGTGAAGCAGATGCAAACGCGCGCGGAGCTTTACGAGTTTTTGAAATACGACGCGAACCAATGAGCACTGACAAAAAACCCAGCGGGCTTGCGGGCATTGTCGCCGGCGAAACGGCCATTTCCACTGTCGGCAAGGAAGGCCTGGGGCTGACCTATCGTGGCTACTCGATCGGCGACCTGGCCGCGCAGGCGACGTTTGAGGAGGTCGCTTTTCTGCTGCTGCGCGGTCACTTGCCCAACCGCGCCGATCTTGAGGCGTATCGGCGGCAACTGATCTCGCTTCGGGGATTGCCCGCGCCACTCAAGACGGTGTTGGAGCAACTCCCGGCCTCGGCACATCCGATGGATGTCCTGCGCACCGGCTGCTCGGCCCTCGGCTGCATGGAACCCGAGGCCCCCGGGAGCGATCCGCTCCAGCCTGCCAACCGGTTGCTCGCGGCCTTCTCCTCGATGTTGCTCTATTGGCATCACTTTGCCCGAAGCGGGAAACGCATCGAAACCGCGACCGACGATCCTTCCATGGCGGCGCACTTTCTCCACCTGCTGCTCGGCAAACCGGCTGAGGACGCCCGCGTTAGCGCGCTCGATTCCTCCTTCATCCTTTACGCCGAACATGAGTTCAACGCCTCCACCTTTGCGGCGCGCGTCACGACCTCGACGCTCGCGGATTTTCATTCGGCCATCTGCTCGGGCATCGGCGCCTTGCGCGGTCCGCTGCACGGTGGCGCGAACGAATGGGCGATGGCATTGATCGAGCAGTTCCAGACGCCCGACGAAGCCGAGGCCAGCGTGATTGAAATGTTGCGCCAGAAAAAGCTCATCATGGGTTTCGGCCATCGCGTCTATAAAGTTTGCGACCCTCGGAACGAACCGATCAAAGCCAGCGCCCGCGCGCTGGCCGCCGCGGCGGGCGACACGAAATTGTTCCCGATCGCCGAGCGCATCGAAGCGGTGATGTGGCGCGAAAAGAAGTTGTTTCCGAACCTCGATTTCTACAGCGCGCTGGCCTATCACTTCTGCGGCATCCCGACACCGATGTTCACGCCGATCTTCGTGATCGCGCGCACATCGGGCTGGTCAGCGCACATCCTGGAGCAGCGGGCCAACAACCGGTTGATCCGCCCCACGGCGGAATACACCGGGCCGGCGCCGCGGCCATTCGTGCCGCTGGCGCAACGCTGAAGACCTCGCTCCAACGCAATGAGAAAACCCGGAATTGGCGAAGCGAACCTCGGGGCCGTCATCGGCGCGACGGTCGGCGCCGTGGGCGGACTATTCGCCGTGACCATTCCGTATGCGATCCTGACGCGCGATCTCAGCGCGCTCTCGATGGCGCGAACCTACGGGTTGATGGGCTTCATCGTCAGCACACCGATCGGGTGGATTCTCGGCGGCCAGATCAGCCCGCGCATCGAAGGCCGGTTGAGCGAACGCGCTGCTGGAATCATCGGCGGCGCCATCGGTGGACTGGTGCCCGTGAGCGGATTCATTTATTGGGGCTGGCGCCTGATCACACGATGAGCGCGCACGACTCAAGCGGCTCGCGCGCGCCGTTCGACGCGATTATTTCCCAGATCGCCGACTACGTCTGCGATTTCGAAACCCCGAGCGCCGAGGCGATGGACACGGCGCGGTATTGCCTCCTCGATTCGCTCGGGTGCGCCTTGCTCGCCCTGAAATATCCTGCTTGCACAAAACTGCTCGGGCCGGTCGTGCCCGGAACAGTGGTGCCCAATGGAGCGCGCGTTCCAGGGACGAACTACGTTCTCGATCCGGTGACCGCGGCGTTCAACATCGGCACACTCATTCGATGGCTCGACTTCAACGACACTTGGCTGGCGGCGGAATGGGGACATCCCTCCGACAACCTCGGCGCGATTCTCGCCGTCTCGGATTTTGTGAGCCGCAACGCAAGCGAACCCCTCACCCCGTCCCTCTCCCCATCCGATGGGGAGAGGGTGGCCGTCAGGCCGGGTGAGCGGATTTCTCGGAGTTACACCGTGCGCGACATTCTGCTCGCGATGATCAAGGCGCACGAAATCCAAGGCATCCTCGCGCTCGAAAACCGTTTCAACCGCGTTGGCCTCGATCACGTATTACTCGTCCGCATTGCCTCGACCGCCGTCGCCACGCACTTGCTCGGCGGCACGCGCGAGCAAATCATCAACGCCGTCTCCAACGCCTGGCTCGACGGGGGCGCGCTGCGCACGTATCGCCACGCGCCCAACACCGGCTCGCGCAAATCGTGGGCCGCCGGCGACGCCACCGCCCGCGCCGTCCAACACGCCCTCATGGCCATCAAAGGCGAGATGGGCTACCCGAGCGCACTCTCCGCGCCCAAGTGGGGTTTCAGCGACGTGCTCTTTCGCAGCCAGCCCATCAAGCTCGCGCGCCCGTTCGGCTCGTATGTGATGGAAAATGTTTTGTTCAAGATTTCCTTCCCCGCCGAGTTCCACGCGCAAACCGCCGTCGAAGCCGCGATCAAGCTGCACCGGCAGTACTTCTCGGAGCGCGGGCCGGCCCGGCCCGCAGCACTGCCGACGCAAGATGGGCCAACCGAATCATCACCACCGCGGCTGGCAAGTTCGGACCCGCTGCGGACGGGGACCGTCCGCGCTCCGCTGAAATCGCTCGAACAAATCGAGCGCGTGGAGATTCACACACACGAGTCCGCGCTTCGCATCATTGACAAGACCGGGCCGCTGCACAATCCGGCTGACCGCGACCATTGCCTGCAGTACATGACCGCCATCGGCCTCATCTTCGGCGCGCTCACCGCCGACCATTACGAGGACGCCACCGCCGCCGACCCTCGCATTGACGCCCTCCGCGCGAAGATGCTCGTGCGCGAAGACCCGTGCTACACCCGCGAATATCTCGAACCGGACAAACGCTCCATCGCCAACGCCGTGCAAATCTTTTTCCGCGACGGCAGCGCGACAGAGAAGGTGGAAGTGGAGTATCCCGTGGGCCACCGCCGGCGCCGCGCCGAAGGCATTCCGTTGCTCGTGAAAAAATTCCAAGCCAACGCGGGAACGTGTTTCCCGCCGGAGCGCGTCAGGAAAATCCTCGCGCTGTTTGAGGATGTGAAAAACCTGGAGCAAATGGTCGCAAGTAAGTTTGTGGAGCATTTCGTGTCTAACGGACGATAATGTTGATTGAAGAAATATTCGCTGCCATTCTAGACCCATGTCATTTGCCATAGAAGAGTTGACTCCTGTTTACCTTCAAATTGCAGAGGCAGTAATGGCCCGGTTGCCGTCTGCGATTGTTGAGCGACTTGTTTGGAGCAGAAAAGCATTTAGACACGGTTCAAAGACCGATATGATTCTATTCAATGCTTGGGACAAATTCCAAACCGGCTTGGAGCGTAATCAATTTAACTATTGTCTCAATTACAAGCCGCTACGGCCCGAAGACGGTGGAAAAATCTGGTTGCTCCAGACACGATGTAACATAAAACGCATCCGAAAGATGTCTTCAGGAATGCGAGATGCGATGCGGTTAGAACTCCGCCGTTTCAAAAGTGCATGCCCTGCTCCATTCGTCCCACGGGAAGATACGCAAACAGTTGAGTTACGCTACACGTTCAACTTCGAGCGCCCTCTTCGCCAGTTACCAGAAATTGTTGTCCCTTTGTTTTCAAAACTCATCGAGACTTCTCACCCAGTCCTTATTCGCGCAATTGACATATTCCACGGAGAGTTGCCCACAACGGCTCGATCCGATTCAGTCGGAAGCTTGGTTGAAAAACGGCGAATTGTCAGGAAAGACCTCGGGGATTTTTCTGCCACGCCGACGACGCGCATGAAGCCTGTCATCGTTGCTCGTTATGATGGCTTGTGTGCATACTGCGGTAAGTCAGTGAAAGAGGGGGATTTGGAGTTTCACCATTTGGTATTCAAACGCGACGGTGGCAAAAGACGTGTTGAAAACTTTGCGCCACTTCATGTCCTTTGCCACGATGAAGTGCATCGCCTAGCAGGAAAAGACGGCCAGCCACCGCCGGGCACATTGCGCTCCCCTTCCCGCGAATAGGCGATGCTGAGGACAAGGCCGGGGCGCGGCTTTTGAGCCATGCCCAAATCAATCAGCCAGATTTCCCCGCGTTGGGCTTGCGGCATGACTCCTCCTCCCGGTCATACATGGCGAAAACTTCCGACGACGCGAAGACCATTTGTTGATACTCCTCAAACCAGTTTGCCAACTCGGACAACTCGGCTTGGGGAAGCCGCTCAATTGCGCTTTCGATTTCGGCAACGGTGCTCATGGGTTGGACGTTATCATTCTCTTTTGCCACCCGCAAGCCGCCCGTTGCCGCTCTTGCGCGTCGGCGTCGGATTATTCCCAATCAGCCAGTTCCGAGGCCGAGCCGCAAGCCTTGCTCCTCCAGCAGACAATTGCTTTGCGCCAGAGGCAGAGCAGGTTATTCTCAGGTCATGAAATGGGATTCACTTTGCGACGACAAAAGCCTGGAGAACATCCCGTACCGCGTCGAACTCACCCGCCACGGTCAACTCGTTATGAGTCCACGCCGCAGCTATCACAGCATCTACCAGAGTCGCACCATCCGCTGGCTGAACCGCCTGCTGCCGGACGGCGAAGCGATGCCGGAGTGCCCGATTGAAACGAAGATCGGCACGGTCGTGGCTGACGTTGCGTGGGCCACCCCAAAACAAGTGAAGCGCAATTTCGATCTGCCAAACTGGGCGGAGTCGCCGGAAATCGTCGTCGAAGTACTCTCGCCGTCGAACACCGGCGACGAAATCCGCAAGAAGCGCGAAGCGCTTTTTGACAAGGGCGCGGCGGAATTCTGGATTTGCAACCGAAAGGGCGCGCTTCAGTTTTATGGCCCGCATGGCCGTCTTTCCAAATCGAAGCTGTGTCCGAAGTTCCCCGCAAACGTGGCCAACGCCGCGTTCAACGGGGAAGATTGACGCGGGCCTGCGCCACCGCCCCCGCTTCTCCGAAGCTGCGCGCAACTGGGCATTTCCAGATCACATGCGCCATTGAGTTTGCGCAACTTTGTGTTTGCTGAATGGTCGCTTTGCCAAAATCCTCACGCACTCATGAGCGCAACCATCAGTTTGAAAGGCAAGACGGCTATCGTCACCGGCGGGGGACGGGGCATCGGCAAGGCCATCACCCAACGCTTCGCCGAGGCGGGGGCCAATGTGGTGATCGCCAGTCGTTCGCTGGACACGTTGCAAGCAACGGCCAGGGAGTTTGCCTCGCTGCCTGGCAAGGTTGTGCCCATTGCCTGTCACGTGGGGCGAAATGAGCAGATCGAAACTCTGGTCAGGGAAACCGAGCAGCGGCTTGGTCCGGTGGATATCCTCGTGAACAACAGCGCCACGAATATCGGCCAAGGCCCGGCGCTCAACGTGGACGATGCGATGCTCGACAAGATGATGGAGATCAACATCAAGCCGGCGCTGCGCCTGATCCGGCTGATCGTTCCCAAGATGATCGAGCGCAAGACCGGCGGTTCGATCATCAACGTCGCGTCGGTCGCCGGATTGCGCCCACAACCCGGCGGCTTGCTTTACAGCTTCACCAAAGCCGGGTTGATCATGATGACCCGCTCCTGGGCGCAGGAGTTCGGCCAGCACAACATCCGCGTGAACGCGCTCGCGCCTGGGCTCATCCAGACCGATTTCAGCGCCTATTTCTGGAAAGATGAAACGCGCCGAAAGCAGTACGAATCCAGCCAACCGATTCATCGCATCGGCCAGCCCGGGGAGATCGGCGGGATGGCGCTCTATCTCGCCTCCGACGAAGCGTCTTTTGTGACCGGCCAGGTGTTTGTCGTTGACGGCGGACTGACGGCGGTGTGACTGACCGCAAGCTCGGCGGCCCGTTACAGGCCGGCGTTTCGTAACCACAGAGATTCTGTCATACCAATTGTTTGGGATAGTCGGTAGAACTCGAAACTCCCCTCACCCCCGCCCTCTCCCCATCGGATGGGGAGAGGGTGGCCGCCGGCCGGGTGAGGGGTTGGCACTCGATTCTACTGAAACTCAAGCGTAGTTGGTATCAGACGATCTGCGGCTGTGCCATTTCCGGATCCACACCGAGGTCCTTGACAGCCTTCGCGACGACTTCGCGCCCGATCTCGCCGCGTTGGGCCAGCGCATAGAGCGTGGCGATGACTGTGGACTCCGCGTCCACCTGGAAGAACCGGCGAAGCCGTGCCCGCGTGTCGCTGCGGCCAAACCCGTCCGTGCCCAGCGTGAACAAGCCGCCCGGCACCCACGGCGCAATCAGGTCCGGCACGGTGCGAATGTTGTCCGACACGGCGACGAAGGCGCCTTTTTCTCTCGCGAGCAGTTGTTCGACGTAGGACTTCCTCGGCACTTCGGTCGGGTGCAGCATGTTCGAGCGCTGGCAGCGGATCGCGTCAGTGCGGAGCAGTTTGTAGCTCGTCGCGCTCCACACGTCGGCGCTCACGCCGTAACGTTCAGCGAGAATTTCTTGAGCCTTCAACGCGGAGTGTATGATTGGGCCGCTGCCGAGGATGTGGGCTTTGATCCTCTTTCTCTTCGGGCCGGGTTTAAGTTTGTAGAGCCCCTTCAAGATGCCGTCCTCGACGCCCGCAGGCATCGGCGGCATGAGATGGTTTTCGTTGTAGAGCGCGAGGTAATAGAAGACGTCCTCGCCGTCCACGTACATCCGCCGCAAGCCGTCGGCGACGATGACCGCAATTTCGCAGGCGAAGGCGGGATCATACGCCAGCAGCGTGGGAATCGTGCTCGCGTGCAGCAGGCTGTGGCCATCCTGATGTTGCAGGCCCTCGCCGTTGAGCGTGGTGCGGCCCGAAGTGGCGCCGAGCAGAAAGCCGCGGGCCTTGATGTCGCCGGCCAGCCACATCAAATCACCGATGCGTTGCGGCCCGAACATCGAGTAGTAAATGTAGAACGGCACGGTCGCCACGCCATGGGTCGCGTAACTCGTGCCCGCCGCCACGAATGACGACATGGCGCCTGCCTCGGTGATGCCTTCTTCGAGAATCTGCCCGTCTTTGGCCTCGTGGTAGTAGAGCAACGACTCCTTGTCCACCGGCTCGTAAAGTTGTCCTTGCGAGGAATAAATTCCCACCTCGCGAAACAGCGCGTCGAGTCCAAACGTGCGCGCCTCGTCCGGAATGATCGGCACGACGCGCCGGCCCAGCCCCTTGTGCCGGAGCAGCACGCTGATCAACCGCACGAACGCCATCGTCGTGGAGCCTTCGGCCGCCCCGGACCCTTTGAAAAGTTCCTTGAAGAATTCCCGGCCCGGGACTTCGAGCGGCTCGGCGGCAGCGCAGCGCGCGGGCAGAAAACCGCCCAGCTGCCGGCGGCGTTCGAGCAGATATCGCGTCTCGGGACTGTCCGGCGGCGGGCGGTAGAACGGAGTTTCGGCAATCACCTCGTCGCTGATCGGGATGTCAAAGCGCTCGCGGAACTCGCGCAGCTCCTTCTCGTTCATCTTTTTCTGCTGGTGCGAAATGTTGCGGCCCTCGCCCGCTTCACCAAGGCCGTAGCCTTTCACGGTCTTGGCCAGGATCACCGTCGGCTGGCCGGCGTGTTCCACAGCCGCCTTGTAGGCCGCGTACATTTTCCGCGTGTCGTGCCCGCCACGCAGCAGCTTGCGGATCTGCTCGTCGGTGAGGTGGTTCACCAGCTTCAGAAGCTCCGGGTATTTGCCGAAGAAGTGTTTCCGCGTGTAACTGCCCGGTTCGACGACGTATTTCTGATAATCACCGTCCACCGCTTCTTCCATGCGCCTGAGCAACAGGCCGGTTTTGTCCCGCGCGAGGAGATCGTCCCAATCGCTGCCCCAAATCACCTTGATGACGTTCCAGCCGGCGCCGCGGAACAAGGCCTCCAGTTCCTGGATGATTTTCCCATTGCCGCGCACCGGGCCATCGAGGCGTTGCAGATTGCAGTTGATGACCCAGACGAGGTTGTCGAGCTGCTCGCGTGACGCGAGGGTGAGCGAGCCGAGCGTTTCCGGTTCGTCACATTCGCCGTCGCCGATGAAACACCAGACCTCCGGCTCGTCGCCACTCAGGAAGCCGCGCGCCCGGAGGTAGCGGTTGAAGCGCGCTTGATAGATGGAAAGGATCGGCCCCAGCCCCATCGAAACCGTCGGCAACTGCCAGAAGTCCGGCATGAGATAGGGATGCGGATAAGAGGACAACCCGCCGCCCTCGGCGAGTTCCTGGCGGAAATTCTGCAAGTGGCGCTCGTCCAGCCGGCCTTCCAGGAAGGCGCGCGCATAAACGCCGGGCGCGGCGTGGCCCTGGAAATACACCAGATCGCCCGGAAACCCGCCCGTCCGTCCGCGGAGGAAATGATTGAAAGCAACTTCGTAAAGCGTCGCCGCCGAGGCGTAGGTGGAAATGTGTCCGCCGAGTCCGCTGTGCCGGCGATTGGCGTTCACGACCATCGCCATTGCGTTCCAACGGATGTAGCTCTTGATCCGGCGCTCCGTCTGCCAGTCGCCGGGATACGCCGGCTGTTGCGCCACGGGAATCGTGTTCACGTAAGGCGTGTTGAAGCCGCGAGGCAAATCGTGCTGCGCCGCGCGAACGCGGCCAGCCAGCGCTTCGAGGAATCCCGCGCTGCGCTCCGGGCCTTCCCGCGCGAGCACCTGATCAAACACGGACCGCAACGACTCGGGCAATTCCTCCCCGTGGGAACGGCTGCGGCGCGCGCCAGCGGTGATATGCGGTGGCGCTTCGTAAACTTCTTTTGTCCCGGCTTTCACTTTGTCGAAGGATACAAGACACGATGGCCGGAGAAACGAAACCTGCGAGTCGCGTCCCCAAGGCCAGAGCGCAGATCAGACCCGATTTCGCCGCCCGACGCCAGCGGATTCATCGCCGCGAAATCATCGGCACGGAAGTTCGCGCCGCCACAAGCCACTATCCCATAACCGCCAACACCTCTTCCAGCGAGAGGAGGGCGAACTGGTGTGCAGCGTGGTCACCACGGGCATCCGCAATTCGCGCAGCAGCGCCAGCACGTGGCTGCCCGATGGCCCGCCAAAAATGCCGAACTCGTGCTGCAGCGAAACCACGTCCACATTGCTGATGTTGAGAAAATCCGCCGCGCGCCGGTACGACGACAAATCCTGTTCCTCAATCTCGAAGCGGACCTCCTTGGGATATTCGTAGCCGCCTTCGACGTCGTTCACCGGCACGGCAAAACAGTGGTTGTCCGGATGCTCCACCGCCACCGCCGCCAAGAGATCGGAGGTAAAGGTGGCGATGCCGCACCGGCGCGGCACGTAATCGCCAAGAAAGGCGATTTTTCGTTTTTCTGAATTGGTTTGCGCAAATCACTCACCTCCTCCCCGCCCGTCGCACGCTCCGTCGCCAGGATCAATCTGAATGCGGAGGCAAAACCAAAACGAGCCGCGTGTTGCAGACTGTGATTTTCGCTCAAGCATAGCATGAACCACCCGCATTTGTTTGGAGCGATTGATGGATTTGCCGCCTGACATCCGAAGAGTTTCGTCCCGGATCGAAATGATTTCGGCAGTGCGGTGCAGGCTTTTCCGTGCAAAACGCAGCGCGTTTCCAATCCTCCGTTGCAAAGTGCAAGGGAAACATTGTTCCGCAAAAGCCTGGGACTTGCGTAGCTCGATTTCAAATCGTTGTGATGTCTGCGGTTGCGGTGGCAGTCCGACCGGTTGGCTTCGATTAAGCTTGGAGGCCATCCGAACCAAAGAAAGGTCGGATTGTGAAAAGCAAATTGATGTGGATTGCCATCGGGGTCGCAGGAATTTTGAGCGTGGATGTCTTGAACGCCCGCGCCGACCTCGAAGTCGGGGGATCGTTCAGCATCCACGCCGAGGCAGACTTCCATGCGCCACTGGCGGTGCATGGCACCTGGATCGAGGTGGGGAGCTACGGCCGTTGCTGGCGCCCGGCGCATATAGCCGTCGAGTGGCGGCCCTACTGTTACGGCCACTGGGTGTGGAGCGACTGCGGCTGGTTTTGGGAGAGCGACGAACCGTGGGGGTGGGCTTGCTACCATTACGGCCGCTGGGTTTGGGAATCGGATTATGGATGGATTTGGATTCCAGGCGTGGAGTGGGCTCCAGCCTGGGTCGAATGGCGTGTTGGTGGGGGATACATCGGGTGGGCGCCGTTGGCGCCCGCCCATGTAACCATCGCCATTGGCGCGCCACGCTTTGTGTTCGTACCAACGCCCCGTTTCCACGAACGCCTGCGACCCTCCACGGTGATCGTGAACAACACCACGATCATCAACAACACCACCGTCATCAACAACGTCCGGCACGAGACGCGGTCCATTGCGGGTGCTGGTTCGCAAAAAGTGGTCATCAACGAGGGCCCGGGAGTGGACGTTGTCCGAAAAGCAACCGGTAAGACGGTGAAAGTCGCCTCGATTCGCAAACTCGCCGACGACACTGCGCCACCTGCCGAAGTGCGAGCGAGGAGCCGCGAATCGAAAGCCAAGGGAAAAACCGCCACTGCGCCACCCGATCAACCGAACCCTGCTTCGAAGCAGAAGGCGGCTCCGGTGGAGACACGCGAACAACCTGGAAAACCCAAGCCTCCGAAGATCGAGCAGAACCCGCAACAAAAGCGCCAACAACCCGCCTTCGCTCCTCCTGCCGAGAAGCCAAAGCCGGTCCCGGAGCAAAGACCGCCTCAAAATGAGCGGCGGGAACCCCCGGGGAAAGCCACGCCCCACGGCTCGGACCAAAACAACAAGCAGCGTCCGCCTGACCGCTATGCGTCATCGCCCGGCAACGTGCCCCCGAACGTTCAGCCGCCCGCCAAGCCTGCGCCATCGGAAGGGCGCAAGGGCAAAGGCAAAAAGCCCGACAAGAACCCTGAGCCCAAAGCAGGCGGCAACGACAAGCTGTGAAAACCAAACCAGCAAATGGATGGCCATCATGAAAAACCAGGAACACATCGAACGGAAAGCCGCTCCGCATGGTGGACGACTGCAGGTTGTGGAGTGGTGCGATGGCCTGCCGTTCACTGTAAAAGTGAATCGCCCACACGCACCGTCCGACAAGCTGGACCAAGAAAGGAGTCTGTATGACAAGCTGGTCACTGGCCTTCTTGATCATCGCGATTCTGGCCGCCTTGCTGGGTTTTGCGGGCGACACCGGAATGGCCGCGAGTCTTGGTAGGATTCTGTTCGTGATCTTTCTGCTCCTGTTCGCAGCAGTGCTGCTTTGCAACCGAAAGAGTCCAAGAAACAACAACTCCACAAAAGGGAAACTATGAAAAATCGAGCCACCATCACCGTGATCGCCGCCTTCGCGACGACGATCTGGACGACACCGGCATTCGCCAACGCCGACGACGACACGCGCATTGTTTCCGCGGCGAAGAACTCCTACGTCTATCGCATCCACCTGAAGGACGATCACATCAAGGTCAAGGCCCGGGATGGAGTGGTAACGCTCACCGGCGAAGTCGCCAGCGCGGTGCACAAGGACCTGGCGCGCGACACCGTGGAGAATCTGCCGGGCGTCAAAAGTGTGGACGATCAGTTGAGCGTGAAACCCGCCGACGAGAAGTCCGACGGGTGGATCGAGTTTAAGATCAAGTCGGCGCTGCTTTACCACCGCAGCGTAAGCGCGACCAAGACCACCGTGACTGTGAAAGACGGGGTCGTGACTCTGGGCGGCACCGCCGGTAGCCAGGCACAGAAGGAACTGACGACGGAATACGTGCAGGACATTGAGGGCGTCAAAGAGGTAAAGAACGAAATGAAAGTCCCCGGCGAACCTGAGCCGCGCAGCGTGGGCGAAGTGATTGACGATGCCTCCATTACCGCGCAAGCAAAAGCTGCCCTGCTAACGCATCGCTCGACCAGCGCGTTGAAAACCAAGGTCCTCACCCGGAACGGCGTCGTGACGCTGACCGGCGACGCGAAGAACCAGGCGGAAAAAGATTTGGTCACCAAGATCACCAGCGACATCAACGGAGTGAAATCCGTCATGAACAACATGACGGTCAAGGAATAGGGGTTGGTGGCCAGCCAACGGGCAAAAGTGATGGCGGCCCACCGCGATCACCGTTGCCTATCACCAAAAGAGAAACGGAGAAAAAAATGAAAACAATGAATCAACTCGCCGCCCTCGCGGCCTTGGTCGCCCTGGCCGGCTGCAACCCGGGCAGTTCGCCACCGGGTGACAAGACACCTGAAACCCCGTCGCCGACCGGAGCGGTGATTGAATTGCCCAAGGACACCCCTGCCGTCACCTTGAACAAGCAACCCACCGCCGTGCCGGCCCCTGTGCCGCCTACGGCGACACCTGCCGCGCCAGCCGCCGCAGAGAAGGCAGACTTCATCGCTTCGACCGAGCAGAAGTTGAAAGAATTCGACGCGAAGATTGATGAACTGGCCAAAAAGTCGGCGGGCTACAAGGACGACGCGAAGGCACAGGCGGACCAGACGCTGGCCGCGTTGCGGGACCAACGGGCAAAACTCAACGGGCAATTCGACAGCCTGAAGCAGTCCAGCGCCGCGGCTTGGAAGGAAATCAAAGCGGGCTTTGAGGCGGCGTTCAACGAACTGGAGAAGGCTTACGAAAACGTCAAATCCAAATTCAGTTGAGCAAAATGACGGGCGCCAGACCGGCGTTGCTTACAACCGTCCTTGAACTACCACGATTGGAGCGACAAATGAAAACCACCGTGAAGAAGTTTGCCATGCGGAAGATGCTCGGGCTTGTGCTGGGGGCGGGATTACTGTTGCAGACCGGCTGTGCCGTCCTGCTGATTGGCGGCGGCGCGGCCGCGGGCATCGGCGGCTACGCCTTTGTGAAGGGCGAACTCAAATCCACCGAAAGCGCCCCGCTGGACCGCGTCTGGACGGCCACGCTGGCCGCGATGGAAGAATTGAAATTTCCAGTCACGACCCAGGACAAGGATGCGCTGACCGCGCATTTGGTTGCGCGGACCGCGCAGGACAAGAAAATCCACATCCGGCTCAAAGCCCTCTCCGACAATTCCACCGAGATCCGAATTCGTGTCGGCACATTCGGCGACGAGGCCTTGTCGCTTTTGATCCTGGAGAAGATCAAAAAGAAATGACCTTGACCACGAGTTGAAGCGCCGCGGCTGTCGCAAGGCCAAAGCCGACAGCTCCCATCATCAAACGTCCCGCTGAGACGAAAGGAGAGAAGACGTATGCTGACGACGCTAAATCCTCGCGTCGGCGAAGCCGCCGGCACTACTGAATTCGAAACCTCGCGCAACGGTCACGCGCTGCCACGCAATCTGGAGTCGGCGTGGCGGCCTGACCGATGGCGCAACGGAAGCGTGCGGTCCCCCGAAGCACGCTTCAGTGTGCTTCACGAAATCTTCGAGGCACGCGCCAACGCGCGGCCCGATGCGACCGCAGTTGTCTTCGGCGGGGGACAAATTTCCTACGGCCGGCTCGAACGCCAAGCGAATCGTCTCGCGCGCCGCTTGTGCGCGCACGGTATTCAGCGCGGCTCTCTCGTCGCGATGTATTTGCCGCGGAGCATTGATGCCTACACGGCGCTGCTTGGCATTCTCAAGGCCGGCGCGGCTTACGTGCCGCTCGATCCTGATTATCCGGCGGATCGCGTCGCTTACATTCTCGAAAATTCCGGCGCCGTCGCCCTCGTGACGACAGCGGCGCTGGCGCGATCTCAGGCCGCGTTCGGCGGACTGGTTGTCCGCATGGACGCCGACCGCGAAACCATCCGGGCGCAGAGCTGCGCACGCCTGCCCCAGAACGCGGTGGGCGTCGGGCCGCGCGATTTATGTTACGTGATTTACACGTCCGGCTCCACGGGCCGGCCCAAGGGTGTGATGATCGAACATCGAAGCGCCTCTCACCTCGTGTGCGCCGAGGCTCGCATCTTTGCGGTGCGTCCCGCGGACCGCGTGTATCAGGGTTTCTCGCTCGCTTTCGACGCGTCGGTCGAGGAGGTGTGGCTCGCGTTCAACGCCGGCGCAACCCTCGTGGCCGCAACGCCCGAAATGGCGCACGCCGGCCCCGATCTTTCGCAAATGCTGACCGATGCGGGCGTGACCGTGCTGTCGTGCGTGCCGACCTTGCTCGCGATGCTCACGCAAGACGTGCCGACGTTGCGCCTGCTCATTCTCGGCGGCGAAGCGTGCCCTGAACATCTCGTCCAACGCTGGGCCCGCCCTGGCCGGCGACTGGTGAACACTTACGGCCCGACGGAAGCGACCGTCATCGCGACGTACACGGATTTGTCGCCGGGAAAACCGGTCACGATTGGCCGCGCGGTTCCGGGCTATCGCGTTTACTTGCTCGACGAAGGGATGCGTCCGATCACGAACGGCTACCCGGGTGAAATTTGGATTGGCGGCGTCGGGGTTGCCCGCGGTTACGTCGGGCTGCCCGGAAGCACCGAGGCGCGTTTCATGCCCGACCCTTTCGCTCCGGCGGACGAAACGGACGCGCGCATCTATCGCACCGGCGATCTGGGCCGCTTCGATCAGGACGGCGACATCGAATTCCTGGGCCGCGCGGATTCGCAGGTGAAACTCCGCGGCTTCCGCATCGAGTTGACCGAAATTGAATCCACTTTGTTGCAAGCCGACGGGTTGCTCGCGGCAGCTTGCGCCGTGCGCGAGGACGGCAACCGGGTTCAACAACTCGCCGCCTACGTCGTGCCGCGCCCCGGCGGCCAGGTGGATGAAGATCATCTCCGCTCTTACCTGCGAAGCCGGTTGCCCTCGTACATGATTCCGGCGTTGATTCAAACCGTCGGCGATTTGCCGCGGCTTTCCAACGGCAAGCTCGACCGCGCGTCGCTCCCAGCACCGCGCGCGCGGGAGGCGGCGCCGCACCCCACGGGCAAGCGCCCCCGAACCGGGAAACATCTCGATCATATCCCGGCGTCGCGTCTCGCCACGCGTTTGGAACGGCTCCGAAATACCCTGCGACCCACGCCACATGTGCAGTTGGTAATGAAGGGAATGGATCTGTTTGCCAAACTCGAGTACGTCAACCCGGTTGGGAGCATCAAGGACCGCGCCGCTTACTGGATCCTCCTGCGCGCGGCCGAGCGAGGTGAGATCAACGAAGAGACAACCGTGATCGAGTCCTCCTCCGGCAATTTCGCCGCCGCTCTCGCAGCCTTCACTCACCTGGTCGGCCTGCGGTTCATCCCAGTGATCGACCCCAATATCTCTGGCACCTACGAGTGTTTCCTCCGGCGGATCTGTCCCACGGTGGTGAAGGTCGAGGAGCGTGACGATACCGGCGGATTCCTGAAGACCCGCCTGCAGAAGGTGAAGGAGCTCTGTGCCACCATTCCGAACGCCTACTGGACGGAACCAGTACGGAAATCTGGACGCCATGGAGGCGCACTACGAGCTCACGGCGGGTGAGATCTGCGCCGATTTCGACTCGCTTGATTATGTCTTCATCGGAGTGAGCACGGCGGGAACGATCGCCGGAGTGTCTCGCCGGCTCAAAGAGCGTTATCCCAACATTCGGGTCATCGCCGTAGATGCCGAAGGCTCCGCCATCTTCGGTGACGCGCCGCGCAAACGCCATATTCCCGGCGTTGGATCGAGCATCGTCCCGCCGCTGCTGTCGTATGCCAAAATTGACGACGTTGTCTGGATATCCGAGCGGGAGACCGTCCAAGCGTGCCAGGAACTCCTCACGAGCCATGGACTGTTCGTGGGCGGGTCCAGCGGCACTGCGTTCGCGGCGGTCAAGAAGTATGCGGCGAAGATGCCGGCGTATCAGCACCCCACCGTGCTGTTCCTGTGCGCGGACCGCGGCACGCCCTACCTCGACACGGTGTTCGATCCCACATGGGCAACCAGGCTCGAATAGCGGAAGCCATGCACTTCGAGCTATCCATCATCAACGGCAAGACCGTGTTCGACATCATCCGCGCCCACCGGGATGAATGCATCGGGATCGTTCGGGACGCGTATCTCGCGCATGACCAAGGAAAGTCCGTCAACCCCGATAGCTACTTCTTGCGGTTCCCCGGGAAGCCCGATTGCCGGATCATCGCGCTGCCAGCCTACCTCGGAAACGGCTTCGACGTCGCCGGGCTGAAGTGGATCGCCAGTTATCCGGGCAACACCCAGCGAGGCTTTTCGCGTGCCTCGGCGGTCCTCGTGCTCAATAACTACGAAACCGGCTATCCCTTTGCCATACTCGAAAGCTCGATCATCTCGGCGTCGCGAACCGCGGCCTCAGCCGTCCTTGCCGCGCACTGGTTGAGCGGGCAATCGCGCCGCGCGCGTTCGCTCGGAATCGTGGGCACCGGGTTCATCGCCCGGTACGTGTACGACTTCCTGGTGGACACGGGATGGGAGATCGAAGACGTGCGCCTCTTCGACACGTCGCCTGCCGAGAGCGAGAAATTCCGCAACACCGCCTGCCGCCCCGAGCGCCACCGCACGGTCACGGTTGTTCCCGACGTCGCAGAACTTGTGAGGTCCTGCGATCTGATCCTTTTCACGACCGTTGCTTCGACGCCCCACGTCGCCGATGTCACGCTCTTCGAGCACAACCCGGTGGCGCTGCATGTTTCCCTTCGCGATCTCGCACCCGAGATTCTTCTGAAATCGCAGAACGTGGTTGACGACGTCGAGCACGTCATGAAGGCCAACACCTCCCCGCATCTCGCGGAGCAACAGACGGGAAATCGAAACTTTGTGACGGGCACTCTTGCCGAGATCATGACTGGACGAAGGTCAGTGAATCGCAGCCGTCCGGTCATTTTTTCCCCCTTCGGCATGGGGATACTCGACCTGGCGGTCGGCAAGTGGGTGTACGAGCAGGCGGTTGCCAGCGGCCGGGAGACGCGCTTATCTGACTTCTTTTACGAGACCGTGCGATGAGTGTGTTGATTGAGAATCAAAGCGAACCCGCGACGAACGGCGTTGAAAGCAAGTTCGCCGAAGTGCTCGCGGAGGTCATGCGCGTGGACCGCGTGTCAGTTGATAGCCACTTCTTTGATGAACTCGGTGCGGACTCGCTGGTCATGGCCCATTTCTGCGCGCGAGTGAGGAAGCGCGGAAATCTGCCGTCGGTTTCGATGAAGGACGTTTACGTGCATCCCACGATCAGAGGTCTCGCCGCCGCGGCCTTGGACCTCGCGCCGGCCTCCGCCGCGCCGCCGGCCGCAGCAACGCTGGAACTGCCGACGCCGACAAACGCACGCGAGTACATGCTGTGCGGAGCGCTGCAAGCCCTGTTCTACCTCGGCTATTCTTACCTCGGCGTGCTTGCCGCCACTGAGGGCTTCCAGTGGATGGTGGCGGGAGCCGCGGGTGTGGAAAGTTACCTGCGGCTGGTCCTGTTCGGCGGCGTTGCCTTCTTCGTCGTGTGCGCCGTTCCGATCGCGGCCAAGTGGCTGCTCATCGGGCGATGGAAGCCGCAGAGCATCCGCATCTGGAGCCTGGCCTACGTCCGCTTCTGGATCGTCAAGTCCCTGATCCGGTCGAACCCCATCGGCTACCTGTTCGTCGGCTCGCCCCTGTATGGGCTTTATTTGCGAGCACTGGGCGCGAAGGTCGGGCCCGGCGTCCTGATTCTGTCTCGCCGCATACCGGTATGCACGGACCTGCTCACCATCGGCGCGCGAACGGTGATCCGCAACGAGGCGATCTTCAATGGCTACCGGGCACACGCCGGGCGCATTGAGATCGGGCCGGTCACCCTGGGCCGGGACGTCTTCGTCGGTGAAACGACCGTGCTCGACATCGAAACGTCCATGGGCGACGGGGCACAACTCGGCCACTCCTCCGCGCTGCTGCGCGGCCAGTCGGTGCCGGCCGGCGAGCGGTGGCACGGATCTCCGGCGCAGCGCACCGAGGTGAATTACGTGAGAGTCCCGCCGGCCCCGTGCGGGACACTGCGTCGGTCCCGCTATGCCGGCCTTGCCTTGCTCGGCATCCTCTTCGTCCACATGCCGCTCCTGTTGGGGGGCCTCAATCTGCTGTTCGTCGCGGTGTCGTCGCTCGTTCGGGGCCTCTTCCTCGAAGCGCTGGTCTTCTCGGTCGTGCTCTTCTTCGGCGTGGTGCTCGTCGGCCTCCTGGTGGTCGGCATTGTTCCTCGCGTGTTGAGCCTGTTCATCGAACCGGGCAAGGTGTATCCGCTGTATGGCTTCCGCTACACTGCGCACCGCGCGATGGTGAAGCTGGGCAGATTGGAGTTCTTTCCGCTGCTGTTCGGCGACAGCTCCTACATCGTCCACTACTTGAGCTGGCTGGGGTACCGCCTGCGGCCGGTCGAGCAGACCGGGTCGAATTTCGGCAGCGAGGTGATCACCTCGAACCCCTTGCTCACGTCCGTCGGCAGCGGAACGATGGTCGCCGACGGGCTAAACGTGGTGAACGACGAGGTTTCGAGCACCTCGTTCCGGGTGTCCCGGGCGGCGATCGGTCCCCGCACCTTCATCGGCAACGACGTCACCTACCCCGCGGGGGGAGCGACGGGCGCCAACTGCCTGCTCGCGACGAAGGTGATGGTGCCGCTCGACGGCAAGGTCCGGGAAGGGGTGGGCCTGCTAGGCTCACCTCCCTTCGAGGTTCCGCGGTTCGTCGAGCGCGACAGCCGATTCGACCATCTGCGCACGGGAGAGGCCTTGCGCCGCGGTCTGGCCGCGAAGAACCGGTTCAGTCTTCAAAGCATCGGCATCTTCCTGCTCACGCGGTGGCTCGGCGTGTTCCTCATAGCGGTCATTGACCTCGCCGCGATCGAGTTCTTCTACGGCGTCTGGGCCAACGCGATCATGGCGACGCTGTTCACACTCAGCGCCGTCGTGGCCGCGGTCTATTACGCCCTGGTCGAGCGTTGCCTCGAAGCGATCAGCCCGCCGCCGCCGGCCATCTGCTCCATTTACGACCCCGACTTCTGGTGGGTCGAGCGCATCTGGAAGCTGCATCCGTTCCACTTCTTCCACATCTTCAACGGCACGCCGTTCAAGAACGTGATCTGGCGGCTCATCGGTGTTCGCATCGGCACGCGGACGTTCGACGACGGCGTGTACATCTCCGAGCCGACGATCACCGCCGTCGGGGACGAATGTGTGCTCAATGAGCGCAGCAAGATTCAGTGCGACTCGCAGGAGGACGGCACCTACAAGTCCGGCCCAACCACGCTGGGCGACGGCTGCACGGTCGGCGTCGGTGCGTTCGTCCACTACGGCGTGACGATGGGTGACGGCTCCGTCCTCGCCGCTGACTCCTTCCTCATGAAAGGCGAGCATATCCCGCCCGGCGCGCGGTGGGGTGGCAACCCGGCGAGGGAGATGTGAGATGAGTGAACCCGTGATGACAATCCTCGCCGGACCGAGCCGGAAGCTGCCCGACCGCCGGGCCCACGAGATCTTCGAGGACCAGGCGCGGGCGCGGCCCGATGCCATCGCGGCCCTGCACGGCTCGAGACAACTCACGTACGGCGAGCTCAATGCTCGCGCCAACCAGGTCGCCTGCGCCCTACTTGCGCGCGGGCTTACCCGCGAAGGGGTGGTCGGCGTGGTGACCGAGCGCAATCTGGACTGGATGATCGCCGTGCTCGCGATCTTCAAGGCGGGCGGCGCCTACTTGCCCATCGAGCCGCATTTCCCGGCCGAGCGCATCGCCAGGACGCTTTCCCGGGCAGGCTGCCAGCTCGTACTCACCGAGCGCGGTAGCACCGCCATGCTCGATCCGGCGCTCGACTCGCTCTTCGGCCTTCGCCAGGACGGAGCTCCACCTGCCACTGCCGGAACTGGGACCTCTGCTTCACTGCAATTCTCGCTCAGGCCAGGCTCCGGCCCGGCGAAGGCCGGAGTCCAGAAGCTCTTCATCGCCGCGGCACACGAGGAGGGCCATCCGGCCGGCGATCTCGGCCTGGACGTCGCGCCCGACCAACTCGCGTACATCTACTTCACTTCCGGTTCCACCGGTGAGCCGAAGGGCGCGATGTGCGAGCACGCCGGACTGCTCAACCACCTCCTCGCCAAAATTGATGATTTGAAGATCGGCGAAGGAACGGTGGTGGCCCAGACGGCGCCGCAGTGCTTCGACATTTCTTTGTGGCAACTGATTTCCGCGCTTACGGTCGGTGGGCGCACCCTGATCATCGAGCAGGAGATGATCCTCGACGCGAAGCGCTTCATCGAAAAGATCGTCAACGCACGGGTCAATGTCGTACAGGTCGTGCCGTCTTACCTCGAAGTCCTCGTGTCCTATCTGGGCCAATACCCAAGCGAGTTCAAGGATCTCGAGTACGTAGTGGCCACGGGCGAGGCCCTCAGGAAGGAGCTGGTTGAGCGTTGGTTCGCGGTCCAGCCCCGCATCAAGCTGGTGAACGCCTATGGACTCACCGAGACCTCGGACGACACCAACCACGAGATCATGGACCGCGCGCCGCAGGGAGAACGCGTTCCGTTGGGCCGCCCCATCAACAATGTGCTCATCTACGTCGTGGACGAGCAATTGCAACCGGTGCCCCTTGGCGCGCCCGGTGAGATCGTCTTCTCCGGGGTGTGTGTGGGCCGCGGGTACATTAACGACCCCGAACGCACGCAACGCGCGTTCCTGCAAGATCCGCTTCGCCCGGGTCAGCGCGTGTACCGGAGCGGCGATTATGGCCGCGGCCTGCCTGACGGGAAGCTCGAGTTTCTGGGGCGGCGTGACTCGCAGGTCAAGATCAGCGGCTTCCGGATTGAAATCGGCGAGATCGAAAATCAGCTCCTGAGACTGCCCGGTGTGCGCGAAGGCGCGGTGGTGGTGACCGGGGTCGCCAACCAGAACAAGCATCTGGTTGCTTTCTGCTCCGGCGATCGTCCCCCGAATCCCGGCGTGCTGCGGGACCAGCTCGCCAGAGAGCTTCCCAAGTACATGGTTCCGTCGGCGATCCATTGGCGGAAAACGCTGCCACTTACGGAGAACGGGAAGATTGATCGTAAGGCACTCTTGGCGCTCGCGGGAGAACTCGATGTCGCCGGGCAACGCCACGAGGAGCCGGCCACCGCGACCGAGCGCCGGCTGGCGGCCGCGTGGGCAAAGGTGCTCGGCATCCCCGAGGACCAGATCGGCAGACGGGATCACTTTTTCGAGTCGGGCGGCACGTCGCTGTCGGCACTGAGGCTGGCGGTCGCCCTGGACCGTGCGGTCTCCTTGAAGGACCTCAACGCTCACCCGATTCTCGCCGATCTAGCCACGCTGGTGGACGACAGGTCCGTGCAGCGGTGCCGAGCGGCGCCAGAACCGTTGCCTTCATCTTGAGCAGGAGCACTGAACCGTAACCATGCAGTTGAACAATCAACCAAAGTGCTGGAGCCGACCCGCCGCTGGAGCGGAGCGCGGCGTTCACGCCGCTTCAACGTCCGAACTGAACGGTGGGTCCGATGTGAGTCCGACGCTGCCAACCTTTTGTGAGGTGAAGCGGCGTGAACGCCGCGCTCCGACTGCCCCGCAACTGCATCGTTCCGGCTGAAAGGAAATCGAAATGTCGTCCTCATCCCCCACTTTTTCGCTTAACGTGGATGTGCGACCCGGAAAGCCGCCGATGCTGCGGGTGGACGTAACCGACGACGCGCCGCGCTGGGCGGCCGAGCACCGCGACGCGCTGCGTGCCGCAGTCGTCGAACGAGGTTCGCTCCTGGTTCGCGGTCTGGGGTTGCGCGACGTGGCGCAGACCGACGCGGTCTTTCGCCGGTTGGGCAGCCTTATGGATGAGATGGAGGCCTTCGCGCCCCGGCGACGCTACGCGCAGGGCGTGTACTCCTCTTCCAAGTGGCCGCCCAACCAGCCCATGTGCATGCACCACGAGCTTAGCTACGCGCTCGAGCCGCCCAGTCTCATGCTGTTCGCGTGCCTCACGGCGGCCGCCAGCGGGGGCGCCACGCCGGTGGCCGACTCGCCGTCCGTCCTGGACGCGCTGCCCGCCGATCTGGTCGAGCGGTTCGAGCAGGCGGGTTGGCTCCTGATCCGTAACTACAACGAGGACATCGGGGCGTCGCTCGCCGACGCCTTCGGCACCGACGACCGTGGAGCCGTCGAGAGCTACTGCCGCGCCCATGCGATTGACTTCGAGTGGCGGACGGACGGCGCGTTGCGCACACGGCAGCGCCGCAGCGCTGTCGTGCCACACCCGATCAACGGCCGGCGCTGCTGGTTCAATCAGATCGCCTTCCTGAACGAGTGGACGCTGGACCCGGAGCTGCGCGAGTACCTGGTGGACGTTTACGGCGCGGACGGGTTGCCGTTCAACACCCGCTTTGGCAACGGCGATCCGATCGGCGCGGATATCGTCCAGACGATCAACAAGACGTACGAAGCCCACACCGTCTGCGAGCGGTGGGAGGCCGGCGACCTGCTGCTGGTAGACAACATCCGCACCGCGCACGCGCGAGAATCCTTCGAGGGGCCCCGCGAGGTCATTGTCGCGATGGCCGACGCCGTGCACGTGGCCGATTTGGGCGGCATACGATAAACGTATCGTTTTATGAAATAGGGCTATGCACTTGATTCCCCTAACCCCAATCGGTTGTAGTGGTCGGCATGGCCGAATACCCTCAAACCGTGTTGGAATTCAACGATCGCTTTCACGACGAATCCGCTTGCCGCGCCTACCTGGA